>Ga0182014_10006281_pt1 | contig 12864 bp, 14 predicted proteins | sample 612S2DmetaG_FD_120489 | JGI IMG/M metagenome (GOLD analysis project Ga0182014, IMG submission 120489) | Permafrost microbial communities from Stordalen Mire, Sweden - 612S2D metaG | ecosystem: Environmental > Terrestrial > Soil > Wetlands > Permafrost | place: Sweden: Stordalen | collected... | reverse complement strand
CATTTAATAGATCAAATATAGATATTTTTTTAATAATGTTAAAAGAATACTGTAGTTTCATTTGATAAATTTATATTTTTTAGCAATTCTACACATTGCATTATCTCTTAATATAACTCTTTGTGCTTTATGTCTACCCGATTTAACTATAACCTGAATATCGGATATCTTTCTTGCCTCCCCTATTATCCGATCTCCTTTTATTGTTGTTCCTTCATTGGTATATGTGTCAGTCATTTTTTTATTCCTTGTAAACGTCCTTCTTGTTCTAATTCTTCTGTTATCTGGCATACTAATCCATAATCTAATTCCAGATTATCGGATACTTCATAATCGTAAACTTCGTGGTAACTCCTGTAATATCCTAAAATTTCTTTTTTAGCATCTTCATAATTTATATCACGTAGTTTTATAACTTTGATAGCTTTCAGTTTATCCCTTATAGATTCCCTTAAAAAATCAGATACACTTAAATATAATCCATTGTTTATTAGATCTGCTACTTCTTCATATTCCCTTGGAGTTAATTTAGTCCCTACTGTTTTAGCTTGTTTTATTTCTTTATGATCTACAAAAGTCATACTGTGTTATATATGGTTAACTATATATAAACTTGATTCATTTGTTAAAAATTTGAAGCTAATTTAAAAAAAATAATAATACTCCTATAATATTCAGTTTTATCGCTATTCTAATCAAAGTCGATTTATTAATATTACCCCATTGAATTTGATAGTTTTTCAAGTTAATCAAGTTGTTATTTAGTTTAATTTCAATTGACATTATCACCCAACTAATCACTATTATATTTTATTATTAACAAAAAAATAATAGTAGGGGTATATTATAAAAATATTGTGAAATTACAATATATCATGAGGGATATGATGATCATAGAAACAAAAATTTCAAAAGGATTCCAAACTGTAATACCTTCGAACATAAGAAAAATGTTTAAAGTAAGCCCGGGGGATATCGTAGAATGGAAAACAGATGAAAATAATGGATTTGAAGTCTTTTTCCGTAAAAAATAACTATAAACGATGTTTTAGGTATGATTGATGGCCCTAAGACTGATGCTGTAAAAATGAAGAAAAGAATTCAAAGGGGCGAAAAAATTTGTTATTTGCAGATTCATCTTTTTTTATAGCCCTTTAAATAAAAAAGATCTACGGCATAAGGATATTCCTAAAGTATTTCCCCAAATTGATAAAGTGAAAAAAATAACATCTATATTCTTGTACTTTCTGAAACAATAATCTGGTAGGAAGTTAAAGTGGAGCCAAAGCAGGTGTTTTGATATATGAATACATCATAGATAACTAAGAAGTTATTTACATGGATAAAACCTTAAATAACAATGCTATGGAAAAATTCCTTCAACATGATAGTACATTGCCCTTAGTTGATTGTGTGTCCCTAGAAATAATGGAAATGCACCAAGTTAATAGTATAGTTTCTTTTGATTAAGATAGAGTTAAAAATATCAATAGGATCTATTAATTTTCAATTTAATTATAGTTCAACATGGGCCTGTGTCACTAAATCTTGAAGTACCAACCACATTCATCATGTAAAAATGGAAAAATATATATTCTTGTACAATATCAAAAAGAACAGAGCCATTACCATGCATACTGATAAATGTAATGACACAGAGTACTCTTTATTTTAATTCTCGTTCTGTTCATTTAAGTGAACTTTATCATCTTGAAGGTTTTTTATACTATATTCATACCCCCCCCCCGAGTTGGTTATTTATACTCTTCTTTTGATTTTCTAAAGTTTCAACAATCTCGTTAGTACCTTAACATGTTCAACTTAGTCATACCCACACTTTGGTGAGTTTGTATTTAACTTTTTTTTTCCTGAAATAATTTCAAAATAGTATCCAGATGAGCTGCATCAATTAAGAAAATAGCCATCCCCATCTTATTACCATGTTCTTGTACTATCCCTTTTCCTTGACTTAAATATTCTTTCCCTTGATGACTGATTTTACTTGGTAACCATAGATCTTCCTTTTCACATACATCTTATCCTTGGCAGGCATATCACTGAAATTATGAGATATGGATGGCTGCAGGTTTTCTTTTTGACTCAATATCCGCTCTGAATGAGCGTATAAAACTATTCCATCTTTAGTTACTTCCCAGAGGAAGTCAGAATCTAAGTCTTCATTTTTATTCATAAATACAAAAGTAAAGGGTTTTCCATGTTGAGTTTTTTTTCTATTTCTCCCGCTATTTTGTGTACCAAATTTGCTTCTTCCCTCAGTTCAGGGTCATGTTTAGCATTAAAAAGAAATAAAATATCGATGTCGCTTTTTTTATGCATTTCTCCTCGAGTATGCCGATCCGAATAATACAGCTTCATCAAGTCTTTATTTCTCCAAGTTTTTGTCTAATCCAAAAGCAGATTCTTTAATATTCAATCCTTTCAACCTTCAAATTATATTCAATATTTCCATGACTTCATTTATAGTATCCCCATTGCCTTTTCCACCATACCATCTACCATGCCTTATGGTTTCTAATTTGGAAAATAAATCAACTATTTCATCTTCATCTCTTCACATAGAAATCTGATAAGGAATTATAGTGTGTAAATAACCAATTTAAGTTAAGGGAATAGTTAGGATGTAGTATATTTTAATAATTTTTATTACTTTGATTTCCATATACCCGAATATAGCGAAGTAAAACTCCTATTTATAGTATTTAAGTTAATATTTCCTTCAAAATCTTCATTTGTTGATTAATACTAGTATGATTAAAAATATTATTAAGTAATATTAATTTAGATTAATAAGGTGCAGATAATGGTATAAACTAATAGTGCTTAATCAATTTAAACTCATTGTATCCAATTTAAACGTTAGAAATTCACTTTTATTAAATTTTTTTTTAATCAACTCTTATCATCATAATTTAAAATATTCTTAACAATATTATCAAGAAGTTCCCCATTGATCCCACTATATTCTGGATTATCCTCTGAAATTCTTTTTATTTCAGTAATTTAATCCTGAAACATTTTATTATCCAATATAGATATTTTAAATTATTTAACCTATATAGTTCATTCTGAATAAGATAATCATCTTCTTGTAAAAAGAATTAATTCATTAACATTATTACTATACAACAAATAAAGAATACCCTAGTACTAATTATGAATTCCATATCATGAATGGTTAACATAGCATCACTATAATTTTATCATAAGCCTTACTGAAATTTTTAGGATGATTATGTATATGATCTTCAAAAAATTTAACAATAGTATTCACATTACCTAACAATAAAATGGGTTATATATAGGTTATTAGGAATTTTTAATTTTCAAAAAAACCTTTTTTTTGATTATTTATTAAGTTAGAGAAAAGGTGCTAAAGAAAACTATAAATGATATATATTGAAAATATGAATTAGACTATCCTGAAATTGTATTGACTCTAAAGGTTATATTCAATTTAAAATATTTAGTATCGAAGATTAATACTTGGTATTTGATAGTGTTATTAAATTAATTTTACTCATATGAATTATTTTTAGATCTATTTTCAAACTGCTCAACTTATATTATATATCTAATTAAAAATCTATTAAGATTAAAGAAATATTTTAAATGCTACTTAATAAATAAACTAAAAACGCAGCTATTAAAGTTATATTAGGGAATAAAATGAACACCATTCAAAAAATAGCAAAAAATACTGGAGTTTTGTTTTTATCACAACTTTTAAGTTATCTTATAGGCTTTTTTTATTATTTATTTGCTGCAAGGTATTTAGGGGTCGCCAACTTTGGAATTCTATCTTTTGCTTTCGCATTTACTGGAATTTTTAGTATAATAATGGATTTAGGCTTAAATAGTTTAATGGTTAGAGACATAGCACGTAATACATCTTTAGCAAATGAATATTTAGGTAATATAATAGGAATAAAAATAATTTTAGGTGTAATTACATTTTTAATTATAGTATTAATTGTTAATTTACTTAATTATTCACAAACAACAATTCAAGTTATTTATATAATTTCATTATCTATTATTTTAACAACATTCTGTAACAGCTTTGTTTCTATTTTTCAAGCACATGAAAAAATGGAATACCAAGGCATAGGATTAATATTAAACAGCTTTTTATTATTAGGAGGGACGTTTTTAGCCATATATAATGGATTAGGCATAATAGCTTTTTCTACCATATATTTAATCGCTAGCATAATCCTTTTAGTATATTATATTGTTATTTCTACAACAAAATTCACAAAACCTCGTATAACTATTGATTTAAATTTTTTGCCAAAAATAAAAGAAGCTTTACCTTTTGGATTTAGTAGTCTATTTGTAACAATATATGTATATATTGACTCAATAATGCTTTATTCTATGGTTGGAAATGAAGCTATAGGCCTGTATAGTGTAGCCTATAGATTAATTATGGTTCTATTGTTTTTACCGGGAGTAATTAATAATGCGATATTTCCTGTAATGTCAAAATTATATGTTTCCAACAAAAACTCGTTAAATATGGTAATGAATAGATATTTTAAACTAATGTTACTTCTAGGCATTCCTATGGGCGTTGGAATAACAATTTTAGCAAATCAAATAATAATATTAATGTTTGGTGTTGCATACTCTGGATCTGTTATTGCTTTACAAATATTGATATGGGCTACCGTATTCACCTTTGCAAACGCAGCTTTTGTTAAATTATTTGAATCTATAAATAGACAGTTTACTATAACAAAGATAACTATAATTGGTGTTTTAGTTAATGTATCTCTCAATTTGATATTAATACCTATATTCAGCTATGTTGCGGCAAGTATTAACACTGTTATAACAGAATTAATAGTTTTAACTATTGTTTTTATTACTGCAAAAAGATCAGGATATGATATAAATAGAGAAATAATTAGAAATGACATACCAAAAATTATTGCTGCTTCGTTAATAATGGGAATTTTTCTTTGGATATTTAAAGATTTGAATTTATTAATATTAATATTAGCATCCGCATCTTTATATTTGCTTACTTTATACTATATGAAAGGAATAACAGATGAAGATATCAAAATAATAAAAAGTATAAGAGGAAAAATATGATTTTTTCTAAAATAAAGACATTATTTAGTAACTTTAAAATAAAGAAATCAGATAATCTTAATAAATACGTTTCGATAGGTAAATACACTTATGGAGACCCGATAATATATATTAGGACCTATAGGTATAAAGTCAAAATTGGAAAATTTTGTTCGATATCTAATAATGTAAAAATTATTGTAGATGGTAATCACAGAGTTGATTGGATTAGCACGTATCCTTTCGGAGAAATTTTTGCAGATATAGCTAAAAATAAAGGACATCCACTCGGCAAGGGCGATATTATTATAGGAAACGATGTTTGGATCGGTAAAGATGTTTTAATTTTACCAGGAGTTCATGTTGGTGATGGAGCCGTAATTGGTGCTGGTTCAGTGGTGACAAAAAATGTAAATGAGTATGAAATTGTAGGAGGTAATCCTGCAAAACATATTAAGTATAGATTTAATGAAAAACAGATTATTTTACTAAAAAAGATAGAATGGTGGAACTGGCCAATAAACAAAATTAAAAATAATTATAATCTGTTACAATCCGGTAATATAGATAAATTTATAAAAAAATTTGGCTAATTAATTTTTCTTAAGAAAATTTTTTTGAACATTTGTATTGTCCCACTATATAAGGAATTATTAAAAAATTTGAATGAAAGAGGGAATATAATAATGAATACTAAATTTAAGAAAATATATCAAAAAATTTTTCCGCCTTGGGAAACTGAAAATATCCTAAAATTAAAAAAAGAACTTTCAGATAGTGATAGAGTCCTTGACTTGGGGTGTGGTCCAAACTCATGGATTCAATTTGCTGAAGTCCAATATAGTGTAGGGGTAGAATTATTCGAACCCTATATACAAAAAAGTAAAACGAAAAAGATTCATAATGAATATATCCATTCAGATATCCTTAAAATCAATTTCGAACCCAATTCTTTTGATGCTGTTATATGTATAGATGTTATTGAACATTTAACAAAAAAAGAAGGAATAGATTTAATAAATAAGATGGAACTATGGGCTAAGAAAAAAATAATTATTTTTACTCCAAATGGATATGTCTCCCAAAAGGAATATCATAGTAATCATCTACAAAAACATAAATCAGGATGGAATTCTTATGAATTGGATGAATTAGGTTTCAAATTATATGGTTATGGGTGGAAACTATTAATTGGACCCCAATGGGAGTGTAAATACAAACCAAAAATTATATGGGTTATATTATCTGATATCACTCGAAAAATACCTTATTACTTCATTAATCTTTCATTTGCAATTTTCGCCGTTAAAAGGATAAAATGAATACAAAAAAAGATTTATTAAATTGATTTGACCCTATAAAAATACCATTATATGTGAATTAATAATGGAATAATTTAATTTTGAAAATAAAATATAAAGTTATTTTGGTTATACTGCTCAATTCTAAAAACTAGAGATTTTGTTAAGAGAAATTCAATTTATTGATAAGTGTGTTAAAATGAAACCAAACGTAGCAATAATAATACTCAATTGGAACGGCTGGAAAGACACTAAAGAATGTCTTGAATCTCTTTATCAAATTGATTACCCGAAGTATAATGTTATTTTAGTGGATAATGCATCTAAGGATGATTCCATAAAGAAAATTAAAGATTATTGTATGGGTAAACTTAAAGTGAAATCTGATTTTTTTATATATAACTCAAATAATAAACCAATAAAAATATTAGAATTTATTAAGGAAGAATTAAAAAATATAAAAACGATACCATATGAATTTTCAGATTTATCTCAAAATAATAAATTAATAATAATTAAAAATGATAAAAATTATGGATTTGCAGAAGGGAACAATATTGGAATTAAATTTGCGTTAAATAACTTAAATCCAGATTATGTTTTACTTTTAAATAATGATACAGTTGTTAATAAAGATTTTTTAATAGAATTAGTAAATATAGGAGAATCAAAAGAAAATATTGGGATTGTTGGACCAAAAACTTATTACTATAACTTCGAATCTAAAAAAAATATCATAGGTTTTGCAGGTGGAAAATTGAATTTGTTAAAAGGGACATCATCACAAATTGGCGCTTTAGAAGAGGACAAAGGCCAATATAATAATCCTAAAGAAGTAGGATATGTAGAAGGATCTTGTTTTTTAGTAAAAAGGAAAATTTTCGACCGAGTCGGTTTTTTAGATTCCCGATATTTTGCATACTGGGAAGAAGTTGATTACTGTATGAGATCCCTTAAATTAGGTTACAAATCTTTTTATGCCCCTAAATCGACAATTTGGCATAAAGGCGGAATGAGCAAAAATGAAAACTATACTTTTTTAATTACAAGAAATATGTTTTTTTTTATGAAAACAAATACCACTTTAAAGGTATATATTACATTTTTACTTTATTTTTTTGGGTTTAAATTTTGGTTTCTTTTCGTTTACTTCTTGTTTTATCAAAAAAACTATTCAAATTTAAAAAATTTTTTAATTGGGATCCACAATGGTTTAAATCAAAAAGATTGATAATAAATTGGAATAAATTATTATAGAGTCTTAGATTTTTTAGGTTTCGAAAGTTTTTGTAAATCTGTTTTTATGGTATATCCTGTTGTTGTGATGAGTCCTGCTAAAAATACAGTTATTATAGTGGTTTTTTTGGCTGATTCTAGTGTATATTTGTGTAATTTTTTCAAACTTAGTCCATATTTGCATATTTTGAAAAAATCTTCAATTTTTACACAGATTGGCTTATATTTTTTCCAGTTGTTTATTTCTTTTGAACAATCGCTTTTTTTTAATGTGTTGTATATCTTTCTAACTGCTTTTTCTTTCGTTTTATCCTTAAATACTTGCAATGGATAACTTAAACTGTCAGTTAGTTTTTGGGTTTTGAAATTTTCTTTTATGAAAAATTAAAGGAACGATTTTGTATTTGGAAATACCTATTTGGTAGTTTTTATAGCTGTAGTATCCGCTGTCAAATATTATTGTGCCGTTTTTTCGGATTATCCTTCGTTTTTGCAAGTTTTCCATTATTTCATTGAAAATTTTAGTATCGTGCGTGGCTCCAGGATGGGTTATAATGGCAACAGGCACTGTTGATTTTTGTTCTATGACTATTGTAGCTTTAAATCCTATTTAAAATCCATAGGATGATGAATAGCTACATTTCAGATCTCGTTTTTTCAGATATTTAGAATGATGTTTACATTTTACATTGTAATCTAAATCTACAAGAGTGGCATTAACGATAAATGTTAGTTTTCCACGTCTTTTTAAATGTTTAGTATTCATTAATATGCTGTTCACGATTTTAACTTACGTATGAGAGTTAAATCCTGATAAAAATTCTAAAATTTGAAGAGCATCTCAAACATGAGAATTCCAAAAATTTCTTCAACTTCTTATCCCTTTTTAGCTCTTGAACAACAAATTCAATAGTTATATTAAAAAATAGGGCAATAAGAATGATTTAATTGATAAAATCATCATATTAACGTTTTTAACACTTTTAGAAGTTATTATAGTTCTGGATTATCTGGAACCGATAATTTTAAATATTTTATCTAACAAGATATAGTTTGGTTTTTCTTTACTGTAAGTTAGATGATGCTTCATTTTATTCGCCAAATAAATATATGTAAGCATTAATATTTAAATTTAACGGTTTAGAATGCCCATTACAATTATATGACAAAAATTAAAATGTATTTTTAAAAACAGCAAATCCAACACTCAACAAAACCCCTAAAGAAACAACCAAAATCATTTCTTCAAATAAAAAAAACTAAAGGGCTAAAATTATAAATATTAATATATTATAATCTTAGATTAGAATTATCAAATAAAAAAAACTGTTAATTTTAATATTCTGACCATTTCATTAAACTTAATGTTCACGTTTCAAAAATCATTTATTCTTTTTTAACTCCTAACCAAAATTATAACCTATTCTGTAGAATAATGTTTGTAAAAAGGCTATAATCAGGTTTTCATTTTTTAGTGCTTTAATTGTATTTTTTTTTATGTTGGTTTTGTTTTTAAAAAGTTCATTATAATAACCAGTTTTAGCTAAATTTTTGGATGATTTTCCGAATCTATAAAAATGTGTCAGTAACTCCTTGAGAGATTCAGGCTCGATATGTGATACGGCATCATTTAAAATATCTATTTTTTTGGATATTTTGTATGCTTCAAAATAGATTATAGCATGATCTCCAGAAACGACTATTTCATACAAATTTTTAGGTATCTTTTCAAAAGCAGACATTAATAAGTTTTTTTTAAAAAATCGGGGAAGTAACCCACTAACTAATGGATCTAAAGAATTTATTTCATTATGAGCTATTCTTCTTTCTTCAGAGAGTTTTTTTTGGATAAAAGTCAGCGGTTTATAGGAATCTTCCTCGAAAATCAACATATCATAACCAACTATTTTATTGACTGCTCTTTGAATTGAATCCTTTTTAAGAACTTGATCAGCATCTAACAATAAAATGTAATCTCCTTTCGATTCTTTAACGCCTATGTATCGTGCTCCTAATAATTTTCCATCATAATTTATAACCTTTGCACCAAATTGTGAAGCAATTTTTTTTGTGTTGTCCTTGGAATTACTATCAATAACAATTACTTCTAATTTTGGATAATTTTGATTCTTTACAGCTTCCAGAGCAAATGGTAAAGAATTTTCTTCATTATAAGTAGGGATTGTTACAGATACCATTGGAATTTTATTTTCATTAACTTTAAACACCTCTAACTCTTTGTTATTAGTAAAACATTATATATTTGGTAATATCTTTTGGAAGGTTCTTAGGATATTATTTCACTTAAAATTTCAATTATTAAATTATATTTTGATTAGAATATAAATAAATTCCATTATCATAAACTTTATCTAATACTTCATAATTAGATTTGTTAGAATATTGATATGGAATTTTTGGATTTATTAATATATAATTATCGTTCAATAAATCTTTATAACTTTGAAGACTTTTGTAACCCAAATAAATGTTATTATCAGGTATTGAAGCAAAATAGAAGGGTATTATCCTTGTATCATATTCTGTTCCAAACCTTGAATTTTCCTTTGAACTTGGTGAAATTGTATCATTCATCCAATCTCCTGCAGCACTATACTCATCCATTGCAGGCAATTCATTTGAATACCAATAAAAATCAGAAGCACCAGTATCTTTAAAGAAATATGAAGGGCTTTGAGAGTTTAAAACTCCAGATATAATAATAATAGTGGTTAATAATGTTACTAACAAAATCTTTTTATTTTGTGTTAATGAAATAGGAAAAATTTTTATGAATTTAGAAGGCTTTTCATACCAATGATATAATGTTAAAGAAGCAAATATGCTCGCTATAACTATATAAAATCCGATAAAACGATCTATAGGTCCAGATATTACAAATTGGCCAATCACCCCGGCAGATAAAATACATATTAAAAAGGTCATTAAACGAATTTCATTCGGTTTTTTTGTTCGGAAAACCCATAAAATGGATATTAATGCTAATATTAACGTAATCCATTTAATAGAATTTAATATTGTTGCATATACTGGAACAGCACCTCCAACATAAATTAAAGCATTACCCGGAGATGTATCAATTGCAGCTTCAATAAAATTATTTAACAATGAGTAAGTAACGTACAAATGATAAGATATAGCAGCTACAGCTATCAAAATAAAGAATGTAAGATCGTTATTCAGATCACCAGAAACCTTTTTGAAAGTTTCTTTGATATATGGTGTTCTTGAAAAAAGTTCTATAAACAAGATATATGAAATGCAAATCATTCCTAAAAATATTGAAGAAAAATGGTGGGATAATATAAAAGATAAAGCAAAAATTAATGTAAGTATGCGGAAGCTCATTTTATTAAATGAACGTGATTTAATAAAGGCATATACTAAAAATGCAAATAAGACAAAAGCAAATCCTTGGGGATGATACTCAGTTTGATAAAATATAACCGAGTCTGTAAATGTGGCAATTAATGCAGCTATAATAGAAATTTTATCATTTTTTGTTGTAACTTTCGCTAAAATGAATACTCCCAAGAAAAATATTATACCCATAAAAGGTTCTTGAAATTTAAAAAGTTGAGTTAGATCTATATTGGTAATATAAAATAGAGTAACATTTAAAATGTGCATTAATGGCCATTGAAGTTGCACATCAAGATTAGGATACCACCAATTAAGAAAAGGAGTAATTGTACCTGTTTCAATAATATTCAAAGTACAAGTATAATAAAAGTATGAATCGGTTAAAGGTTGTAAACTAAATATTAAGTTAGGAATTGATCTAACAATAAATGCAAAAATCAACGAAGGGATAAAAAATAGATATATTTCATTAGAACTGTTTGAAATCAATATTCCATATACAATTAAAAAAATTAGCGAAAATAACATTAAAAAGATGGATATATTTGTTATTACGGGATTTATAAAAATGAGTGAATATTTAAAATACAACATTATTGGAATTAACAGCAAGTTGACAATGATTAGGATAAATGTTAATTTTTTATTCAAGTTCTTTACTCCATAAGTGAAATATATAATTTTTTAGTTTCTTCTGCAGTCACAATCCAATTTTTAGGTTTATAATCCCTATTATTTCGTTTAATTTTATCTTTTAAATGTTTATCTTTTAATAAGAGAGATATGGCTTGGGACATTTGTTTGGTATCATCTACATCAATTAATAAACCATTTATTCCATCTTTAATTAACTCAGGAATTGCACCTACTTTAAAAGCTATAACTGGAGCCCCGTTAGTTAAAGCTTCCAAAACTGTAAGTCCAAATCCTTCCAATTTAGAAGGGCATATATATAGATCACATACTTGATAAAGCATATTTAAAGCTGTATCATTTACAAATCCCATGAAAAAAATGTTTTCAGAAATATCCAATTTTTTTGAAAATTCTAAAAATCTAGTTTTGTCACCATTTCCCACAATTACTAAAATTGCATCTGTTTTATCCAAAACACGTTTAAACGCCATTAAAAGAGTTTTTAACCCTTTTCTTGGATCATTGATCCTTCCAACAAATAGCAGCATTTGTTTATTTGGTAGACCTAATTCAACTTTAAACTCTTCTGAATTTAAAGAAGAAGTTCTGTTGTAAATTTCAAGTCCATGTGGGATAACTTTGATTTTTTCAGAATTAAATTTATAAAATTTAATAATCTGGGTTTTTGTGAATTCACTAACAGCTACAATTTTTTCAACATTATTAATAGCTCTTTTCTCAATTAACTGTATTAAAAAATTATTTTCTCCATTTATGTCAAATAAAGTAGATATTAAATTAAGATTATGTTTATTGGTTTCTTTTATAACATGGTGAACAGTAAGTACTTGTGGAATGTTTAATAATTTTTTTTGCATGAACCAATATGAAATTCCATTGAAATGTACTAAATCAAATTTATTCTTTAAATGTTCTTTTCTTAATACTTTTGGCAATGCCAACCAAAATTGTAATGCTTTAAATGGGATTTTATTATTCACATTTAATGGAATGACTTGTAAATTTTTTAAATGTTTATTTTCAGTATCATTGATATTAGGAGTAAAAACTGTGACTTCAACACCTAACTCTGCTAATTTTTCAGTTATATTTTTAGCATAGATGCCTGCACCACCCATTATAAAAGGAGGATATTCATATGTTACGAATGCAATTTTCATAAACTTTTTCAACCTCCTTAGAGATT
>Ga0182014_10006275_pt1 | contig 12872 bp, 13 predicted proteins | sample 612S2DmetaG_FD_120489 | JGI IMG/M metagenome (GOLD analysis project Ga0182014, IMG submission 120489) | Permafrost microbial communities from Stordalen Mire, Sweden - 612S2D metaG | ecosystem: Environmental > Terrestrial > Soil > Wetlands > Permafrost | place: Sweden: Stordalen | collected... | reverse complement strand
GTCTACGGCATCATGCGCACCCGGGACGCGGTCTCGCCCATCGCCACGCTCCAGGTGGCCACCTCGCTGGTGGCCTTCTTCCTGGTCTACGCCCTGCTGGGGGGCGCCGACTTCTACCTGCTCTTCACCTTCGCCCGCAAGGGCCCCGATTCCCTGAACGCCCGTTGAGGAGGCGACCATGTTCGAGACCATCTGGTTCATCATCTGGGGTGTGGCCTGGGCCGTGTAATTCATGCTCGACGGCTTCGACCTGGGCCTGGGCACCCTGTTCCCTTTCCTCACCCGCGGCGAAACCGACAAGCGGGTGCTGATCAACGCCATGGGCCCGTTCTGGGACGGCAATGAAGTGTGGCTGATCACCGCCGGCGGGGTCACCTTCGCCGCCTTCCCGCGCACCTATGCGGTGATGTTCTCCGGCCTGTCCTTCGTGCTGGTGTTCGGGGTGCACGGCCTGCTGTGGCTGGCCACCCGGTCCGAGGGCGAGCTCCAGGCCCGGGCCGGGGCCATGGCCAAGGGCCTGTGGCTGGCGGAGGCGCTGCTGGCCGTGGTGTTCCTGGTCATGACCTGGTTCAGCACCCCGCTCTGGCGCAACGTGCTGGCCAAGCCGTACCTGCTGCCCCTGCCCCTGCTGGCGGTGGCCGGGCTGCTGGCGGCCCGGGCCTGGATGGGCCAGGGCGCCTGGTGGAAGGCCTGGTTCGCCTCCAGCGCGCTCATCCTCGGCACCGTGCTGTTCGGCGTGGCCGGGCTGTTCCCCAACCTGCTGCCCTCCAGCCTGGACCCGGCCTCCAGCCTCACCGCGTTCAACAGCGCCTCCAGCCCCCTGACCCTGAAGATCATGCTTGGGGTGGTGCTGTGCTTCCTGCCGGTGGTGATCGGGTATCAGCTGTGGGTCTACCTGACCTTCCGGGATCCGGTCAACGCCGATTCCATCGAGCGGGAGCCGGCCTACTGAAGGTAGCGTTCCAGCTCGTCCAGCACCTCGGGGAAGTCCCGCCTGCCGTAGCCGAAGCGCAGGTGGGCATCCCCGTAGTCGAAGCGGCCGCTGGGGACGAGCATGATCCCGGTGTCCCGCAGCAGGGCGGCGCAGAAGGCCTCCGCGCCGCCCTGGCGCAGCCGCGGGAAGGTGGTAGTGCCTGCCACGGGGCGGCGCCAGGCGAACAGGTCCTGGCGCCGCTCCAGGAAGCCCTGGAGCAGGTCGAGGTTCGCGGTCAGCCGGTACCGGCTGCGGGCGAACAGGGCCTCGCTGTGGCGCACGGCGATGCCGCCCAGGAACTCGCTGGGGGCCGGCGTGCAGATGGTGAGGTAGTCCTTGAACGCGGCCAGTTCCCCGAGCAGGTAGCGGTCGTGGCTGGCCACCCAGCCCAGGCGCAGCCCGGCCAGGCCGCAGGCCTTGGACAGGCAGTTCAGGGACACGGCGCGCTCGTAGAGGTCGCAGGCGGCCGGCAGCCGGTCCGCGGGATCGTGCTCCAGGCCCCGGTAGACTTCGTCCGAGAACAGCCAGACCCCGGCCCCGCGGGCGATGGCCACCACCTCCAGCCAGTCGTCCCGGTGGAACAGGAAGCCGGTGGGGTTGTGCGGGGCGCAGACCAGGATGGCGCGGGTGTTGGGGCGGAGCAGGCGCTTGAGCTCCGCGGGGTCCGGAGCCCAGTGCTCCGGGTCGCCCTCCCAGAGGGACACCTCCGCCCCGGCGGCCCGGGCCACCTCGAAGTGGGACTGGTAGCCCGGACTGTGGGCGATGAGGTGGTCGCCGGGCCCCAGGGCCACGTTCATGAAGGCGAAGATGGGTTCCTCGGCCCCGGTGAAGACCAGGATGTCCTCCGGGGCGGCAGTAGCGTACAGCCCGGCGATGTCCCGGCGCAGGGCCGGGTCCCCGGCCGATTCGGTGTAGCCCAGCCACAGCTCGCCCAGGCGTGCCGCGGCCCCGGGTTCCATTTCCAGCAGGTCCGCCACGGACATGGCTTCCGGGTCGCTGGAGCCCAGGAGCCGTTGGGCGGTGAACTCGTGGCGGGCGAAGTACCGTTCCAGGGAAAAGGGGCGGATATGCATGCCGAAAGAGTACATCATTGAGGCGCCAGGAGACTCCAGTGAGAGTTCTGCTCATTTCGGCCAACACCGAACGCATCAGCATGGTGACCATCCCCCTGGGCCTGGGCCTGGTGGCGGCGGCGGTGCGCCGGGCGGGGCACGCGGTCACTTTTCTCGACCTGCTGGACGCCCCCGACCTCCGGGCGGCGGTGAGCGAGGCGGTGGAGCGGGCCCGGCCCGAGGCGATCGGCATCTCCATCCGCAACATCGACGACCAGAACTGCCAGAACCCGCGCTTCCTTCTGGAAAAAGCCCGGGAGGCCGTGGCGGCCTGCCGGGAGCGCTCCCGGGCCCCGATCGTGCTGGGCGGGGCCGGCTACAGCATCTTCCCCCGCGCGGCCCTGGCCTACCTGGGCGCCGATTTCGGCATCTGCGGCGAAGGGGAGGCCGCGTTCCCGGCCCTGCTGGACTGCCTGGGGTCGGGCCAGGATCCCCGCGGCATCCAAGGCGTGCACCGGGCTGGGGATTCGGGCGATGGCGGCCGGGCGGCCGCCGGGGACCTGGACCGGCTGCCGCTCTGGGACGAGGCGCTGGAGCCCTACGCGGACCGCGGCGCCGAGGAGATATGGGTGCCCGTGCAAACCCGGCGCGGCTGTCCCAACGACTGCTCCTACTGCTCCACCTCGCACATCCAGGGCAGGACGCTGCGCTGCCGTTCGCCCTGGAGGGCGGTGGAGGCCATGGCCGCCCTGGCCCGCCGCGGGTTCCGCCGGTTCTATTTCGTCGACAACACCTTCAATGTCCCCGAGGCCCATGCGCTGGCCCTGTGCGCGGGCCTCCGGGACCTGGGCCTGGCCTGGCGCTGCATCCTGTACCCGAAACCGGTGAACGAGCCGCTGGTGCGGGCCATGGCGGCCTCGGGCTGCGTGGAGGCGAGCATCGGCTTCGAGAGTGGATCCCAGGCGATCCTGCGCGGCATGAACAAGCATTTCACCCCCGGCGACGTGCGCCGTTGCGTGGAGCTCCTGGCCGCCCACCACATCCGGCGCATGGGCTTCCTGCTCCTGGGCGGCCCCGGGGAAACCCGGGAGACGGTGGCCCAGAGCCTGGCCTTCGCCCGGTCCTTGAACCTGGACGGCATGCGCGTCACCGTGGGCATCCGCCTCTACCCCGGCACCCCCCTGGCCGCCCGGGCCCTCCAGGAAGACATCATCTCCCCCGCCGACGACCTCCTGGAACCCCGATTCTACCTGGCCCCGGGCCTGGAACCCTGGATCCACCAGGCGATCGCCCAGGCGGGTTTCTGAAGGCCGGCCCCATCCCGGCCCCTTGCAATTTTCCATTCACCCTATCTTTTGTCCCAGCCGACCCTCATTTCGAGGAGAAATTCAAGGAGCTGTCGGAAACGGACTATCTGACCGGCATTTTCAATCGACGGAAACTGTTCGACATCATGGAGTTCGAGATCGGCAAGGCCCACCGCTACGCCCGGCCGCTGGCCCTGGTCATGCTCGACCTGGACCACTTCAAGATCATCAACGACACCCACGGCCACCATGTGGGCGATGCAGTGCTCAAGCTCATGGTGCAGGTCGTCAAAGACATCCTGCGCAAGGCGGATGTCTTCGCCCGCTACGGCGGAGAAGAGTTCATCATCGTGTGCGCGGAAACCAGCATGGACGGCGCGGTGACCCTCGCCGACAAGATCAGGCAGTCCATCGAGGCCTTCAAGTTCCCCGCCGCGGGCAGGGTGACGGTCAGCGCCGGGGTCGCCGAATACCAGGACGGCGACACCGAAGCCGGCTTCATCGAAAAGGCCGACATCGCCCTCTATGCCGCCAAGCGCAACGGCAGGAACCGGGTGGTGGCCTCCGGTTCGGAACTTCGCGTCAAGTAGACTAGCGCCGGGCCGGGGCCTCCTGCAGGTTGGAGAGGAACTCGTCGTTGGTCCGGCTCTTGCCCAGGCGGTCCAGCAGCAGCTCCATGCTTTCCACCGGGCCGCTGGAGCTGAGGATCTTGCGCAGCACCCAGATCTTGGCCAGGCGGGCGGGCTCGATGAGCAGGTCCTCCGTGCGGGTGCCGGACTTCTGGATGTCCATGGCCGGGAAGATCCGCTTGTCGCTGAGCTTGCGGTCCAGGCAGATCTCGCTGTTGCCGGTGCCCTTGAACTCCTCGAAGATCACGTCGTCCATGCGCGAGCCGGTCTCGATCAGCGCGGTGGCGATGATGGTGAGGCTGCCGCCCTCCTCGATGTTGCGGGCCGCCCCGAAGAACCGCTTGGGCCGCTGCAGGGCGTTGGAGTCCACGCCGCCGGACAGCACCTTGCCGCTGAGCGGCACCACGGTGTTGTAGGCGCGGGCCAGCCGGGTGATGGAATCCAGCAGGATCACCACGTCTTTCTTGTGCTCCACCAGCCGCTTGGCCTTCTCGATGACCATCTCCGCCACCTGCACGTGCCGGGTGGCGGGCTCGTCGAAGGTGCTGGAGACCACCTCGCCCTTGACGTTGCGCTCCATGTCGGTGACTTCCTCGGGCCGCTCGTCGATGAGCAGCACGATCAGGAACACCTCGGGGTGGTTCAGGGTGATGCTGTTGGCGATGTTCTGCATGAGCACGGTCTTGCCCGTGCGGGGCGGGGCGACGATGAGGGCGCGCTGGCCCTTGCCCAGGGGGGTCATGAGGTCCATCACCCGGGTGGACAGCTCCTGGGGATCCCGCTCCATCTTCAGCATGCTGGTGGGGTAGAGCGGAATGAGGTTGTCGAAGTGGACCCGGTCCTTGGCGCTGCCGGGCGGATCGAAGTTGATGGCGTCGATGCGCAGCATGGCGAAGAATTTCTCTTCGTTCTTGGGCGGCCGGATCATGCCCGACAGGGTGTCGCCGGATCTCAGGTTGAATTTGCGGATCTGGCTCGGGGAGACGTAGATGTCATCGGAACCGGCCAGATAGTTGTGCTCCGGGGCCCGCAGGAAGCCGAAACTCTCGGGCAGGACTTCCAGCACGCCTTCGGCGAAGAACAGCCCCTCACGCTGGGCCTGGGCCTCCAGCAGGCGGAAGATCAGCTCCTGCTTGCGCATGGACAAGGGACTTTCGATCCCGTAGGCTTTGGCCATTTCCGCAAGCCGGCCGATGGACTGCTCCTTCAGGTCCTGGAGGCTCAGAACGGCAGGGGCTTGGGTTTCAATTAGCATAGATATTCCCTCGGGGGGGATGGTGTCAGGTTGAGGGCTTTGGGATCGAAAATGATAACTCAAAGTTTAAGGTCGCGCCATCGGAATTTCCATCTTTAGCTATTCATATTGCGGTGAATTTCACAACCCTCTCTGAAAAGGCCCTTGGATTTTCCACCGGGAACGCATGACCGACCCCGGGAACGACCTCGAACCGGGAGTGGGCTATCAGTTGGGCGGTCTCCAGGCACTTCCATACTGGCGTCAGCAGATCCTCGGCTCCGGCCAGCAACAGCACCGGATCTTGAATAGCACCCAATTTTGAGCGGATGTCCCATTGCAGAACGCCTTCTATTTGATGGCGCGAGCCATGGAAAGGTTCATTCATATATTTCTGTTTCAGAAAATAGTCCTTGAGGAGGGGATAGCGCTGCACCAGGAAGGCGTCCCCCCACAGGAACGGGGCGGCGGCCTCGAACTGCAGGCCGGGGCCGCCCAGCTCCAGACAGCGCAGCCAGTGGCGCAGGCGGAGCGCCATGGCGAAGTCGATGCGGGGCACCGAGCTGGTGAGCACGGCCCCCGGGAAGGCGCCGGGATGGGCGGCCAGCAGCTCCAGGGCCATGGCGCTGCCGTTGGACAACCCCACCAGCCAAGGGTCCCTGATGCCCAGGACCTCCAGCAGCTCCCAGGCCTCCCCGGCCAGCAGCGGCACAGGGTACGGTCCCTCCGGGGGGGCATCGGACCGCCCCTGGCCCCGGCTGTCGAAGGTCAGCACCCGGTGCCGGGCGGTGAGGCCCGGCAGGGCCCCCGCCCACATGGTGGTGTCGGACAGCAGCCCGTTGAGCAGGACCATCCAGGGGGCGCCCGGCTGGCCCTGGATGCGGTAGTGCAGCTTCACCCCGCCGGGCAGCGCGGCCCAGGACGGCCGGTGGCCGGAACCGGTCACACCTCGCCCCGCAGCTGGCCGGGCGTGAAGTGGGTGGCCAGCTCGAACCGCCCGCCGCTCCAGTGCAGGACGGCGCAGCTGGCCTTCTTCATCTCCAGGTCGCTGCCGGTGAGGCCGCGGATCAGGTCCGAAAGGAAGGGCTGGTGGCCCACCAGGGCGATGGTGTCGAAGGGCTGGGCCTCCAGCATCAGGCCCTGCAGCCACTCTCGGGCCTCCGCCGGGCTCGCGTCGGGCTCCAGGCCCTCCCAGCAGGCCACCGGGAAGCCCTCGGCGGTGGCCTCCCGCAGGCAGGCCAGGCTCTCGGCGGCCCGGCGGTAGGGGCTGGCGATGCCCCGCTTCGGGACGTAGCCGCGCAGGACCAGCCCGCGCATGGCGGCGCGGGTCTTGTCCCAGCCTTCGACGGTCAGGGCCCGGTCGGAGTCGCGCAGGCCGGGTCGGGGGTTTTCGGCTATGCCGTGGCGGATGATGAGCAGAGTGATCATTTGATGATGATCCCATAATCAATGGCGGTCATGAACAGGGTCCCGGGTTTCACGCGGTGGGCATCGAATCCAGGATCATGGGCACCACCACCGGCCGGGTCTGGGTGGTCTTGCGGATGATGCGGCGCAGGGACTGGCGCAGAAGTTCGATGAGGAGATCCTTGTTCTTGCGGATTTCCAAAGGCGCTGCCTCGAACGCGGTGCGCACCGTCTCCCGCAGCAGTTCGCCATAGGCCTGGTCGTCGGACAGCACCACGAAGCCCCGGGTGAGGATGCTGGGATCCCCGGCCAGTTCGCCGGTGGACGGGTCCACCTGCAGGGTGGCCACCACGATGCCGTCCTCCTGCAGGATCAGCCGGTCGTGGATGACCCGGGCGTCCACCATGTGGTCGACCCCCTGGTCCACGAAGCACTTTCCTACGGGCACGCTGCCGGCCAGGTTGGCCGACCCGTCCCGGTGCAGCTGCAGGCACTCGCCCCCGTCCAGGAACAGGATCCGGTCCTTGCTCCAGCCCAGGGACTGGGCCAGCTGGCCATGGCATTTGAGGTTCCGGTAGGTGCCGTGCACCGGGGCCATGTAGCGGGGGCGCACCATGCGGATCATCTCGGCCGAATCCTCCCGGTGGCCGTGGCCGGTGGCGTGGATGGCGCCCAGCCCTTCGAGGGTGGTCTCCGCGCCCAGGCGGGCGGCGGTGTCCAGCATGCGCGAGATGCCCACCTCGTTGCCGGGGATGGAGCGGGAGCTGAGCACCAGCCGGTCGCCGTCCACCATCTTCAGCCCCTTGATCTCGCCCCGCAGGACCCGGGACAGGGCGCTCATCTCCTCCCCCTGGGTGCCGGTGCACAGCACCACCACCTGCTTGGGGGGGAACATGGACACCTCCTTGGCGTCGATGAACAGGTCGTCCGGCAGGGCCAGGCATTTCAGGCCCCTGGCCACGGTCACGTTGCGCTCCATGGACCGCCCCAGCAGGCAGACCTTGCGCTTCTCTTCGAAAGCCAGGTCCAGGACGGTCTGGATGCGGTGGATGTTGGAGCTGAAGGTGGCGATGAACAGCTTGCCCTTGGTCTTGTGGAAGGCGTCGCGCAGCCCTTCCCGGCAGAGCTGTTCGCTGGGGGTGGGGGTGGTCTTCAGGATGTTGGTGGAGTCCGACAGCAGCACCGCCACCCCGGCCTCGCCCAGCTCCTTGAGCCGTGCCGTGCCGGTGAGCCGGCCGTCCACCGGGGTGGGGTCCAGCTTGTAGTCGCCGGTGTGGACCACCACGCCCCAGGGGGTGTGCAGGGCGATGGAGCAGGCGTGGGGAATGCTGTGGGTGACCGGAATCCACTCCGCCTGGATCTCGCCGCCGCCGACGGGCAGGCGCGCGTAGTCGTCCACCACGTGCATGTGCCGCGGGCTCCACAGGTTGAACTCCTTGAGCTTGCCTTCCAGGAGCCCCATGGTGAAGGCCGTGCCGTACACCGGCACCGGCCAGCGCTCCAGGAAATAGGGCAGCGCGCCCAGGTGGTCCTCGTGCCCGTGGGTGAGCAGCACCGCGTCGATGCGCTCGGAGAAGGCCTCCAGGTAGGCGAAGTCCGGAACGATGCTGTCGATGCCGGGCTGGTCCTCGGACGGGAACAGCTGGCCGCAGTCGATGAGGAAAAGGCTCTTGGCGGTGTGCACCACCAGGGCGTTCATGCCGAACTCGCCCAGGCCGCCGATGGGGATCAGGCGCAGTTCATCGGGGCCGGGCAGTTCCTGCCAGCGTTCAAAGGGGGGGGAGGTGATCTGCATGCGGGGCTCGCTCAGGACGGGGTTGCGAAAGTTCGGGACAGGTTGAAGAGGTCAGGCCAGGCGGCGGGGGGCACGGCCTCAGCGCGGATGGCCGGCGCCAGGGCGGAGGCCGCCAGGAGGCTCCGGGCCTGGTCGGGGGTGAAGCGGACCTGCCAGTTGTTGGCCAGGGTCTTGCGGCGGTGGCCGAAGCTGGTGTGCAGGAAGGCCAGGAGGGCCCTGCGCTGAGCCCTGGGCACGGCATCCGCCCTGGGCTCGAACAGTAGGACGGCGGAATCCACCTTGGGGGCGGGCCGGAAGGCGCCCGGCCCCAGCTTCAGGAGCCGGGTGAGGCGGCAGCAGAGCTGGGCGAGGATGGACAGGGGACCGTATTCCTTTTCGCCGGGCCGGCCCAGGAGCTTCTGGCCCACCTCCAGCTGGAACATGAACACCATCCGTTCCCAGGGGATGTCCGCAACCAGGAAGCGCGTGAGGATCGCCGTGGCGGCGTTGTAGGGGAGGTTGCCCACCACGCTGAACGGGCCGCCAAAATCCAGCGGCGCCAGAACCGCGTCCCCCAGCACCGGGTGGAAGTGCGGCACGCCCTGGAACCGCTGGGCCAGGACGGCGATGGCGTCCGGATCCAGGTCCACGGCCCACAGCGGGCGGCCATCCGCCAGCAGCGGCTCGGTGAGGACCCCGGGCCCCGGGCCGATCTCCAGCAGGTGGGGAGCCTTGGCCGCCAGGGCGGCCTCCGCGATGGTCCGGATCGCCGATTTCTGGATAAGAAAATGCTGGCCGAACCGCTTCTTCGGAATCAATTTCAAGGCTTCAGGTTGACCATGCTCCACCCTATGAGCCTAACAAGATATTGCACCTAAACGGTCGGAAATATTGGCATCCGTGCCATCGGCCGCCCCGCCGGACCGGTTCTGGCTTCCTCTTTGTCATTAATTTGGAACCTTCGCGGCCCAGGCCAGGACCCGCAGGCCCTGGGGGGGATCCCCGCCGGCCGGGGGCGATGCCACCAGCAGTTCCCGGACCTGGATGAAGCCGCCGTGGCTCTGGCCCTTGATCCCGCAGCGGCCGGTGGCGGTCACCTGCCAGAGCTGGTCCGCCGCAGAGCCTTCGGCCTCACCGCCCGCCCGGGGCAATGCGCCCAGGGGCCGGATCCGCACCTCGAAGTCCTGCTGGAGGAAGGCATCCCAAGGTTCCGCCAGCAACCCCGGGGGCGGAGCCAGGCGCCACCCCTCCCCGGCACCGGTGGGCAGGGAGAGCCCGGGATCCCCGGCGGACCGGGCCAGGAACCATGCCAGACCTGATTCCGCGGCGGAGGCCGCCTTGGCCCCCAGCAGCGCCTCGCCGCCCAGGGCCAGCTCCCGCCGCAGGTTGCCCATGGCGGCGAACGCCGCCGCGGCCATGAGCATCAGCAGCAGGAAGGCCGCCAGGATGGCCATCCCCCCTTTCACAGCCCGAAGTTCCTGGGCGCCAGCAGCAGCGTCTGGCCGCGCAGGAGCTGCCGCCGGCATCCGGGCGCCGCGCCGGGGGGGGCGTACTCCTCCCGCGGCACCGGGCTCCCGATTTCCAGGTCCACCTTGATCAGGCCCCCGAACCTGCGGAACCAGAACGGGTCCAGGGGGTCGGTGGCCGCCCCGTCCCGGCCGTGGCAGGCCTTGAGACGGGCGTTGAGGTTGCCGACCGTGGACCGGTAGTCGGCGCCCCGGATCCCCGGGAAGACCTGGTCGGGGGTGAAGTCCACCCGGAACCTGGTGACATTCGCGGCCACCACCTCGTGGCTTCCGGCGGATTTCAGCAGCCGCCCCCAGGCGGGCACCGCCCGGTCCCTGGGGTAGGCCGTCTCGAACCGCACCAAGCACGGGACCGGCCCAGGCCCGGACTCCAGGGGCAGAGGCACCACCGCGTAGCGCACCACCCGCAGGGGGCGGACCACCTGGACCGGCGCGCCGGCGCCATGGGGGAAGGCGAAGGCGGCGCCGCCGGCGCCGTCGGCGTGAACCACCGCCACCGGTCCTGCCCGGGCGGCCGGGAGCTCCACCGGGACCGCCACCTGGGCGAATTCGAACCGGTCACCGGCCACCAGGAACAGGTCTCCGGCCTGCAGGCGCAGCTTCCTGGCCGGACGCACCCGCACCTCGGCCGGAGCCCCGGGCCCGGTCCGCCCTTCCGGCCCGCTGCCGGCGATGGCCCGTTCCAGCACCGCCTGGACCGGAACCGGCAGGTCCATGACGAAGCTCAGCTCGTCCTCCGTTCCGCCCCCGGGCCGGCCGGGGACCAGCATGAAGGAGCTTTGCAGCGTGGGATCGGCGCTGGCGGCCACCTCCAGGGAGCGGAGCTCCGGGGGCGGGAACAGGTAGCCCATCATCCGCAGATCCTCCGCGACCCGGTCCATGGCCCAGCGCAGCGCCCGCTGGGCGGTCAGGGACTCGTTGACCCGGTTCCAGCCCTTCAGGGCGGCCACATAGACCCGGATCATCCCGGACAGCAGGAGGCCCATGAACAGCAAGGCCACCATAAGCTCCAGCAGCGAAAAACCGGAGGTCCTCTTCAAGGGAACCTCAGCCGGGTCAAGGTGACGCGGCCCGGCGGGGAGCGGGCGTCCTCCACCCAGGTCACGGTGGCCCGGTAGGCGCGGGCCTGGGCGGGGGCAACGGGGGCATCGGGGGCGGACCGGGTCACGGTCACCGTGAAGAAGGCGGAGGCCGAGGTGGCGGGCTGGCCGTTCCGGTCGAACCGCCCCACCCACGGCCCGCCCCTGGCGGCGGGCGCCGGTCCCGGCCCGGCCGCCATCTCCTCCAGCGCGTTGTCGGCCAGGGCCGCCGCGGCCAGGCGGGTGCGGGTTCCGGCGAGCCCCCGCAGCGCGGCCACCTGCATGGCGCCGAGCCCCAGCAGGCCCACGGCCAGGATGAAGGCCACCAGGAGGAACTCCACCAGGGAGAAGCCCGCCCGGAACCTTGGGACCGGAAACCGTTGGGAAGGGGTGGGCCGGGACAGCCCGGCGGGAGGTCGCATGACGGCCAGGATGGGAACCGCCAGGATCTTTTCAATCGTTTCTTTCCCCGGCGTCGGTTCGACTTAGCTGGACCCGGCCGGGGGAGGGGGTGGCAAAGGGGCCCGGAGACTACTTTTTATCCACCGTTTCGCCCCGCGGCCCGTTCCGGAACATCGCGGTGGTGGGGCGCGCCCGCATGGACGGACGTGACCAGCCGGGCGTTCTCCTGCGTGGCGGAGACGCGGAAGGTCTGAAAAAACAGGATTTGGCCCCGCCGTTTTTACAACCATTTATCTTGGCGGAAATGGGGCTGGTGCACTAGTTTGGAATAAATATATAACCTGATTATCCACCACCCCCTCATCCCAAGGGCACCCATGAAAACCAAGGGTCTGTTCCAATCCATCGGCGGCAAGGTGCTGGGCCTGGCTTCCCTCATCACCATCCTGGTCTTCACCGTGCTGTTCCTGGTGGGCTTCTTCTGGCAGCGCAAAGAGGCCACGGCCAGGATCACCCTGACGGGCAGGAATGCCTCCGGGATGCTGTCCCTGGCCATGGATGGAACCATGCTCCGGGGGGACGTGGAGGAGATGCGCGGGGTGTTCCGGAAGGCGCGGAACCTCAACCAGGACCTCACCCTCTATCTCACCGACCCGGCCGGGGTGGTGAAGTTCAGCACCCGGGAGGACCGGCTCGGATCTACCCTGACCGCGGAGGAAGCCGGAGCTGAGGGCAAGGCCACCGTGCTGGAGACGGTCCAGGTCCTGCGCGCCATCCACGAACAGGTGAGCCGGCTCGCCGAGCGCCTGGACAAGGTCAAGGCCGCCACCGAACAGCAGGCCCAGGCCACCGCCGCGGTGGACCGGGATGTCTTCGCCATCACTGGCCGGACCCAGGAAGTCTCCGCGGCCACGGAACAGACCGCCGCCACCATCACCGAAGTGAGCCGGACCACCGCCGACCACGCCGCCCTGGCCGAGGACCTGAGCCGGCTGGTGGGAAAGTTCAAACTCTAATATTCTTTTCAGATGCAGCCAGGACAGCCCAGCCGGACCGCCATGGGCGCCGCCGTCCAGCGCGCCGCGCACCAGGTGCTGGAAGGCGGCCGCCTGTTTTCCGATCCGCTGGCGCTGAGGATCCTGGGCCCGGCTGGCGAAGCCGCGGTGCGCGCCGCCGGGCTGGATCCGGCCAAGGGCAGGCTGCGCCTGTTCATCGCCCTCCGGTCCCGATTCGCGGAGGATGCCCTGGGGCAATGCTTCGAACAGGGCGTCCGGCAGCTGGTGGTGCTTGGCGCCGGTCTCGACACCTACGCCTACCGGAACCCCCTGGGGGAGAGGTTGCGCATGTTCGAGGTGGACCACCCGTCGACCCAGGCCTGGAAGCGGGAACGGCTCGCCGCGGCGGGGATCCCGATCCCCGGAAACCTCACCTATGTCCCGGTGGATTTCGAGCGGGAGGCCCTGGCGGACGGGCTGGTCCGCTGCGGGTT
>Ga0182014_10006270_pt1 | contig 12883 bp, 7 predicted proteins | sample 612S2DmetaG_FD_120489 | JGI IMG/M metagenome (GOLD analysis project Ga0182014, IMG submission 120489) | Permafrost microbial communities from Stordalen Mire, Sweden - 612S2D metaG | ecosystem: Environmental > Terrestrial > Soil > Wetlands > Permafrost | place: Sweden: Stordalen | collected... | reverse complement strand
TACTTCACTTCGTGGGGCCTAGCCGTCGCCGCGAGAGGATTGGCCGAATTCGTAAATGGATCGGGAAGGATGCGCCTCATCGTTGGCGCTCAACTTGACGCTGACGACATCGCAGCGTTGGAGTACGGCGCAGATCTCGCTCAGGTGGTTGAGGAGCGCCTTTCGGCCGGTTCGCTGTGGGAGGACCTTGATGAGGTTCGAAGCCACCGCCTTCATCTACTGGCTTGGCTAGCCCGTGAAGGTCGCCTTGAGATAAGAGTTGGTGTACCGCGACGACCTGACGGGCGTCTAGTACCGGCAACCGAGACCACCGACTACTTTCACGACAAGTTCGGTATCTTCACTGACGGCGACGGTCAACGCGTCGCCTTCGTTGGCTCTAACAACGACACCATGCACGGCTGGATGGGAAACTCCGAATCATTCAGCGTGGTTCCCGAGTGGTCCCCTGGATGGAGCTGGAATGGCATCGACCTGGCCGATCGCTTCGAGCGGTATTGGAACAACGAACATTCACCAGAGTGGAGCATCATTCCGCTTTCGTCAGCGGTTCGAGACACTTTGCTACGAGTCTCTGAAGTTACTGGGCCGCCTGCGGGGCCCGACCCCGAAGAGATATCAGTCGAAGAATCGCAGACGAAGCCTGAGGACATGATCGCAGACGGCGACTTGGACGTGGCACAAACTGACATTCATGAACTTCTCGACCAGCCCATTCATTTTCCATTTTCCGGCGTTATGTCAGCCGGTGTCCTCCCGCTTCCTCATCAGATGGCCGTCATCGACCGCGCAGTGCGCACTTTCCCACGGGGCTATCTCTTCGGTGACGAGGTTGGATTGGGCAAGACCATCGAGGTTGGCCTAACGGTACGCGAGCTAATCCTCTCCCACCAGATTGAACGTGTCCTGCTTCTCGTGCCAGCCGCGGTGCTTACGCAGTGGCAGGAAGAACTTGCTGAGAAAGTGGCGTTGTGGGTGCCGCGCTGGAGCGATGGTCATTGGGTATGGCCTGATGGCACCGAAACTGCGGCTCGACGAGGCGACCCGTGGGCGTCCACCGAACCAATAGTGCTGGTCTCTTCGCACCTCGCCCGTCGCTCCGACCAACGCGCACGACTTCTTCAAGGAGCCCCCTGGGACCTCGTCGTAGTCGACGAAGCTCACCACGCCCGACGCAAGAGTGGCGTTTCAAGTGGCTCACCAAACAACCTGCTGGCCCTACTGCAGGACCTCCATCATGAAGGGGGTTGGCGAGCTCTGTATCTCGCCTCGGCCACGCCCATGCAGATGTATCCACACGAGGCCTGGGATCTCATTGAGCTTTTCGACCTTCCTGGCTGGTGGAGCGATTCCGCCGAGAAGTTCGAGGCTTACTTTCGCGAGTTAGGTTACGAATGGCCAAGACGTCAATGGAATCTTCTAGCCCACATGGTTCGTGACAACTTCTCCGATCCAAACGCCGAATCAAACCTCGCACTTGACCGGGAGATCATTTCGACGGTGAAAGGCCCCGACCGGATCAGCATCGTTTCGGGCATCGGATCAAAATCGCGGGTCGTCATTGAAAACCGCCTCTTCACTGCGGACGGTGACGTCATCCGGGCGAACAAACAGTGGATCACACCTATCGGCAAGAAACCCGAACTGGCGTCTCTCGTCACCGCATGGCTCTACACCAACAATCCGATGCGAGACCGAGTGTTCCGGAACACGCGTGACACGCTGCGGGCCTATCGCTCTGCAGGCATCTGGCCCGTTGAGGCAACAATTCCCGACCGCATTGTCGATGACCGACTCGTAGAAATGTCCCCTACCGAAGAGGATCTCTACTGTCAAGTACAGAACTACATCCGCACCAAGTACAACCAAGCTGCGCTCCTAAGTGGTCAAGAAAGAAATGCAATTGGTTTCATCCTGACCGTCTATCGTCGGAGGCTAACGTCGTCCTTCCAGGCCATCGAGCGCTCCTTGCGCCGTCGCATCATGGCTCTCGAAGGTCAGATTGATCCCAAGTTTCTCTTAACTGAGGACGACTCCATCCTCGACGATTCAGCGCCCGAGATTACCGACACAATGCAGGCCTGGGCGCTCGACGACGAGGTACATGATTTACGAAAGCTTGCCGATGCCCTTCGCGTTGTCGCCTCAAGCGACGAGTCAAAGATGTTGCGCCTGCATCAGATTGTTGATGACGCGTTGGCTGGCGGACACCAGACAGTGCTCATCTTCACCCAATACGCCGACACGATGGAATACGTCCGCGACCGACTTGACGCAATCTACAAGGGTCGAGTCATTGGTTACTCGTCGAGCGGCGGGACTATTCGCAACCCAACGACGGGTGAGTGGGACAATCTCACCAAGCGACAAACGAAGGAACTCTTTGCCGCTGGCGACCGAGTCAAAGTCCTCGTAGGGACCGACACACTCTCCGAGGGACTAAACCTCCAGACCTGCGGCCGCCTAGTCAACTACGACTTGCCGTGGAATTTCACGCGCATCGAACAGCGCATTGGTCGCGTCGATCGCATTGGCGGACTACCTCGCGTTGAGGTCACAAACCTCTTGTACGACGGGACTGTAGAGACTACCGTCTACCGTCGGCTGATTGAGACCTTTGGGGGATTCAATGCTGTGGTCGGTATCGCGCAACCAGTGTTGGGACAGATCGAAAATGTCATCAAGTCTGCATCTCTTGCCGACCAGTGCGACGACGGTTCTTCGTTGGTTTCGAGGTCAGGCGCCACGCTCTTCGATGACGACACCGACCAACTCACTCTCGACGACGCAATCGCTTCGATCATCGCGGCGGCCAATGACGCAAGTGCTCGCACGCTGGCGGTTCTCGACGAGCACGGCTCACCCGTTGGTGGGGTGAGCTGGCCTGAAGCCAAGAACCTCGAAGACTTCCGCGAAGCTCTACTCGGCGCACCCGGGGCGCGAAGCATGCTTCGGCCCGCGAACAGGACTGGAGTATGGGTCTTCGATGTCGATGGCCTCTCTCGCATGGTGACATTTGATCGGAAGATCCTCTTGGAGCTCGCTCCCGACGTCGAACTCCTCACTTGGGGTTCACCATTGTTCGCCAAGATGGCTAGGTGGTGAAATAGCCGGAGGGAATCTACACCCCCCCCCGGCTCTCGCAGAACCAGACGTGACTCCTGACAACGTAGGTCGACCATACCGTCGTTGATGTTGACGAAGACGCGCCTGACGACGGAGATGATGATGTTTGATCCGAAAGCAGCCCTGTTTCCTTTGACGCCAAGGGTCCTCTCGTCGGGTTCGACAGGACTCAACTATCGTGAACTCACGCCTTCACAAGTTTGCGTGTGTATTCACACGAAGGGAAGGTTGAACAGCCCAAACGCTGACGATACGGACCATTTCTCACGACCATCGTTCCCAAGCCACATTCCGGACAGATCTCCACGGGACGACTTCCGTCATTGGTAAACGACACCTTGAGGTCCTTGAGGAGTTCCACGACGAAGGGCGACATACGGTCAGGTGGTGCAATTAGCACAACTTCGCGACGTGCTCGCGTGAGCGCCACATAAAGGAGACGGCGCTCTTCGGCGTGCTCGAACGATTCAGGCACTGGCATTGCCAAGTCGAGGACCGGATCGTCGGTGACGTTGCTCGGAAATCCGTAAGTTCCGGTCGTCATACCGGGAATGATGACATAGTCGGCCTCGAGTCCTTTAGACCCGTGCATAGTCCGGAAGGTGACGTTTAGCTTTGGCGGAAGGTTTCTGGGGAGGACGTCTCTTTGAAACTGGTAACGACCAAGCACGTCGACACTGACGGTGCCCGAGGGTCCAGCGATGACACTGCCGTCACTGACGCCAGCGGACAGCCTGTCGAGGTACGCGGCCACTGCGACAGCGTCGTCGTTGGCCCGCACGACCGTGACGGACCCGGCCGAATCCTCGCTCACGGACCGCATCGGCTTATTGAACTGGCTCGGGTTCTTCGACACAAAAGCTCGCGCGACGTCGCAAATCTTCTGGGTGCATCGAAATGTAGTTGTCAGGGCCAGTTGTGGCCCGCGACCGAACCATTCTTCGAATCTTGTCATCACGGACAGGTCGGCCCCGGCAAAGCGGTTGATCGACTGCCAGTCGTCACCCACGGCGAGCAGAAAACGCCCCGGCTTGCTGACGAGACCTCGAACTAGTCGCGCGCGGGCCTGACTCGCGTCCTGGAATTCGTCGACCATGATCAGGTCATACAGACACTCCGCCCTGCCGGCTTCGAAGTGATCAGCGGCCTGGACGAGCATGTCCTCGAAGTCGACGCTGTGATCTTCGGCAAGTCGCTTCTCCCACTCGGCGTGGATCTGCCAGTACACGTCGAGGAACAGGTGGGTCCGAAAGCCGTCGAGGCGTGCCATATCCGAAGTGAGTCGACGATCAAAATCTTCTTTCGTCCACGAATTCGATTTGACGTGGGCCATAAAGGTCCTGACAAGGCGCGCCAGATCCTCGTGTTTCATCGGCCTCACCCACTGATCCCTGATCGGGCGATCTGGGTTCCAGTCGAACGTCATTCCGAGCCCCTTAAGCTCTGCCTCCAGATTGGCGAGTCCATCACCAAACAGCACATCGGCCCACTTGGACTCAACGAGTCTCGTTCCATGCTCTGAGTGCACACGGCGCTTCCACCTCATGCCCTCGGCGTAATCAGGGAACGCGGAAGGGGGCCGGCCGTCGCGATCAAGAGCCCAGTGCTCGTGCCACACATCAATGGCCGGATAGTAGAAGTCGGGCCGGTACTCGGAGTGGTTGGCATCGGCCGTCGAGTAGTCGTACGTCCTCTCGTACTCGAACTCAACGCCATTCAAGTACAGGAAGTCCGCGATCAGGCGCTCGCCGTGACTCTTCACAACTGCGCCCGAGAACGTCTGGTAGCCCGTCACGCGCTTGGCCCTGTCATAACCATCTGGCGACTTCTCGTCGAGGTCCGTGGGCGCGTTAGCGAAAAGCAGCCGGTACAAGTCCCACCGATAGCTAAACGGCGGCGAAGCATTCCGAAGCTCGTCGACGATGCGCATCACCATGTCGACGTCCTGGCCCTGATCTAGCCACCGCGCCAGACGAGGCTTCGCACCGGTGGTGCGTCCAATGACGCTTAGACCAAAGGAGTGGAACGTGGACGCACAAATTCCGGTCGAGTCGATACCAGCCTTCGCGAAGCGTGCCGTCACGCGCTCCTGCAACTCAGTCGCAGCAGCCTTGTTGAAAGCCAGCAGCAGGATACGGTCAGGCGCAACGAACCCCCGGCTGACAGCGTAGGCAGCCCGGGCCACCATTACAGAGGTCTTGCCAGAGCCCGCAGCGGCGAGTACTTGGACCCGATTATCGAAGCACACGACCGCACGCGCCTGCTCGTCGGTTAGCGGGCTCTTCTCGATGGTGTCGAAGAACGATTGACGAGAGGAGAGCTCGGCAACCATGATCTGCTCGTTGGCCTCGCTAACCAAGGCCAGAATGTCGGCGTCCAGAAAGGCAGCCGCCGTGAGCTGAGCCGTGTCGAACAAGGGGTCACAGCGAGCAGCACGAACTCTGTCAAGGAGTCGTCGTTCGGGACGCCCAGCTATCAGCGCATCAGTCTCTTCCGTCGTGATCCAGCGTTGATCGGCACGCCGCTCACTAAGGAGTTGAACGACGCTGGTGTTCCAATCGACAGCCTCATCCACAGCCCGGGCAAACGCGAGACGACGAAGCGCGACCCCAAGAGAGGTCGCCCCACTCCTCTTGATGCCGCGAAGGCACACGAGTTTCGCGTCCACTTCGTACAGGTTCAATCGGAACCACCGTCGGCGAAGTGACAGCCAGGAAGCATCAGAGGCGCAAACGTTCACGACGTCAGTCCCCCTTGCGACGTGCACCTCTTTTTCGGTGACCGTGATTCGCCAGCCTTGGCCCGCCCACTCGGCGAAGTTCACCGGACTCCTCGCGTGCCAACGCCCGTAACCGTCCTGTTCGTACACCGTGCCGTGACGAACGTGTCCCCAGTGGCTTTTCGGACCGCAAGACGAAGGGATGAATCGTCAATGGCCGAAAATCGAATCACGTGAGTCTGCCCGGAATCACTCGCCGTCGCACCTTCCCTGACCAATTGCCCGTTGTTGACACGGTGAACTTCGCCTCCTCGCGACGAGCCCAAAGACCTCGCCAATTCAGTTGCCTCCACCACTCCCACATCGATTGGCACGGCTTCTCCCCCCCATCTCGAGATCTGTCAAGACCGCAGTTCTCCATTCAACCTCCGGCATACTCTTTCACAGGAGCGAAACTGTTCGTTGCGGCTTAAGCTTCCCGTCTCTCACTTGGCCATCTCGGCGACCTTGGGACCGACCGCAGAACTCGCAACTGGGACGAGCTGCATGAACGCTGAACCGGACTTTGACTTCTCCATCTACCGAAAGAGAATGGTCGGCATTTCGGAAATCGAACCTTGGTTTAAGTCGCGTGACACCTTCGCCCTAATCTCACCAAGATGGACAGTCACGTTCGATCGACGCAGGTGGGGCCATGACGGTCAAACGATTGTCTCTTCGACGCGCGGACATCTGTGCCGCTTGCCACGCGGAACTTCCCGCTGGCACTATTGCGTGGTGGGATGGCGTCACGCGCGAAGTTACGTGCGGATCGTGTCACGACGCTCCGAGCGAGGAGCTGACGGGCGACACTTCTCCTGAAGCAGAGATTGACTTCCTCTCCCCTCCGGCCCCCCAAATACAAACAGGAGTTGCGGGGCAATCGGCCCTCGAGGAGTATCAGCGGCGCCACCAAAGGCGCGAAGCACGCATTGATGCAAAGTTCGGTCGCTTCGCCGGCGTCGTGAAGTTCCTCACTGACGATCCCCAATCAATTACTGCGTGGAAGAAGGGTTCAGCCGGCGAACGGAAACTTGCGGCCAGTCTTCAGGAGAATCTGGGAGATCGGGCCATCTTGTTGAACGACCGAACAGTTCCACGAACTCGGGGAAACATCGACCATCTTGTTATTGCATCTTCAGGAGTCTGGGTGGTGGACGCGAAGAACTACTCCGGCCTCGTGCAACAGCGCGACGTCGGCGGCTTCTTCAAGGTTGACGTGCGTCTCTACGTCGGCGGGCGCGACCGCTCGAAAGTGATCGAAGGACTCGATTGGCAGGTCAAGGCGGTCGGCAAGGCGCTTAGCGGGCTTGACGTGCCGGTGTCGAGTGCCGTTTGCTTCACCGACGCAGAGTGGGGTTGGTTCGCCAAACCCTTTACTATGAGAGGAGTCTTCGTCTCCGGACCAAATGGACTTGCTCGAAGGATCGCCGAAGCAGGTCCGCTTTCCAGCGAGATGGTTCAAGAAGCGGCCGGCCATTTGTCGCAAGCACTACCCCCAAAAAGCTGATGAGTTCAGCCCGCCGGAGACTCGCCCGCGAGTTAGGGCACATCATCGCCGGCCGCCCCGACCTGGAATGACGTCACTCGGCGTGGGGTTAGTGACATCAGATTTCCGGAGTTCGCTGGCTTCGGTACCGAAGTGTTTGCGTTGAAGTGATCAAGCAACGCTGTAGCCTTCGAAAAGGAACCCCACTAATCAGATTCGACCCTTCGAGAGACAGCCATGTCCACCACCACAACGACGACCAGCCCCAGCACACTGTTTGAGCACACGTTCTTGCACGCGCTCGCACACTTGCCCTGGTTCGTGTACGTGATCTTCGTCGGTGGATTCATTTTGTCAGTAGGATTTCCGGCGTCACGGAGACGTTCGCGCTAAGACAAGGGACTGCGCGTGTCTCGGTCTGGGGCTGAGTCGCCAGATCAAGTAAAGGGCGCGAAGGCATTGAACGCGATAGTCGGGCTCAGCAACCAAATGAGGACTCAATCATTATGGGAAGCGAGTCGAAAACAGCGACGCCGGCGCGTCGAAACTGACCCTGTGCACAGTGTGCAAGGCCAAACCTTCAGCAACGTCGACGATTACGTGCGGTCACGCCTGAACGCCGGCGAACTGAAAGCTCAATACTCACGCCGCCTACGGTCACCAGTGAACGCGTGCGAACTGAAAACGACCGCATGGTGATCTAACTGGGCCTGAGTATTCCAGAGTCTCCAGGAAACCCAGGCCGATTCACACTTTCTATCGCGTCTCGGTTGGCGCCGCTCATCCGAGTCACACTTATTGTGGTCAACCCCAGTCCGTAAACTTGACCCGCGACAGCGTTCTTGGTATCCGTGTTCGCGATTCTGTCGGGCCTCTCGGCCTTGATTGCGACAGCCATCTTCCTTGGTATCTATGGACGAACTGCCAAGTACGCGAGGGACACTCGCAGTGTCACGCAATCGATGAAGCCCATCACCGAGGAACAGATCCGTGATGCACATCGAGGATCGTTTGACGTCGAGGAGTACATACGTCAGTGGAAGTACTTGTTGGCTCAGGCTGATTTCATGGCCGAGCCTTTCCAGCACGAGACTCGAGCGGAAGTTGGGTTCTACTTGTACGTCGCCAGCGCGGTCTTCGGCGCTGCGGCGACTGTCATCGCTGCGGCGCACTGATAGAAATGACGGATCGAGCGTACGAGACCAGTGGAGGGCAACAAGGTGAGTGACCGGATACACGCCACTGACGAGCGGTTCTACTCGCCCGCCGCAGTCCACCATTTTGCCGAGCACGCGCGAACGGGTTTCGCGAATGCCGGAAAGCCTGTGCCGGCTGAGGTCGACAAATTGATTTTGGAAACAACTGTTACGGCGATCTTCGCAGCTGACTTCGCGGCACGCATTGGATTGGAGATGTGGCTACGTCCAGTGGACCCAAGGCAACAAGCACCCGACGTGGAAATCATCCATCACACTTTGGAAGATGTGGGGTTCGTCCGGCAGGTTCTGCTTGTAGAAGTTGTCTCTTACACGTATCACACGGACGAGAGCCTCGAAGAGTTCTTGCTTCGCACAAAACTCGACGGACGGCGAGCCTATCCAAGCAACACGATCATCCTGGTGCACGCTGAACGAAGCATCTCAAGACAGGAAATTACTCATACCTCGAGTGCTTTGAGTAATCTCACCGGCTTTCCGCCTGTCTTTCTTTGTAACTGCGTCGATGAAAATCTTCACCAGGTCATCGGCATTTATCCAAGACTCACAGAAGTAGGGCACGTTCGACTCACCGAACTGCTAGCCAGTGAGCAGCCCTTAGCCCTCGATACTCACCGAGGGCTAAGCAGGGAGGGGCGGATTTCCGAAGAACCAATCTCGACGCCCAACCCGTTCCTTCAGTACCTCTAACACCCGAGAACCATAACGCCGTTCAACGGAAACATCGAGCCTTTTCTACGTGGCGTCGCGAGTCCGAATCACATGCGCGGTGTCGAGCCGCCGATGAATCAATGAGAGCATGGTCAGGAGGTCGAGCGCGTCGGGCTCAGATACGTGCCAAAGAATCTTCGGTTCGTGAGCCGCGGGGTTACGGAATGCCGAAATCGCTCCCCGCATGAGGTTCGCCAAGCCGCGTTGCTCATTTCGCTCGGTTTCGTTGCGAAGAGCGTTGAGGGCAACTCGAGGATGACTTCCTCCGAATACATCGTCAACTAGTTGCCCCCCGTCCAAGTCAACTCCAGCCATCTCTCTGATTCGATTGGTGAGTCCCTTTACAGCCTCGAATACGGCCATGAAGCAATCCTCGGCAACCAGTTCCTGACGGCAGTAGCGGAACACCTCTGCGTGTACGCCTCGTCTCACCAGCTCGTCATGAAATCGCCGGGAAGTTAATGCGGCCGCCTCACTAATGGTGGTAGCGGCCTTGATGCGCGCAACTCGCCCGTCCTCCCGCACGCGGAGGCCCTCGAAGGCTAGGTGACGGTTCACCGAGTCACGAAGTGACTCAAACTCTGACGGATTCGCCGCCCATGATTGGGGTACGACGGCTTGGTGAAGCAATGCGATGACGCTATTGCCGGAACCAGTGCGGCCCTGCTCGCGAACAAACACGTCGTGAACTCGCCGCCACTTCGTGCTTACTTCGGATCCTTGAAGGCGAGCAACTCTAAACAGGTTGTCAATCTGAGAACCTGAGAAATGATCGCCGATCGCCTGTGCGATGCCTGTCAATACTCCGTCGTTCATTGGAGGTAGGGCTGAGTTCGTCATCACCTACGCCGATCGAGGACTATTGTTCACTGCGCCGAACAATCTCAGTGCTCCACCGTGCTTAGTGCTCATCTGGGTCGAGTCCCTTGGAGTAGATGATCGCCCGTTCACAGGCGTCCCGCCAAGACCATAGTTCGAAGGAGATCCAGAACCACGTTCCTGATTCCGTTACGGTCTAGCAAATCGCTGCGTACGAGTGCGACGTGGGCCGGCGGCAATATGTGCACTTCGCCATTCTGCGGCAAGTCTCATGCTGGCACAAGGCGTCAAATTGCAAGTTGTAAGCAATGTCCTCGGTCACGCATCAATCCGGATGACTGCCGATATGTACGGTCACGTGCTTGAACCCGATCGCTCAGCTACAGCTGAAGCAATTGGCTCAGTCCTCCGGACAAAATAGCCAATTCATTTCGAAGCGAACGCCATGAAGTACTAACGATCACATGGCAGCGTGTGGCTTCCATCCGAAGACCCGCAGCAACAGGTCTGCTACCAGACACTGGCGCTTGGACGTTGAGACGGACGGCTGAGACTCTACGGAACGAGAGCAAGAACTGCCTCGCGGTCGCCAGCATTCCAAGCTTGCAACGGAGTTCGATGGCTAAGCGCTGGCTGGATCGTTAGATTCCACCAAGTATCGACTCCGTCACGCGTTTTTCCCTGCTGTCGTAGCCGGCCATTGAGAGCCTGCGCTTGTCGCTGCCAATGAGGCTCGTCGCGTTGGATGACGGCGGACGAAACGCCAGTTCGAATTGCACGATACATACTCGTTCGATTCATGTTGAGGTCGTCGGCCGCTTTGAACCCGCCGACATCACGGGCATATGAGCGCATAGCGGCAGCGCGGAGTTCTTTGAGGTGTTCCACCAGTCGCTCGGTCGCTGACAACATCGTGTCGGCCGCAAGTGCTCGTTCTAATGGGTCCGTGATCTCTTCGACTTCTTGCGTGTCAATTTTCAACTGAAGTGTCCTTCGCTCGCCCTGAGAGATATTGTAGCAGGGGTGGCGACAAATGGCGCAGGGGCTGCTACAAGAGCGAGGTTGGACCAACTTCGAGAAGCGTTCACTACCCCTTCTTTTTCGGCTTCTTCTTTGCCTGTGCCAGATCGCTGCCGGCAACACTCTTTTGGGCCGCCGTACTCTTGGAATTACGCAACTGCTCCGAAGCCTTCGAGGCATCTTTTTTGCTCGTGGGCATGTCGATATTCCTTTCCTCCATGAGGCTTTAACCCTCGCCTCGATTGTAGTACGAACGTACGTTCGTACAGGGTCATTAAGGCCACGGTTTCGCGGTTCAAGATGGCAGGCGCCTAGCTCGGCAATGAATCACTTGATGCACCGAGCGGCCGGGTCCATCGGCGCTAGAACCTGGTCCTGGGAGATCGTCCGGGTTTTGGGTGAAGATGGAGGCCTCACTACGGAGTGGAGGCGCGTCTTGCCAAAGATCGAAGACCGACTACTCGATTCCGTCGTCTACCTCTATCCAAACGAGGGTGCGGCTAAAGACGGCGTCAAGATCGGCGGTTCTGGCTTCCTGGTGGGCGTTCTGTCCCGGGAGCAACAGTTCGTTCATCTGTACGTCGTCACGAATCGGCACGTTGTGGAAGACGACGCGATGGGACGCAGTTCCAGAGTCGTGCGACTAACTAGCCGTGAAGAGCCGACTGTGATACGAAGTGCCCCAGGAAGTGAGTGGGTTCTATCCGAGGAGGACGATTTGGCGGTCTGGTACTTCGGTACGCAGGTCTGGGGTGGTGACAATTATGCCTGTGTGCCCTTTGATTCTCTGGTTCAAGAGCGAGCCCGTGGCGATTACTTCGTAGGTGCTGAGTGTGTCATGCTTGGTCGCTTCATAACGAAGGATGGTAAGCAACGTAATCTTCCGACCGCAAGGTTCGGGAATATTTCAATGCTTCCGTTGGAGCCGTACGTAGACGCAAAAGGTGCTAGCAGTCACGCCTTCCTTGTGGAGACGCGATCTCAGGCCGGATACAGCGGTTCGCCAGTTTTCGTGTATCGCCGCACAGGTCATGTTGAAGTGCCAATTCGTCCGTTTGAGGCGTACAGGCAAGGCACGAGAATGGTGCCCGCCCCTCTAATGGAAATGTGGAACTTCCAGCTCCTTGGGATTGACCGCAGTCACCTTGCCAACGTCACGACGGTAAGAGAGCAATTTGAAAATGGGCGCCTCAGTAACGAACCTCACCCCAAACTTCCTGATGCTGGCGTCGAGCTGGGGTCTGGAATGTTGGTTGTTGTACCCGCCTGGAAATTGGCGGAACTTATCAATCGCGAGGACGTGCGGAACGTGAGAGAAGGGCCTATCGAGAGTGACTTGGTGGACGAGTTCGTAGTCCAACTTGACAGCGACGGCACGATTGGTCGAATCGAAACTTCTTGATCTCTATGTCAAGGGCAAGTGAACGAGTTGCTTACTGACACTCGAACGTAGCTCTGGTCGCGAGTCGACGTCCTCAGAGGTTCTCCATGCCGAAGCCACGCAACTTCAGATCGGTCAGCGAGGCGATTTCTTACTGCGGCGGAAAAATAATCCCCTGTTCACGCTCTGGCCGTTGTTGAATCGCGGACGCCAGAGTCGGGTAGACAAAATCCCTAATTTCATCCCTAACATTTCTCGATAGCCACGGAACGCACTGAACGCACTGAACGCAAAACCCCATGAATATGGGGTTCTCTGAATCTAATGAATGGAGAATAATGAACTCGGTGGCCTTTTAATCC
>Ga0182014_10006268_pt1 | contig 12887 bp, 8 predicted proteins | sample 612S2DmetaG_FD_120489 | JGI IMG/M metagenome (GOLD analysis project Ga0182014, IMG submission 120489) | Permafrost microbial communities from Stordalen Mire, Sweden - 612S2D metaG | ecosystem: Environmental > Terrestrial > Soil > Wetlands > Permafrost | place: Sweden: Stordalen | collected... | reverse complement strand
TGGCTTCGAGCTTACCGACGCCTGGCTTGAGCACCTCCAGCTATCCTCCGTGCGCCCGGGTGCTTCCGCCGAGTTCGTTTCCCAAGACGGCCTCGTCTTGTCCAACCACCATGTCGGCTCCCGGGCCCTTCAGCGGCTCAGCACGCCCGAACATAACTACATGCGCGACGGTTTCTATGCCCGGACCCGGGCTGAGGAATTGCGCTGCGCGGGCATGGAGCTGAACGTGTTGGTCAGCATCGAAGAGGTCACCGATCGCGTGAAGGCGGCGGTGAAACCCGGCGTGTCCGATGAAGCCGCCTTTCAAGCCCGCCGCGCCGTCATGGCGGCCATCGAAAAGGAGTCCACGGACCGAACTGGGCTAAAGAGCACCGTGGTGACGCTCTACCAGGGCGGGCAATACCACCTCTACCGCTACCGGAAATACACCGACGTGCGCCTGGTTTTCGCCCCCGAAGAGCAGATCGCTTTCTATGGCGGCGACCCGGATAATTTCGAATACCCACGGTTCGACTTCGACGTCTGCTTCTTCCGTGCCTACGAGAACGGCCAGCCGGCCCGGACCAGCCATTACCTTAAGTGGAGCAAGACCGGCCCGGCAGAGAATGACCTCGTCTTTGTGTCCGGCAACCCCGGTCGCACCGACCGGCTACGAACCATCGCCGAGCTGGAGGCGCTGCGCGACCGGGAGATTCCCCGCACGCTCGAGCGGCTGGCGCGCCTCGAAGTCTTGCTCAGCTCCTACGCTGCGCGCAGCCAGGAAAACGCCCGGCGTGCCCGGACGGACCTGTTCGGCATCAAGAACAGCCGCAAGGCTCGGAATGGCGCGCTGGCCGGCTTGCTCAATCCGAAGCTGATGGAGCAAAAGAAGGCCGCCGAGCAACAGTTCCGCGCGGCGGTCTCCGCCAATCCAGCGCTCGCGGAGGCACAGGGGGGCTGGGATCGTATCGCCCAGGCCCAGAAGGCTATCGCCGAGCAGACAGTGGACTATGACTTGCTCGAGCGCGGCCAGGCCTTCAACACGCCTTTGTTCACCTTTGCCCGCCAACTCCTGCGCGCGGCTGAGGAGCAGCCCAAGCCGAACGGCGAGCGCCTCGAGGAATACCGTGAGTCAGCCCGCGGCTCGTTCGAGTTGCAGCTTCTGGCTGAGCAGCCGATTTACAATGACCTCGAAACCCTTAAGCTGGCCGACTCGCTCACCTGGCTGGTCGAGAGCCTCGGTTGGACTCATCCTGTCGTCCAGAGAATCCTCGCCGGCCAATCACCCTGCGAACGCGCCGCCGCAGCGGTGCGCGGTTCCAAGCTGGCTTCGGCTGCCGTGCGGCGGGAGTTGTATAAAGGTGGGCCGTCGGCTCTCAGCCGAGCCGATGACCCGATGATTGAACTGGCGCGCCTGGTGGATCCCGAGGCGCGTGCCGTTCGCAAGGCCGTGGAAGTGCAGCAGGAGGCCATTCGGCGAGCGCACGCGCAGATCGGCCAGGCCCGCTACGCGCTCGAAGGCGCCGGCAGCTATCCCGACGCCACGGGCACGCTGCGTTTGAGCTTCGGCGTCGTGAAGGGCTACCAACAAGACGGCCAGGCCGTTCCTTTCCAGACTACGTTTGCCGGACTCTATGAACGCGCCCGGCAACAGAGCTTCCGCCCGCCATTTGATTTGCCGCGTCGCTGGGTGTCCGCGCAGAAGAAGCTGAACCTCTCCACTCCCTTAAACTTCGTGTGCACGGCGGATATCATCGGCGGCAACTCCGGCAGCCCGGTGGTCAACCGCGCGGGCGAGTTCGTCGGCGTCATCTTCGATGGCAACATCCAATCCCTGGACGCCGATTTCCTCTACACCGAAGACCAGAACCGCGCCGTCTGCGTGCACTCCAGCGCGATCATCGAGGGCCTGCGGAAAGTCTATAACGCGCGCGCGCTGGCCGATGAGTTGCTGGGGGTGGCGAGCCGCAGGTGATATTAGTTGGACACGCGCGTTAGCGGCTCTTGGACAAGCCCACGACGGCCTCACCCAGGGCGGCCACTATGCGGCGCGCTTCCGCCGGCGTTGTGCAATACGGCGGCATTACTACCACCACGTTGCCAATCGGGCGCGTCAGCACGCCCAGACGGGCCATGGCCTCGCAAACGCGGATGCCGGCGCGCTCGCGCAGCTCGAATGGTTCGCGGGTGCGCCAGTTCCGGACCAACTCGACGCCGGCCACCAAGCCGACCTGGCGAATGTCGCCGACGGTCGGGTAGCGCCAGAGTGTTTTCAATTCATCGCGCAGGGTCTGCTCGAGTTGCCGGCGTGCGCGTATTGAGCCGTGAGATTGCAACAATTCCAGGCTGGCCAAACCGGCAGCGGCCCCGAGCTGGTTTCCGGTGAAGCTGTGGCCGTGGAAGAAGGTCTTGAACTCGTCGTATTCGCCGAGGAATGCGTCGAACACGGCCTGTGTCGTGAGGGTCGCGGCCATCGGCAGGTAACCACCCGTAAGCCCCTTTGCCAGCGCCATGAAATCCGGCTGCACACCCTCGCGCTGGCAGGCAAATAACGGGAGGGCGAGCGTCCCCGCGAGCCCTGACTTCTGGAGATGTCTGGGCTCGCGGGGACGCTCGCCCTCCCGCACCGCGCTGACCCCCGTCCGGCCAAATCCGGTCATGACCTCATCCGCGATCAGTAGCGCTCCGTGTGCGCGAGCGATCTCTGCCGCGCGGCTCAACCAACCGGCGGGCTGCGGGATCATTCCTGCCGCACCCTGCATCAAGGGCTCGACAACAAACGCCGCGTAAGGGTTGCCCTTCTTCTTCTGGGCCGCGAACTTCTGCTCCAGTTTGCCAACGCATTCCCAATTGCACTTCCGATATTCCCGGGCATCGGCGCGCTCGGGCCTGGCGCGGTTGAATGGGCAGCGATAACAGTAAGGCGCCATTACCTTGTCGCTCTTGAAGAGCAGGCCCGAGTAAGCTTTGTGAAACAGATCAATATGACCTAGCGACACAGCGCCAACCGTGTCGCCATGATAAGCCCCTTCCAGGCCTAGGAACTTCGGCTTTCGGCTTTGGCCGGTGCGGCGGGCAAATTCGTAGGCGAGCTTGAGCGCAACTTCCATCGCGGTGGAGCCATTGTCGGAGAAGAAGACCTTGCTAAGCGCAGGAGGTGCCGACTCGACCAGCCTCTCCGCTAATCGCGCCGCCGGCTCGTTGGCCAGACCCAAGGCCGAACTGTGGGCGATCTTCCCCAACTGCCGCCGGATGGCAGTGTTGATCCTGGGATGATTGTGCCCATGCAGATTGGTCCAGATGGACGAGTTGGCGTCGAGGTACTCCCGGCCGTGGGCATCCCACAACCGAGCGCCTTCGCCTCCCATGATGACAATCGGCTCATGTTTGAGCCAATCCCGCATCTGGGTGAACGGGTGCCAGAGGTAACGATGATCCAGTCTGGCCAGCGAGTGCATAAGGTTAAAGTCCAAGCCCAGGCGACTTCAGAGCGGTGAGCACCTGGGCGAGATCAGCGTCCGTGTGGGCGGCGCTCACCGTCAGGCGCAGTCGGGCCTTGCCGCGCGCGACAGTCGGATAGCGGATCGCCGGGATGAAGATGCCACGCTCGCGCAACGCCGTGGCGGCTTCGACCGCTTTGCTTTCCGCGCCAAGCATGATGGGGATGATGGCGCTGGGTTTAGTTGATAGTGGGGCGAGTCGAGGGTTGATAGTTGCGGAGAGGACTGAGACGTTCTGCCACAGCTTGCGCCGGCGGTCCTCGCCCGCGCTCGACTGGACGAAACGCACGCCCGCGGTGGCGGCGGCCGCGGCGGCGGGCACCGGCGCCGTCGAGAAGACAAGGGTTCGGGCACGGTTGATCAGGTAGTCAATTAGGGCGCGCGAGCCACAGATGTAACCGCCGGCCGCGCCCAGCGCCTTGCCCAACGTGCCCATCTTCACCTCGATGCGGTCGCTGACGCCCAGTTCTTCCGCCAGGCCGCGGCGGTTTGGACCGTACAGCCCGGTCGCGTGGGCCTCGTCCACCATCAGCCAGGCGCCGTATTGTTCCTTGAGCGCCACTATTTCACGCAGCGGCGCGTGATCCCCGTCCATGGAGAACACACTGTCCGTCACGACCAGCACATGCGCTTCCGCACTGCGGCCGTCGGACTTCGGACTTCGGACCTGCTCCCGCGCCCACTTCAGCTTGGCTTCCAAGTCATCGAGATCGTTGTGGCCAAACACGCGGAGCGTCGCGCCGCAAAGGCGCGCCCCATCCACAGCAGAGGCATGGGCGAGTCTATCCATGACGATAACGTCTGCCTTGCCCAGCAGGGCGCAGATCGTGCCAATGGCCGCGACGTAGCCTGTGGAGAAGCTGACCGCCGCCTCGGTGCCCTTGAATGCCGCTAGCACTTCATCCAGCTCTTCGTGGGGCGCCAACGATCCGCAGATCAGCCGTGAAGCGCCAGTGCCCGCCCCATAACGCTCCACCGCCCGGATGGCCGCCTCTTTCAGAGCCGGCTCGTTCGCCAGCCCCAGGTAGTCGTTGGACGAGAAGTTGAGCAGCTTCCTGCCCGCAATCTCGATGCCCGGAGCCTGGGGCGAATCAATGCGACGCAGTTCGCGCAACTGTCCTTGCTGGCGAACCACGTCGAGTCTCTGAGTCAATTCACAATCAAAGTCGTTCATCTACTTGAGCATGAAATGTGCGCGCTACGCTCGCGTCGGCGCGAGGGCCCATTGGCCGTCAATCATGCTGGCCACCACGTGCCCCTGATGATCCAGCACGGCATCGTAGATGTCCGCTAATTTCCCGGCGAACGGCAGGACGATTAGGTCGGCAAAAGCACCTTCTGCCAGCTCGCCGATCTGCCCGCCCATTCCCAGGGCGCGGGCGCCACTGAGCGTGGCCATCCCTACAATCTTCCTGGCTGAAAGCGACGGTTCATTCCTGGACAGCGCGCGCATTTCTTCGAACAGGCTCAGCTCCACTCCTTGCCGCCGGGGTTTATAGATGCTCGCCAGGCTGTCCGTGCCGAGGCAAACGTTGACTCCCGCTCTCGCCAGCCGCCGCAGCGGGAACGGATCGTGGTTAAAATAGGAGTGGCAGCGCGGACAATGGACGACATGCACCTTGCGCTTGGCTAGCAAGGCCGCATCGTGCTTCGCAAGATAGTTCGCGTGCGCAGCCAGCAACTGCTCGCTTAGCGCCCCACAGCATTCCAGGTGCTGGACCGGCGAACCCAGGCCGCAGTCCGACATCTCGCGTCCGCTGCGCTGAAGCCAGTCGAACATCTCGCCCCGCCCGCGCGCGAACATCTCGAACTCCATCGCTGATTCGGCCACATGCGTAGTGAGGCGCAAGTGGCGTCGGCGCGCGGTCTGAGCGCCGAGGCGCAACAGCTCCGGCACGGTCGAGTAGGGCGCATGAGGCGAGAGCCCTGGGCGTCCGCGGAAGCCCGTGAGGGTGTTGATTCGATCCACGGCTTCCTGAACAATAGTCTGCGGTTGGCGATGCCCCTTTATGCCGATCATCTCCAAGAACGAAAACACGCGCAGCGGCGTCCCTCCCCAAACCTCTGGCAGCAGTTCCGGCACGGCTTCGATGTCGGCCACGCTGGTCGTGCCGGTGCGGACGAGCATTCGGGCGCCGTTCAGCCAGGACTGGGCGTAGTCGGAATAGCCCCAGCCGGATTTGGTCTCAGTGATCAGCCTAAGCCAATCTGAAAACACTTTGGGTGGTGGAAACTGGCCCGCCATGTCAGTGTAATCCAAATGGCAGTGCGCATTGACAAGACCGGGCATCAACACCGTCTCCCCCAGGTCGAAGGTCTGCGTGCGGCGGTGCGCAGACAAATCACGCCAGGTTCCGACGGCGGCGATACGCTTGCCGGCTACCAAAACCGCGCCGTCGCGAATCGGCGGTTTGGAAACCGGCAGAACGACGCGTGCGCGCAGGACAACCGCAGACTTGAGAGCTGTGGGATGAGATTTAAACGACGCAGTTATCCCGCTAATGGCCATCAACTCTGTGCTCCATCAAACAGTCCGGTTACGCGCCTTTTTCCTGGCGGGTGCGTTTGCCGCGCGCGGCCTGCTTGTGCTTGCGGGCTTTGAATTTGTTATGCCGCTTGCGGATTTGCTGTTCAATCTTCTTTGAGACCAGGTCGATGGCGGCATAGAGATCGCTTTCGACATCTTCGGCGAACAGGTCGGGGCCGGGTAGCGACAGACGCATGGAACAGGAGAACTGCCGCTCCGGCGCTTTGGTCTTGTCGTGCTCCAGGGTGACGCGCGCATTGATGGCAAACCGGTCCAGGTGCTCCAGCTTGTTGATTCGGTTAATGATGTGATCTTCGATGGCTTTGGTTAAAGTCACGTCATGCGTCGAAAGGATCATGTTCATGACAGTAGGATGCAACCGGCTGGGGATAAAAGCCAGCGAAACTGTTCCCGCAACGCGGAAAAGGAAATCTGAGCCGGCAGCCGCGAAAGCTTGAGTCGGCAACCAGGTTCCGGTATCTCCCCCTTGTGCCAACCAAAGTCATTGCTGTCGCCAACCAGAAAGGCGGAGTCGGCAAGACGACCACGGCGGTCAACTTGGCGGCCTGTATCGCCGCCGTCGGCCGGCGCGTCTTGCTGTTCGATCTCGACCCGCAGGCTAACGCGACGAGTGGCGTGGGCCTGGAAAAAAAGGCGGGCGCCAGCGCCTACCTGGCGCTGCTGGGCCAGGGCGGGTTGCTGGACAAGATTCAAGACACTTCCTTTGAGCGCCTGCACGTGATCCCCAGCGAAGTCGATTTGTGCGGGGCGGACATTGAACTGGCGCGGTCGGATAACTATCTGCAGCGCGTCACTCAGGCCTTGCGGCCCGTGCTGGAATCACAACGATTCGACGTGGTCCTGGTGGACTGCCCGCCATCGCTGGGCATCCTCACACTCAACGCGTTTGTGGCCGCCCATGGGGTGCTGGTGCCCCTCCAATGCGAGTATTACGCCCTCGAAGGCATTTCGATGCTCAACCGGATCATGGCCCAGTTGCATGACAACGGCAGCAATGCCACGCTTGAGCTGACGGGAGTGGTCATGACCATGTATGACGGGAGGACCAAGCTCTCGCAGCAGGTTGTCAGCGAGGTGCGCGAGCATTTCGGCGAACGGGTCTTCGAGACGATGATTCCCCGCAACACGCGGCTCGCCGAGGCGCCGAGCTTCGGCAAGCCCATTATCCACTACGATAAATACAGCAGCGGCGCCGCCGCCTACGAACTGCTCGCACAGGAATTCCTGGCACGCCTGGATAAGCTCGCTGCTCAATAGACATCCCGCAGATACCGCTTCTCGGTCTTCATCAGGGTGACGTTCACGTAGTTCGCCGCGGCTTCTGCGGACAGACCGCCCTCTTTCTGTGCAATGTCAATCAGCCCCTGGTGAACATCTTTCGCCATGTGGCGCGCGTCGCCGCATACGTAAAAGTAAGCGCCGTTCTGCAGCCACGACCAAAGCTCCTTTGCCTGCTCGAGCATGCGGTGCTGGACATAGATCTTGTGAGACTGGTCGCGGGAGAACGCCAGGTCGAGCCGGTGCAATTTGCCCTTGCGTTGATACTCAAGGAATTCGTCGCCATAAAGGAAATCCGTCGCCTGATGCTGTTCCCCGAAGAACAGCCAGTTCCGCCCGGTCGCGCCATCGAGAGTGCGCTGCTCCAGAAAGGCTCGAAACGGCGCCACGCCCACGCCCGGACCGCACATAATGATGTCTGTGGAACCATCCGGTGGCAGGCGGAACATGCGCGACTCCTGCACGTAAACCGGAATGTTGTTCACGAACATGTCGGAGTGGTCGGCGAAGAAGCCCGAGGCCAATCCCTTCTTGGCGCGCCCATGAGTCTGATAACGCACCACGGTGATGCACAGATGCGCCTCGTTGGGGTGCGCTTGCAGCGAGGAGGCGATGGAATATAGCCGCGGCACCACCGGCGAAAGCTGGGATAGAAACGCGGCGGGCGACTGGAACCGGGCTTCGTCGAATTCTTTCAGGATGTCAACGTAGTCGCGTGAATCGATGTATTCACTCAGAGCGTCGCTGTTGTCAACGAGTTCCATGAGCCGGTTGCGCTGTTCGCCCTGCGGAATGCGCTCAGCCAGGGCCGTCATCATCTTGCGGTTGGCCCGGTTGATGGTGTAATCCCGGAGCAGCGTTTGCCGGAGTGTGGTGGGGTGCCCCTTCGGGTCGTTCACTGCGGCCCCGCCATTGAAACCCAGCAGGCCGAGCACCTCCTCCACCAATTCCGGCGACTGGCGGCCAAAAGCCCCCAGCGAATCGCCGGGTCTGTAGCTCAAGCCGCTCCCGGCAAGGTTCACCACAAAGTGACGCGTGTCCTTCGAGGAACCCTGCCCGGTCAACCGGTCGTGGTGCGTCAGCTTCGCCAGGAAGGGGTTCTTCCGCGAATACGGGGTCGCCGCCATGGGTGTGTCCATGGGCGCCGCTGTCAAAAACGAGAAATGCATTTTCAGGTAGTATTTACGGGGTGTTTGTGCGCTTCTCGCGAAGACTCGCGAAGAGGCCAAATGGGTTCAAGTCCTGTCGCGGGCACCTCGACAAGCGCCCATATAGTCTGTTCGGGATATTACTGCTTCTCCAGCACCGCCCGCAAGGTCAGTTCGGCCCCATCGCTAATCTTGATCTGCTTCCGATAATCCTTGAACCCTGGCTTCTTCACTTCCACAACGTGCTCGCCCTCCATTAGCTTCACGTTTGCGGGCGTGTTGCCGACGAAGGCCCCATCAACGAAGATCTCGTAAGAATCGTCCTCGGCTTTCACACTCACGAGGCCAGTCTTCAATACCTTGGCGGACGCGTCCCATACGCTGCCAGTTGGCCCCGCCTCCCCGCCTGCGGGACCAAAAGTCGCTTTGTTTGGCGGGGTGGGAGAATCGCGCGGCGCTGAGGTCTTTCGTGGCTTGAACTCGCGCGCCAGCCGCTGGGCCTCGGCCACTTGCTCCGGCTTCAAAAACCGCTCGGCCGCGGCCAGATTTATCCTGACATCATCGGCGATATCGCCGCCTTTGGCCGCAGCAAGGTTGAACCATTTGTAAGCCTCCACATAATCCTTGGCCACGCCCTTGCCCTTCGAGTAGCAAAGGCCGAGCGTGTTCTGGGCCGGGGCAAATCCCCGGTCCGCTGCCTGCCGGATCCACTTCAAACCTTCCGGAATGTCCGTGGGCACGCCGTTGCCTTCCAGGTAACAGTTGCCAATTTCGCATTCGGCATCCGCCAGATCTTGAGCTGCGGCCTTGCGATACCACTCCACGGCCCCGACGGGATTCTTGGCCAGACCATCCCCATTGGCATAGCACATGCCTAAGTCGAATTGAGCTTCGGCCAATCCCTGGTCCGCTGCCCGGCGAAGCCAGCGTGCCGCCTCAGCTTTATCGGGCTTCACCCCATCGCCACTCGAATAGGCCAGCCCCAAAAGGCATTGGGCGCGGGCCGACCCCTGCTCCGCCGCCTTGCGGATATATTTAGCGGACTTCACCGGGTCTCTGGCCACGCCGTGGCCGCTGGCGTATAAGGCAGCAACGCCGAGTTGAGCGTCAGCATCGCCTTTGTCCGCCCTGGCTTTCACCGACTGGAACTGCTTGCGCTCGGCATCGGTCGTTTGACCGGGCGATTGCACCGCGGAAGCCACCAGCACTATGAGCAACGCCCCGAACCAACAATTGAACTTCATGCTGGCAGATTAGTCCCTTTCAACCCGCTGGCAAGTGCCGCGTAACCCGGAAATCGCGCCTCCCATTCGGCTGATCCGGACGGTTTATGCCCGAGGGAGCTGCGCGCAGAATCCCAATCCCCTGGAATGGACAGGTGAAGGAAGCGGGCATGAATCGGCGGGCGACTCGCCTGGGAAAACGCGATTCCATTTGAATAACAGGCAAACCATAGCGGTCCAAGTCACGCAAGTTTGTGGTGGAGACACCGCAGGGCTGCCGAGCGCGCGGCAGGTGAATACGAGGAGAATACCATGAGAATACGAAGAGAACACGAGGCAAATACGAACGCGCGTCGCAATCCCCGCGCTACCAAGCCGCATGTAGATGGCTTGCCGGTGGCTTGGGGGTGGCTTTGCCTTGGCTGGCCCCTCCGGCTCTCCAACGGAGCGATTGATCAAACAACTGGCTGTTCGCGGTCAGTTTCCTGGTTCGCGTGCGATCAATCACCCCAAGCCGAACTCCCCCGTAGCGGTCGCCGGGAACCGGCGCCCGGCACACTGCAGTTGTGGCCATCAATCGTCGATTGCCACCGTGCATTTTTCCCCAGCATTGACCCGGACTATTGCCGCAACCGTTAGCCGACCACCTTCGTCCTTACCCTTCTTTCCCTTTCGAGTCACCCCGTTGACCCTCAGATTCGGTTTCTGGGCATAGAAACGAGCTTCCCACGTGATAGCCCTCCCGGAAAGATTGGTCAGAGTGGATTGGCGCCGGCCATCGTGCCGAATCTTAACTTCATTACTCCAAACAGGTATGTGATCCAGGACTGCCCAATGGATTCGAGGAGTTAGCCGGGAGATGCTCGTGATCGTCCAGGAGGCCGCCTCCGGCTGGATTCCCATCAATCCCATCGCCAAAGCTTCGATCGCAGCATAAGAGACTTCAGGGTATTCTCGGCGCTTCAGGTCGGAGGAAACCAACTTGACGAGCAGGTTGCGGGCATCTTCAGCTCTCCCATAGCGGTAAGTTTCAAGCGGCAAATAGGAAGTCATTTCCACACCAGTCTGCGGCAGCACGGAAATAAGCTGGTCAACCACCGATGACGCCCGGTCGGCAGGTACCACGTTCCACCGCAACAAAAAGGCCATCATCTGTTTGTCATCGAGCCAGTTGCCATCATATTCGATGTAGTGATGGTAAAGGTGTTCTCCGGGAACCCACCATTCGGTGTTGATCTTCCTGCAGATTCTCTCGGCACGACGCAGGTACTCTCTGGCTTCCGCCGGTTTGCCCCGGAGTTTGAGCATGCCGGCAAAGCGGAGGTTCCCGATGTACTGTCCGGCCAACAGGTCAACTCCAACACGGCCAAATTGTTCTTCATTGTACGAGCTTAAACCCCGGCGCGTGGGGCTGCCGGTGTTTCCTTCCATGAGTCCATCCCCATCGGGATCCCAGCGACGGACATATTCATTCAATGATTTCTCATAGAAGTTGACAAAGACCGGATCGCTCAGATAGGCGGAATCTCCGGTCCAAAGCCAAGCTCGGTAACACGCATCGATAATGTCGAAATTGGCTGGCAGGTTGTACCAGAAGTCAGCATCGCTCTCATAATCCACCGGAGCCGGCCGGTTCCATTTATCGATCTCCCAATACCCGCACCAGTCGCGGCTCCTGGCAATCGCGCCCGCGAATTTGGACAACAGGTTTTTGTTGATATCTGCCAGACCGAGAAGCTGAGCCCCAACCAACTGATGCGACACATCGCGCATGCAGAATGCCTCGCGCCCCGGCAATGCCGCCTCGTACCAATGGCCGACTGGGTCATTGCCACGGAAAACGTAAGCCATCGCTTGTTTCTTCGCCCAGGCAAAACCCTCCACCAATGCCTGATCATCACTGGCGAAAGTAATCTTCGCGTCCTGGCAATGGCCGCCGAACGACAGGAAAAGACTGATTAAAGCAGCGAACGTAATCCTCATAATTGAATTGTCAGCAATTCTGCTCCGAGCCTGCGCAGGTGAGGAACAATGGGTTCCTGATCAAGTTCATACCGGAGCCGCATGATCCGAGGCGCTGGAGAAACGTCAAGCACCGTGATCTGATACCTCAATCCGGCAGATCGGTCTTGTGCCGAGCAACGATCAGAACAACGACCACGGCAACGGCCTCGACAAAGCTGATACATCCGCACAGGAATAAGATGCCTGGAAGTCCTCGGAGAGGCCCAAGGAAGTCCTCAAATCTGCTCGACAGTGCTGCCGCTTCTCTTTCATCATCCACGCCAGAGCTATGCCACGCACCGAAATTCCCGTCCAATACCTGCTCACCCTTCCGCCGCGCATGGTCGCCGAGTTCGAGGGGCTGGCAGGCGGACGGCGGCCCGAATGGTTCGCTACCTCCGATCCCCCCAGCCAACCGCTGGGCTCGGGCGGCGGCACAGCCAACCTCCTGGCCGAAGCCTGGCGTGCGACCGCCCCTACGGATTCCTTCGAGGACTGGCTCCGTCAAAGCCGCAAACTCATCCTGCATGCCGGCGGCCTGAGCCGGCGCCTGCCGGCCTACGCGCCGACGGGAAAATTGCTCATGCCCATCCCCGTGTTCCGCTGGTCGCGCGGCCAGCGGCTAGACCAGTCGCTGCTCGATTTGCAGTTGCCAGACTACGAGCGAGTGCTGGCCCACGCGGGTCCCGGCACCGCCGCCCTGGTCACCAGCGGCGACGTGCTGCTGCGCTTCGCCCGCGAGTTGCCACCCTTCCCCGACGTGGACGTGCTCGGCCTCGGCATGTGGGTGGCGCCGGAAAAGGCGAAGCACTTCGGCGTGTTCTTTTCCCAGCGCGCCCACCCAACGGAACTCGCCTTCTTCCTGCAGAAACCCGCCGCCGCAAAAATCCGCGAGCTGGCCGAGGACTACCTCTGCCTGGTGGACACCGGCATGTGGCTCCTGAGCGAACGAGCCGTGCGCGTGCTGATGGAGCATTGCGGCTGGGAGACGAGCCAGTTCTGCGGTGGCGCCGCGCGCCGCTATGAACTCTACGCCGAGTTTGGCCTCGCGCTGGGCAAGTCCCCGACGGTCCGCGACGCAGCCGTCAACGCGCTGACCTGTGCCGTCGTCCCGCTGCCGGAAGCGGAGTTCTATCACTTTGGCACCAATGCACAGATGATCGAGTCGGTCTCCGCCTTGCAGAACCTCGTGCTCGATGAATCCAAG
>Ga0182014_10006267_pt1 | contig 12889 bp, 11 predicted proteins | sample 612S2DmetaG_FD_120489 | JGI IMG/M metagenome (GOLD analysis project Ga0182014, IMG submission 120489) | Permafrost microbial communities from Stordalen Mire, Sweden - 612S2D metaG | ecosystem: Environmental > Terrestrial > Soil > Wetlands > Permafrost | place: Sweden: Stordalen | collected... | reverse complement strand
TTGCCGAACGGCACGCCGATGTAAATATTCTGTATTCGGTCCATCCCAATCCGAATGTGTCAGTGCCGGTCGAAGAACTCCTCGGGAACATTAGCAATGTTTACCTCTTGCCCCCATTCGATTATCGTTCTTTTGTTTATTTGATGCATCGATCTTATTTGATTATCACTGATTCGGGCGGAGTCCAGGAAGAAGCGCCAGCATTAGGGAAGCCTGTCCTGGTTACGAGAGCTGTGACAGAACGGCACGAGGCTGTCGAATGCGGCGCGGTGAAACTCGTCGGTACCGACCGCTTGACAATCGTGAAAGAGACGGAACGGATTCTCAACTCGGAGTCCTGCCGTGCAAGCTTCGATCAGCACAAAAGCCTTTATGGGAGCGGCGACGCGGCAATCCGCATCATGAATGTGCTCGGCTCCTGGTTGGCTGATTCCCCTCGGTTGGCGGGAAGCGAAGTGGGGGCAGAAATCTAGATGTCGAGTCTATGTCCGAAGGCTATCCACACCGCCGTCCGCAGAAATCGACGTCGACGAATTTTATACCTCATGCATGTGGATTGGGGCTGGATAAAACAACGGCCGCACTTCCTTGCTGAAGGACTGGCGGCGAACCACGATGTCCGAGTCTTGTATCCACTTGTCTTTCGAAACCACGTTTACATGACAAGAAACGAGACGCACCTCCATCATTCCACGCTGCTGCCGATACCGTGGAGGTGGAGATCGTTGCCGTGGGCTCGCGCCTTGCACCGTCGATGGATCGCGAAAATTGCACGGGAATTTTGTCCGGACATCATTTGGGTGACGCATCCCAGTTTGCTGGAGTTACTACCCGAACATTTGATGGAGCTTCCTGTTATTTACGACTGCATGGATGACGCGCTTAACTTTTTGTCGACCTCGCATGAAGGGGCTCTCTTAGCGCAGTTGGAGGAACAGCTAGTCAGACGCTCCGCGCGGATCCTATGCTCCAGCGCACATCTTAGCGACGTCTTAGCGAGCCGTTACAGTTCCAGCGTTTGCGGGAAAATCTCGGTAGTCCGCAATGCCGTCTCACAGAAGATCCTGGGGAACCCCACTGACAAGCCAAAAGCTATCAGGAAGAGGCTAGTCGGGGAAAGAACTCTGAAAATCGGATATATCGGGACTGTTGCCGAATGGCTGGACTTCGACCTCTTACTCGACTGCCTTGCGGATACCGCTGACGTTGAGTTTCATCTCGTCGGTCCGATTACAATACCCAATGCAGCCCGCCATGAGCGACTGCACTATCACGGTCCGATTCCCCACGGCGAGTTAGTGCAATACGTGGATCGGTTCGACGCCCATATGATGCCATTCAAAATGGGGCCATTAATTGAGGCCGTGGACCCGATAAAACTCTACGAATATCTTGCTTTTGGGAAAGAAATTATTTCAATTCGATATCGTGAAGTTGATCGATTCGCGAATTTCGTCCATTTTTACGACACTAAATCTGAATTCATTCAATTAGTTCGCGACTTGGCGGCCGGAAAGCTTGCTCTGAAGAACTGCCCGGAACGGACACGCCATTTCCTCGAAGAGAATACTTGGCACCAGAGAGTCGAACACATTTACGAACTACTAGACTCGTTGAACTAGATATTCACAATGATTACATCCAGAGTGTCGACTGACGCGTCTTATGTTCAGCCTCCGGCTCGCGTTCTGTTCAGCGGATTCATTACCGCTTCTATCGCGGCATATCTCCTCCTGTCTGCGATTCTCGCTATCTTCTTTCCCGCTTTTCCGATACTGATTCATCTACTCGTCATCGCCGCACTTTACGCTGCGTGGCGATGGCCGGGGCGGCTCATTGCCATCATTCTTCTGCTTGCGCCGTTTTTGCCCCTTCCCATCCTCGCCCTGAAGGCCGCAAAAATTGAGTGGGCTGTCGTTTTTTCGTCTCTCAAAGAACTGGGGATGTTAATTGCAGTGGCGGTCATGGCATGGCGAGTGCGCCTCAGACTGGGTTTTCTTGACTTTGTGATTCTTACCTTAATCGGTTGGGCACTCCTGGTTAGCGTGATGTTTCCCAATCCGTCCACATTGATAGGGCTTAAGGATGACTTCGCTTTCGTAATTTCGTTCTATGCCGGCAGGCTGATCTTACTGAACAAAAAATGGATCAAATCCGGCTTGTGGGTTGCCGCGGTTGTCGCGACCTTGGGACTGATCGAGTTCTTCTGGGTTGGCCCCGTACCGCGAATGCTGCTAACGGGCTTAAGCGACCCCGCAGAGTTGGCAAATTCATACACCGCCACCGGATTTGCCGGTTTCCGTGCAGCGTCTACCCTGGGCGGCCCGTTAGAGTTTGGCGCTTTTTGTACCATAACATTGCTTTGCTTTGTGACTTTCTACCGTGAACTGCCTCGGAAATACTTTATCCCGGCCACCCTTTTGATGGGTGGTTTGGTCGCCTCCATCACCCGCATGGCCTGGTTGGCATTCACAGTCTGCCTACTTGTAATCGCCATACGCACCGGACAGAAGCGGAGGTTGCTGATCATGGCTGGTATCGGCGCTACCGCCGCGTTGCTCCTGATCGTTCCCTATCTCGGCCTCGAGGATTTTATTGCGGCGACTCAGCAAAGGGCTGACCCTTCTGCGGAGGGACACACCGCTGACCTTGTCGAACGGTATTCGTTTGTGCTAAGTCATCCGCTCGGGATGGGCGCTGGTATGGTCGGGCCACGAGCCCTTGAGCGTGAACCAAAGGCCCAACATGTGGAGAGCGCCTATCTTCAAATCGGCATGGGCTATGGGTGGGCCGGTATTCTGCTTTTCTCCACGTTCATGGTAAACGTGCTAGTGAAGTTGTGGAAGGACAGATCAAATTTCGGCGTCGCCGCATTTCTGGTCGCCTTGGCCATGAGCATCATGTATTTTTTCTCTCCCATCCATGAGTCCTTCGAGGTCAATAGTTGGGCATGGGTCTTGATAGGGTTCGGAGTACAGAATTCGTTGTCCAAAGCGGAGATGAGGTGATCGAGCGCTGCTGAAACATTGGCCGTATTACTACAGCTCGCTAAAACACATGCCGCACCCGGCAGTAAGGCCTATCACCCGTAAGACTTGCTGTGCCTATCCACTCATAATTCCTTTTCTGAAAGATAGAGATGGACTGGAGATTGGCGGTCCTAGCCCGCTCTTCGCCGCTGGCGGCCTGAGCGTGACCTTCCCGGTCGTTGGTTCTGCGGCTATTCTGGCGAAGGGTCCCGCTTGATCGGCGAGGTTCTGCGGCGACACAATTGTGGCATACACGACGGAGTCGTTTCTTGGTAGGTCGTGGAGAATGATCTCAACGTGGAAAAGAAGAAATTGCAAGCGCTGAACGGGTCCGTCGCCAGTGTGACAGTCGCCTACAACGCGGCGCGCATCTTGTCACGGCAGATGGACGCGCTTTTGCGACAAACGCGTCCCTTGCAGGAGATCATTGTGGTAGACAATACATCCACTGACGGGACTGGCGCGATGCTGGCAGAACGGTATCCGCAAGTAACAGTCTTGCGGATGCCTGAGAATTTGGGCGTGGCTGGTGGATGGGCGGCCGGACTTTCCTATGCGGCGCTGGAGAGAGGTCATGGCTGGGTTTGGACGTTTGACCAGGACAGCGTCCCCGAGGCAACCACTCTCGAGTCGCTGTCCGAGGGGTTACAGGAATTGGAAGGGCGAGAGGAGAAGGTGGGAATGGTCGTTCCGGTGGCATTCCATCGGGAAACGACCGCGCAATATCGCGCCTTTTTGTGGCGCAACGGATTCGTCAAGCCCAGCGCCGAGCAAACGCGAGAGCCAATCTGGTTCGCGGATATGGCGATTGCGTCGGGTTCGCTTGTACCGCGCGAAGTGATCCAAGAGGTCGGTGTACCACGCGCTGACTTTTTTATGGACATCTCCGATTTCGAGTACTGCCTCCGCATCCGATCGCGGGGCTACAAGATCGCCGTGATAAGTCGTGCGAAAATGTCCCATGAAATCGGCAACACCCGAAAGATCAATCTTCCCGGTTACAAGCGGCTGTGGATAAAGCAGCCTCCCTTTCGCGAGTATTATATAAGTCGGAATTTGGCTTATTTGGCCTGGCGGCTTTATCCGAACTTGGCCACGAAGATTTCTATAGCTCGGTATCTGGCGCGGCACCTGGCGGGGGTGTTGTTGTTCAGTTCCGATGGGCTCGCTTGTGCCATCAGGATGGTTCAGGGATTCGGAGATGGCTTGCGGGGAAGATTGGGAATTCGTATGAGACCAAAGGCGCAAGATTTTCGAAAACCAGGAGCAGCTCTAACTGTGGCTAAGAAAATTGAGGCCGGAAAAGGATGAGCGGCGCAGTAGTGAGTGGGGGCGAGGTTTACTTATGAGCACATCGGAGGGTAGTAGCGCGGCTAAGCTGTCAGAGCAAGCTTGGCACGACAAGTGGTACGACGAGAATGCCCGAAGGGAATTTCCTGACAGCGCCGCCGAGTTTCGCGAGTTCTTTTCCCGCGTCCAGTTAGAGCCTTTCTGCGACGGGGGGTGGGCATACTGGGGAGACGCACGTACGGAGATGATGCGGATTATTGGGGATGTCCGTGGTCTTACCGTTCTCGACTACGGCTGCGGTTCCGGGCAACTCGGCATTTATCTGGCCATGCAGGGAGCTCACGTAAGCGGCTTCGATTTGTCCCCGAAGGGGATTGAGGTCGCGAATTGGGCGGCGCGCAAGTATGATCTTAACTGTTCCTTCCGAGCGATGGATGCGGAAGAAATTGATTATCCGGACGGACTGTTTGACCTGGCGGTAGGATTCGGGGTATTGCATCACGTCATAAAGTATCCAAAGTCGGCTTTTCACCTGGCGCGCGTTATTAAGTCTGGAGGACGTGCGATTTTCCATGAAACCCTTTGGGACAACCCATTGATCAACTTCGCGCGACGGTTCACCATGCCAGACGGCGACGCCGGCGATGAGCATTTGACGGAGCAGGCTATCCGAAGATTTGGGACGCACTTTGCAAAAACCGAAGTTCACAAGCGACACATTCTATACATGCTAAAAAGATTCGGTGCGCTCCCTGATCGTGACCTTTCCCGGCCGTTGGTTCACCGTCCGTTCTGGCGAGGAGTTCGCAGGATTGATCGGGGGTTGACCCACATCGGTCTATCCAGGTTCTGTGGAGAGGCCATTGTGTGTTACACGAAGTAATTTTGCATCTTGGTTATTGCGGAGAATAATCTCTAAGTGGAAATGCAGCAAACCCTGTCCATTGCCAGCGTGACGGTTGCCTACAACGCGGCACATATCTTGCCACGGCAGATCGACGCGCTTTTCCGCCAGACACACCCTTTGCAGGAAATCATTGTGGTTGACAATGCGTCCACTGACGGCACGGCCGCGATGTTGGCGAAAAATTACCCGCAAGTGACAGTTCTAAGAATGCGGGAAAACCTCGGGGCCGCGGGTGCATGGGCTGCCGGCCTTTCCTATGCGGCACTCAAAAAACACCACGACTGGGTCTGGACCTTTGACTATGACAGCGTTCCGGGCGCGGATTCACTAGCGAAGTTGTTGGGGGGCGTTGGGTCGCTGAATGGCACACAGACCGAGGTTGGAATGGTTGCGCCGATGCCCGTGCACCACAAGACGGGAACGTACTATCCGCCTTTGTTTTGGCGCGATGGTTTTGTGCGACCGACTGCAGAGCAGATGCACGAACCGTTGTGGTTTGCGGATCTGGTGATGACATCGGGCTCCCTGGTTCGGCGAGAGGTGGTGGAGACGATCGGCCTGCCCCGGGCGGATTTCTTCATGGATTTTGTCGATTATGAATATTCTTTGCGCGCCCGAGCGCATGGCTACAAGATCGCCATAGTTCCAGGAGCCCGACTCGGTCATGAAGTGGGAAATGCGCGCAAGGTGTGGTTGCCCGGTCGATCCCGGCTGTGGACGAGCTACGCCCCCTGGCGTGAGTATTACAATACTAGAAATCTGGCTTACGCCGGCTGGCATCTATACCCTAGCCGGAAAACGAAGCACTTTATGTTGAAACATCTCGCCCGCCACGCTGGCGCAGTCTTGCTTTTCAGTTCGAGGAAAATGGCATGCATTCGGAAAATGATGCAGGGATTTCTGGATGGCTACCGCGCAAGAATGGGTATCCGTTTCCGGCCTGACCGATAGCCAAGGGAAGGAGCTACGACGTATGGAGCAGGGAGTTCAGCTCCCAAACACAGTACACCAGACAATCGCTGTATATAACTCAAACGAACGGACGTTCTAACAACTCGAGAATTGCAAGGAGCGGTCCCTTGGCGCTCCTGAAACAGAAGCAGCTTTGTAAGGACTAGAGAATCTTAAATATGCGCATCGCAATGATCGGGATAAAAGCCCTGCCGCCACGTTACGGAGGTTTTGAGACAGCGGCCGATGAGATATCGCGTCGCCTGGTCAAGTTGGGACACGAAGTAACTGTTTACAACCGTAGCGGCGAGTGTGATAGTAAGTGCAACGATTATGAGGGCGTGAAACTTGTCACATTGCCTACGATTCGGAGCAAGAACCTCAGTGCGATCACGCACGCCTTCCTATGCACAATCCACGTACTCTTTCATCGTGTAGATGTTGTTCACTATTTCATTACAGGTACAACGCTGTTTGCTCCGCTTGTGCGACTGATGGGCATGAAGACTGTCTGCTCCGTTGACGGTACGGACTGGCAGCGCAAAAAATGGGGACGCTTCGCCCGTGCGTATCTCCGGTTTTCTGAGCGGTTGGCTGTGTGGTTCTGCGACGGCCTAATCGGCGATTCCCCCGACGTAGTGAGATACTACCGAAACAAGTTCGGAGTCGAACTTGCCTTCTCGACATACGGGATTCGAGAAAAGAAAACCACCAGCAGGAGATGTCTCGAGCAATTCGGGTTAGTAGATCGAGAGTACGTTCTTTTTGTTGGAAGACTGGTGCCCGAGAATAATGTCCATTTATTAATCGCCGCCTACGAGGGCGTTAGGACAGACAAGAAGTTGGTGATTGTCGGGGATGACCCGTGGGGAAAGAGATACGTAGGTTCTCTAAAGGCGACCAGTGATTCTAGAATCGTTTTTACTGGAGGAGTGTACGGAGAAGGCTACGAGGAGCTGCAGCAGCATGCTTATCTTTTTGTGCTGCCTGACGAGGTGGGAGGTACTCACCCTTCTCTCGTAGAGGCAATGGGTTTCGGAAATTGTGTACTTGTGAACGACACAGAATCGAATCTCGATGTTATCGCGGATTGTGGATTCAGCTATTGCGGGGCTGCCGGTCATCAAGATCTCCGAAAACAATTGCAGACACTAATAGACAATCCGGCGCTAGTTGGGGAATACCGCGCAAAAGCGTGGCGCCGTGCATCCGCGACCTACCGTTGGGAGACCGTCGTAAACCAGCATCAGGAGCTGTACGCTACCGTGCTCGGGCTTGGGACTGAGAATGCGACAGCGCCTATCGCTTCAGTCTCCAGGTCGGCGGATTGAAGTGGAAAATTACCGGCCGGATCAACTTTCTGATCAGTGTAGAGGAGAACACCATCATGGCGTTTGAAGTAGAGTCACGTCATTTGGGGGAAGTCGTGGTGTTGGCCGTGGACGCTTTTGCGGACGCTAGGGGATTCTTCATGGAGACGTACAGGAATGATCGGTTCTTGGAACTGGGGCTCCCCGGAAATTTCGTGCAGGACAACCATTCCTATTCAAAGAAGGGAGTGGTGCGGGGGCTGCATTTTCAGTGGGATCCTCCGATGGGCAAATTGATGCGAGTGACACGCGGGGTGGCATTTGTGGTTGCGGTGGATTTGCGTATCGGATCGCCCACACTGGGAAAATGGGTGGGAATCGAAGCGACTGCCGAGAACCGGAAGCAGGTCTGGGCGCCGGCAAGTTTCGCGCGCGGATTTTGCGCCCTGAGTGATGACGTGGAGGTGCAATACAAGTGCACTGGCACCTACAATCCCAAGACAGAATCGGCAATTCGATGGAATGATCCGGCCGTCGGGATCGAATGGCCGGTGCGCGACGTTATTATTTCGGAGAAGGATCGTAATGCGCCAACTCTGGCGGAGTGGCTCGCGTCACCCAATGCGCGGCGCTTCACATATCCCTTGCAGCCCGTCGGCGCCTGACAGGGCACCGCCGTCGTCGATTACGACATTTCGCACCATCCAGCTTCATCACCCGCGGGCTCGCCCCTTTTTTCCGCCGCCTTCAGCGCCCGGATGTCCACCGCTCGCTCGGCCACCATGTGTTTCAGCCGGCGATTCTCATCCTCCAATTGCCGCAATCGTTTCGCGTCGCTCAGTTCCAACCCGCCGAATTTGTTCTTCCACCGGTAAAAACCCGCCCGTGTGATCCCGTGTCGCCGGCGCCGTTCTCCCGTCTCCACCCCGGCCTCGACTCCTTCAGGATGGCTATGATCTGCTCTTCGCGCAATCGACTCGTCCACGACTCCTGCTTTGACCCCGCGCGGATCATCCCAAATGGAGAAGTCGCACTTTCAATGGCCTGGCTTCTGGGGCGCGTCAGCTTGTCTTGCATCACTGCCAGGCCATCTGGTGGCTAGCCGGTTCGGAACTTGGCAAGCGGTGCACCCTTGGGCAACACGGATGGTATAATTCGTTCGATTTTAAGATCAACACTGGGATGAAAAGGCAAGAATCTCGAATGCAAATGCAATCGGTGACGAACCTATGGGTTGTTTTCGCTATCATTCTAATCATGGCTGGCTGCGGCGGGGTTGCTCCCAGAATTACTGTCCAACCTTCGAACCAGACCGTTACCGCTGGTCAGACGGTAACCTTCTCGGTCGAGGCGGAGGGATCGGTCCCCCTGGGCTTCCAATGGCAGAAGGGCCAGACGCCAATACCGGGAGCGACCGCTTCAAGCTACACGACGCCCCCGGCATCTACCTTCGACAACGGCTCGAAATATAGCGTGGTGGTTGCTAACCAGATGGGAAAGGCAAACAGCACCGCGGCCACGCTCACTGTGTCCCCGCCGGGCCCCACTGATGTCCTTACTTATCATAACGACATTGCGCGCACGGGCCAAAATTCGACAGAACTCACGTTGACTCCCGGCAACGTTAATGCCGCCAAGTTTGGCCAGGTGAGCTACTACGGAATGGACGGTCGAGTGGACGCAGAGCCGCTCTATGCATCGGCCGTTGCCGTTCCGAACAACGGCACGCACAATGCGCTGATCGTTGCCACCGAGCACGATTCGGTCTTCGCGCTCGATCCAGATTCTGGCACGAAGATCTGGCAGGTCACACTGTTAAAAAGTGGTGAAACGCCATCGGACAACCGGCTTTGCGCAGCAGTGGACCCTGAAATCGGTGTGACCTCCACCCCGGTCATTGATCGCACCCAAGGTCCGAATGGCGCGGTTTATGTGGTCGCTATGTCAAAGGACGCATCCGGTAACTACTATCAGCGCTTGCACGCCCTTGATCTCGCGCTCGGCACCGAGCTATTCGGTGGTCCTGTCGATATTCGCGCGACCTACCCAGGGACGGGTGACAACTCGGACGGCACGAATGTCGTGTTCGATCCCGCGCAGTACATGGAACGGGCGGGACTACTCTCGTTGAATGGTGTCATCTATACCGGCTGGGCCTCGCACTGCGACAATCGACCTTACACAGGCTGGATCATAGCCTACAGCGAGAACACGCTGGCTCAAACAGGTGTTTTCAATCTGACGCCCAACGGCAGCGACGGCGCAATCTGGATGTCCGGTGCGGGGATGGCCGCCGATAATTCGGGCTATATCTATTTTGGCGACGCCAATGGCGACTTCGATTCTGCGCTGGACTCCAACGGTTTTCCCGCCAACGGCGATTATGGCAATGCATTCATCAAGCTCTCAACCTCCGGCACTCTTGCCGTCGCGGATTATTTCGTGATGGACAACGAGGCGGCTGAGAATAGCACCGATTGGGATTTTGGTTCAGGTGGGACGATGCTGTTGCCCGACCTGAGCGACATCTCAGGCCGTATCTTCCATCTGGCCGTTGGGGCCGGCAAAGATAGCAATCTTTATGTAGTGAATCGAGACCAGATGGGCAAGTTCAGCGGCAGTAACAGCAACATTTATCAGGAACTCAAGCGTGCCTTGCCGGGGGGCGTATATGCGGCGCCCGCGTATTTCAATAGCACGATCTATTATGGATCGGTGGGAAGTCCCATCCAGGCCTTCGCGATTGCCAATGCGAAGATTTCGAGCCCCGCCATAGCCCAAACCGGCAACAGTTTTGCATATCCCGGGGCGACACCAAGTATCTCGGCAAATGGCACAGTGAATGGGATCGTGTGGGCCGTGGAAAACGCGACACTCGCCGTGTTGCACGCTTATAACGCGGCCAGTCTGAACGAAATCTACAATAGCAACCAAGCCAGTAACGGCCGCGATCAATTCGGACCGGGCAACAAGTTCATGGTGCCGACGATTGCGAACGGGAAGGTGTTTGTGGGAACGCCGAGTGGAGTGGCCGTGTTCGGGCTGCTACCATAGCCACCCCCTCTTAGCCAGGTCGACGCGGTCAGGGTCTGTATCTTTAACTGCGTTCCTGAATGTGATTCCGACGGGAACCTCGGCTAACTTCGATGATGTGAGCGGTGGCAGTTGCTGCACAGCGCGATCAGGTTTTCCTCGGAGTCGACTCCGGGATGGCATTCTACCCATGAAATGCCTCACAGTAGCTCCTCTTCTCGCGTTGGTTCTTGTCCTAATCTCGGCCGTGGCGCACGCCGCTTCCTGGCAATATTTCCGTCTCGGTAATAAACAGGACGTTCAAACCAATCCCACGGCTGGTATCGCGATGATGGGCGGCGGCTCTGATCTCGACGATGCCTTCCGCTGGCTTTGCGAAAAAGGCAATGGCGGCGACCTCGTGGTCCTGCGCGCCAGCGGCGACGACGACTACAACTCCTACATCAATAAGCTCTGCAAGCTGAATTCGGTCTCCACGCTCATTCTTCCCGATCGCGCCGCGGCCGAAGATCCGGCAGTCGCCGAAATCATCCGCCAAGCCGAAGTGCTCTTCATCTCCGGTGGCGACCAGGCTTATTACATTCGCGGCTGGCAAGGCACCCCGGTCCAGGATGCCATCAATGCGCATCTGGCCGCGGGCAAGCCCATTGGCGGCACCAGCGCTGGCCTTGCCGTCCAGGGCGAATTTGTCTACGGCGCGCTCGGCGACAAGCCCGACGACAATGACCTTGCCTCCACCGACGTGCTCCCCAATCCCTACTTCGAGCGCGTTACGCTGGTTCGCGGTTTTCTCAAAATTCCTCACCTTGAAAATCTGCTCACCGATTCGCACTTCGCCAAGCGCAATCGCATGGGCCGTACCCTCGGCTTCCTCGCTCGCATCATGCAGGATGGCTGGTCGATCTCGCCCCGCGAAGTTGCCGTCGATGAGAAATCGGCTTTCCTCGTTGAACCGGATGGCCGAGGAGTCGTAGTTGGCGACGGCAAAGGCGTCTATTTCTTGAAACCAACGCGCAAACCTGACGTCTGCAAAAAAGCCGAGGCGCTTACGTTCCGCAAAGTCAGCCTCTACCACGCTCCCACAGCCGCACATTTCGATCTCACCCGCTGGAAGGGAAGCGGTGGCGCCGCCTATTCTCTCTCGGTTGAAAAAGGCAAGATCGAAAGCACGCAGGCCGGCGGTTCGATTTATTGAGATCCCTCAGGTCCCCAATGCCCGCGCCGTGATCTTCGCACTTGCGAAACGGTCAATTAAGCCTTAGACTTCGGGCGCAGTCCGGAGCAAGCTTTGCGCCGTATCGAGTTTCCGTTCATGAAAAAGAGATTCGATCCCGGTTGCTGGTTCTATTCCACTCAAGGAGTTCTCTTCCTCGTCGATGCCGGCAAACTCGAAGCCGGCCTCTAATCCGCCCCTCAGCATTCCCCCGCAAAACAAAATCCTGACCCTGGCTTGAAATCCGATTCTGCAAGAAAGCAAGGAGCCCACCATGAAAGTCATTCGCTTGCTGGCATTCGTCTTCATCCTGATCCTGGCCGTCGTAACCCAGCTCTCTGCGCAGACTTCGCAAGGAAGGATTCTCGGCACCGTGACCGATATATCCGGCGCCCTCGTCTCCGGCGCTACCGTTACCATTACCAACACGGCAAGCGGCGTTTCTCGAACCGTCACATCGTCCAACGCCGGCGAGTTCGTCGCCCCGGCTCTCGAGCCTGGCCCGTACACCGTGAAGGTTCAAGCCAAGGGTTTTGCCACCGTCGATCACACCGGTATTCGCCTGGAAGTCGCCAAAGACGCCCGCGTCGATGTTCAACTCAAGCCGGGCACAGGCACCGAAGTCATGATGGTGAGCGGCGAAGCCCCGATTGTCGACACCACCAGCGACGTACTCGGTGAGACTTTCTCCAACCAGGCCATCAACGAACTTCCGCTCCAGGGCCGTGATTTTCAAAATCTCGCCGTCCTTCAACCCGGCATTCAGCGCGAGCCCGGCGGCGGTTTCCTCTCCATCACCGCCAACGGCAACCGTCCCGAGGAAAATAACTTTATCGTCGACGGCATCGACGACAACGACGCCTACTATGGCACCACCGTCATCAACGCGGAAGGTGTGCAGGGAACGCCCGCCACAATTCTCCCCATCGACGCCATTCAGGAATTCAACATTCAGTCCAGCCCCGAGGCCGACTACGGTTGGAAGCCCGGCGCCATCGTCAACGTCGGCATCAAGTCCGGCACCAATACCTTTCACGGTTCCACCTACTACTTCAACCGCAACAACGCCGTCGACGCGCGCAACTGGTTCAATCCCCCGCCGGGAACCGTGTCCGCCATCAACCTGCATCAATTCGGCGCCTCGGCCGGCGGCCCC
>Ga0182014_10006265_pt1 | contig 12889 bp, 11 predicted proteins | sample 612S2DmetaG_FD_120489 | JGI IMG/M metagenome (GOLD analysis project Ga0182014, IMG submission 120489) | Permafrost microbial communities from Stordalen Mire, Sweden - 612S2D metaG | ecosystem: Environmental > Terrestrial > Soil > Wetlands > Permafrost | place: Sweden: Stordalen | collected... | reverse complement strand
GGCCGGCGCGGTGACGATGGAAATCTGCGTGCTGATCGGCTTGCCGCTCAACTTCGCCAATATCGTCGCGCTGCCGCTGATGCTCGGCATCGGCGTCGCGTTCAAGATCTATTATGTCACCGCATGGCGCTCGGGCAGAACAAACCTGCTGCAGACCAGCCTGACGCGGGCGATATTTTTCAGTGCACTGACCACCGCCACGGCCTTCGGAAGCCTGTGGCTGTCCTCCCATCCGGGAACTTCGAGCATGGGAAAGCTGCTCGCGCTCTCGCTGCTCACGACCCTGGCCGCGGTGCTGCTGTTCCAGCCGGCGCTAATGGGCAAACCCCGCGATATCGGGGAGTAGGCAGATGTCGCCGACCGCGTCGACCGGCCGCGCTGACGCCGTTCTCTGACCTTTGCCTGCGAGGTTGACGGATCCGGTGGTCTTCGGCGCGGGGGCCGCTGCGGTGACCGCTGCTTTGGGCGAGGCGGCCTTCGGGGTGCCCTTGGCCATGCTGTTGACGGGGCTGGAGGGAATCGGGCCCGCGACGCGGGTCCAGGTTTCCCCGCCGCAGAGAAAGCCCAGTACGCAGCCCTGGATCTCCAGATGGTCGGGATCGAGCGGCTTGATGGTCGAGCTGTAATATTGCCCGTCCTTGGCGTTATAGACTTGGCCTTCCCAGGCATCGAGGCCGGGCTTTTTCTTCATATCGATCAGAATCGGCATGCCCAGCGTCGGCCTGTCCTGTTTTGAGGCATCGGGATTGTGCGTATCCCGGCCGCCCGGCGCCTGTTCCCAGGCCACGGCCCCCCACATGCTGCCATTGCATTGGGCAACCCGGATGTTGGCGACCCCGTCCGCCACCCGCCAGTCGCCGGTCGGGTCGAGCGCCAGGGCCGGCACGAGGCCCGCCGCCAAAAATAATCCGGAATATACTGTGATGCGCATGACGCTTCGTGGGCAGTGCAACATGGTTCAAACCTGTGCTTAAGTAGTAGATGATACGTACGAGGGCAAAACGCCGCATTGTGCGTTTTCAGTTGACGAAATGGCCACCAACCGAAGTATGTAGCTGATGCTATATTCCAATCTAGACGTTTCCGAGATGTTTGTGGACCGCCAGTCGCAGCGCAGTTCCATGCATGCGCGCCACTTGAATGAGCAACTGGTTCGGGTCCTCAAGACCATTGGCTATGACGTCGGGTTCCAGAAGGGGCAAGGCCAGTATTTGTACGACCGCGACGGGGTGCGCTATCTCGACCTGTTGAGCGGATTTGGCGTGTTTGCGATTGGCCGCAACCACCCGGCGCTGCGCCAGGCCCTGAAGAGCGTGCTTGACAGCGACCTGCCCAACCTGGTGCAACTCGACGTCTCGACCCTGGCCGGCGTGCTCGCCGAGCGCCTGCTGGAATTCGTGCCCTATCTGGACAAGGTGTTCTTTGCCAATTCCGGCGCCGAATGCGTCGAAGCGGCGATCAAGTTCGCCCGCGGCGCCACCGGCCGCCCCGGCATCGTGTACTGCGCCCATGCCTTCCACGGACTGTCCTACGGCTCGCTGTCGCTGACCGACGACCCCAATTTCCGCTCCGGCTTCGAGCCGCTGCTGCCCGGATGCACGCCGATCCCGTTCAACGACCTCGCGGCGCTGGAGCAGGCATTGTCCTCGCGCCAGGTCGCCGCCTTCATCGTCGAGCCGATCCAGGGCAAGGGCGTCAACATGCCCACCGACGAATTCCTGCCGGGTGCTGCCGCGCTGTGCCGCAAATACGGCACGCTGTTCGTCGCCGACGAGATCCAGACCGGCATCGGCCGCACCGGCCGCTTCCTCGCGGTCGAACACTGGAACGTCGAGCCCGACATGGTGCTGCTGGCCAAGGCGCTGTCCGGCGGCCATGTCCCGGTCGGCGCGCTGCTCACGCGCAAATCGATCTTCGACAAGATCTTCAACCAGATGGACCGTGCGGTCGTGCACGGCTCGACGTTCGCGAAAAACGATCTGGCGATGGCGGCCGGCATTGCCACGCTCGAGGTGATCGAGTCCGAAAAATTGATCGAGGCCGCCGCCAAGCGCGGCGCCGAGCTGCGGCTGGCGCTGACCCGGATGGTGCCCGGCTATGAATTGCTGAAGGAGGTTCGCGGCAAGGGGCTGATGATCGGCGTCGAATTCGGGCCGCCGAAATCGCTGCGGCTGAAGGCCTCGTGGAGCGTGCTGGAGACCGCCAACAAGGGCCTGTTCTGCCAGCTCATCACGGTGCCGCTGTTCAAGGATCACAAGATCCTGACGCAGGTCTCCGGCCACGGCAGCCACACGATCAAATTACTGCCGCCGCTGACCATCACCGAACAGGACTGCAACTGGATCGAGACCGCGTTCGACACCGTCATCGCCTCCAGCCACAAGGTCCCCGGCGCGATCTGGTCGCTCGGCAAGACCCTGGTCGACAACGCCGTGCGCAAGTCGGCGTAGGCCCGTAGCCTGTAGCAACCGTCGAACGCCAGGCGACTTTTCCGGTCCACGGCGGTCTGCGTTTCTGACACGTCGGGCAAATCAGCAAAACCTGTCCAGCCCCGTTTGCAAAAATATTCTGATTTTCCGAATACCCAAATCAGGTCTATAACTCCCGCCGTCCCGCTCCTCTCGGAGGGGCGCTCGCGATCGTCATGGACGTGGGGCGGGATGCGGTGGACGCGGACGGCGCTTTGACGAATGCGCCTGAGGCGGACGGCAAAGGCGTGTGGTCCTGATGCCCCGACGCTGGCATCAAGTCGGCGGGATTCATTTCCGTCGGCGACGGTGGCAAGAAAGCCCGGTCACCGGGGAGATCACGCTATAAGCCGTAAACCATTGCGCGGGGAAGGCCGGAGTGATTCCGGTTGAACCTGTGGTCCTACCCCCGTGCTTTTTTTGCACGGGAACCATGGGTGCAATCGGCACCCGGTCTTCCCCGCGCCCTCTGTTTGATGAGGGCGAAACGAACAGGCCAAACCTCGCGCGAAACCCGCGGCGAGATCGCGAAGGCATGTCAAGCCGTCATTGCGAGGAGCCAACGGGTCCGGCCTTTCGGCCGGCCCGATGACAGGCTCCGCGACGAAGCAATCCATTCTGTCTTTGCCTTGCTTCGATGGATTGCTTCGCGGAGCCTGTCATCGGGCGCGCATTCGCGCGACCCGTTGGCTCGCAATGACGGATGTAGATTTGTTCGCAGCCGCTGTTTGAAATGCTGAATACGAAATACACACTCGGCCATCATCATCCGCGAAAGCGGATGATCCAGTACGCTGTGGCCTTTCGGCTCTATCGCTGGCGCCGGTGGAATACTGGATCGCCCGCTTTCGCGGGCGACGACACCGGTTTGTGGTGCGGCATGATGTGCTTTTCCGTCATTGCCTGCGACGAACGCGGCTCGCGCCCGCTACCTATTCTTGTTCACCGGCTTGCGCTTCTCGATGAACGCCGCCATGCCTTCGGCGCGGTCTTCCAGCGCGAAGGTCGCATGGAACAGGTTGCGTTCGACGCTGAGGCCCTCCGACAGCGTGGTCTCGAAGGCGCGGTTGATGGCTTGCTTGGCCATCTCGGCCGCGGGACGCGACATCGAGGCGATCTTTTCCGCCGCCGCCAGCGCCTCGTCCATCAATTTGTCCGCGGGCACGACGCGGCTGACCAGCCCCGAGCGTTCCGCCTCTGCGGCGTCCATCATGCGACCGGTCAGGCAGAGGTCCATCGCCTTGGATTTGCCGATCGCGCGGGTCAGCCGCTGCGTTCCGCCGATGCCGGGGATGGTGCCGAGCGTGATCTCCGGCTGGCCGAATTTCGCGGTGTCGGCGGCGATGATGATGTCGCACATCATCGCCAGCTCGCAGCCGCCGCCGAGCGCATAGCCGCTGACGGCGGCGATGGTCGGCTTGCGGCATCTGGCGACGCGGTCGCCGCCGATCGCGGCGAAGTCGCTTGCGAACATGTCGATGAAGGTCTTGGGCTGCATTTCCTTGATGTCGGCGCCCGCGGCGAAGGCTCTTTCGCCGCCGGCCAGCAGGATGCAGCCGATCTTGTCGTCGGCCTCGAGGTCGTCGATCGCGGCGGCGATCTCCCGGAAGACGCCGAACGACAGCGCGTTGAGCAGCTTCGGGCGATTGAGCGTGATGATGCCGACCGCGCCCTTGCTGTCGACGATGATGTATTCGAACGCGCTCATGATTTCACCCCTGATGCACCCTTGGCGCCGGCAATGTGCCCGCTGGCGGGGGTGGTATCAAGTGGGGCGATTTCGCCGCCCGTGACAACGCAAGGCGTTCTCACGGGCTGGCGTCTGCAATGCCGTCTAGGCCAAGACCCTTTACGCCAAGACCTTCTACGCCATGAACATGCGCGCGGCGGAGGCCATCGTCAGCAGAGCGCCGAAGCCGATGAAGATCTTGCCGATCAGCGAGCTCTGGTCCCAGGCGGAGTTGTCGCTGCCGGGGGCGGTGACAGCCGCCGCAGGCGGAGCCGGTGTCTCGGCCGCGGCCAGCGTCAGGGTCGCCGCGGCGGGTGCGCTCGGCGGCGGCGTCTCGCGCAGCGCGCGATCGACGTCGTTGAGCTGGTCGGCGGTCACGATCTTGCCGTCGACGGCCGGCTGCGCCGGCGCGGCCTGCACGATGTCGCCGGGGCGCGCGGACATGGCCTTGGCCGCATTGCCGGTCGGTGGTTCGGTGGATGCCAGCTGGGCGTTGGCGTTGGCGACCGCGGGCGGAAGCGCGGAGGATTGGCCGCCGTCATCGGCGGCGTCGGCCGTCTTATCGGCATCCGGCCGCTGCGCGACCTTGCCGGATTTGCGATGCGCGTATTTCTTCCAGTGGCGGGTGCCGTGCCTGGCGATTTTGTGCAGTGTCACGGGCGCCCCGGCCTTTTCCGATTTCGCCGTCGTGGCAGCGTTATCCGCGCCCGCCGCCGCGTGCGATGGCGCAGCCCAACACACGAAAAGTCCTGTCGCGAGTATCAAGGCCGAGCGCCTACTGGCTTTGACCATCATTCCGCAATCTCCCCATTTGCCAGCTCCCGAGGTGCGAAATGAGACCTCGGCGCGTGTCCGCAGCGCGGCAAAAAAAGGGAATCTTCGGGCACCACGGGGCGAAAGCAGGGCAGATCGTCACGGCGGGCGGACGGATCCGGCCCTGGGATCGATGCGGCGGGTGTCAGCGAAACCGATCGATGTTATGAGCCTGACGGCCCGCTTATCCGCCGCCGCGATTTCCGGATCCGGCGCGGTCGCTGCGGGGCTTGCGGGTTGTCGATCACGACTTCGTGATCGACGTTTGCCGACGTAACAAATTGAAAGATCGACCGAATTGCATGGTGGGAGCGCGCGTGCGCGGACGTGAAGACGAATGGACCGGCCTGATGCGCCTGGCCATGGCAGGCGACAGTGCGGCGTATCATCGTCTGCTGAAGTCGGTCACGCCGGTGCTGCGTGCCGCGGCGCGCCGCGGGCTGGCGCGGGCAGGGCAACCGGTCGATCAATCCGAGGACATCGTGCAGGATATCTTGTTGGCGGTGCATCTGAAGCGGCATACCTGGGACGCCAACGCGCCGTTCGCGCCGTGGCTGTTTGCGATCGCGCGCAACAAGCTGATCGATTCGCTGCGCCGCCGTGGCCGCCGGGTGTTCGTCAACATCGACGATTTCGCCGAGACGCTGCCGGGCGAACCCGCCGCCGAGACCGCGCCGGCAGGCGAGGTCGCGGCCCAGCTGCAGTCGCTGCCGGCGCGCCAGCGTGAGGTGCTGCAATCGATCGCGATCGACAGCGCGTCGATCAAGGACACCGCGGCGAAATTTGCCATGACCGAGGGCGCGGTGCGCGTGGCGCTGCATCGCGGGCTTGCCAGCCTCACCGCCAGGTTACGGGAGCAGTGAGCATGGAAACCGACCAGCTGATTCGAACGCTCGCCGCCGACAGCGCCCACCGCGCCCGGCCGGTCGGGATGGTGCTGACCCTGGCGCTGCTGGCCGCGGCGCCGGTCTCGATGGCGATCTTCTTCGCCAGCCTCGGTGTCCGCCCCGATGTCATGACCGCGATGCATAATCCGTTCTTCGATCTGAAATTCGCCGTGACGCTGGCGCTGGCGATCTCGGCCGTCGCCGTCGGCCTGCATCTGTCGCGGCCGGAAGCATCGCTGCGCGGCTGGGCCTGGCTGCTGCTGATCCCGGCCGGACTTCTGGCGGGCGGGATCGCCAGCGAAATGATGCTGCCGCAGCGGCTGCCGATGATGACGCGCCTGATCGGCAGCAATTCGCGGACTTGCCTGACCGCCATCCCGCTGATCTCGCTGCCGCTGCTGGCGGCGGCGCTGCTCGGCCTGCGCCACGGCGCGCCGTCACGGCCCGCGCTCACCGGCGCGATCGCCGGGCTGTTGTCGGCGGGCCTCGCGGCCACGCTGTACGCCTCGCACTGCACCGACGATTCACCGCTGTTCGTGGCGACCTGGTACACGATCGCCACGGCGCTGGTCGCCGCCGTCGGCGCGCTGGCGGGATCGCGGCTGCTGAGGTTCTAAAACGAGAGCGGCGCGGTCACGCCGCCGGAGCGGGGGCGGCGCTTTGCTGCATGCGGTGGAAGCGCAGCACCTGCTGGGCGGTCGAGGGACGCAGTCGTTCGTAGGTGGCCTTGCAGGCCACGAGATCGGTCGGCTCGCCGCCGGAGAGATGGTCGCGCATCTCGATGATCGCCTTGACCGTCGACCACGACATCGCCGAGACCTTGGCCAGGATCATGACGCCTTCGGCGTGCGTCTCCACCATCATGTTCTCGGCGATCGATACCGGGACATTGGCGAGCGCTGCGATCGAGGCGTTGGCTTCGTCGAACTTGCCGGCCTCCGCGAACGTCGTCACCTGATGTTCGTCGAGCCGGCCGTCCTCGTGCAGCGATTTCACCAGCGCGTGGGCGATCGCGGTTTCGCGGCTGATCGCCGAGGGCGCCGAGCGCGCCCGCCGTGTCGCTTCCCGCACCGCGGTCGGCACCTCTCCGGCCTGCTGCGGGTTGGCGGCCGCGAGTCGCTCCCGCACCGTCGCGGAGGCCTTGGCCAGCAGTTTCAGGTAGACGTGCCGCGGAATTGTCGGTCGCATGCCGAGGCAGGTCGCAAGCGTATCGTCCGTCTCGGCGCGGTCGACCAGCCGGGTGAAGCCGCTCTCGGAAAATTCCGCGCCGGGATTGTTCACGGTGCTCTGCACCACCTCGTCGTTGCCGCGCAGCACCAGCACGTCGGTGACGGCGCCGCTCAGGACCCGTCGCGTCGAGATCGCCATCAGATGCGCCTGGCTCTTGTTTCGCGCGGTCTCGATCAGGGCCTCGTCGTCGAGCCGCTCGGATCTCGACAGGACCGGGGCCGCGACCTCGATGAGGTCGTCGTATGCGAGCGCGCGAATGGTGAGCGGCGGCGCGGTGTCGATCACCGCGAGTCGATTGGCGAGCAGCGCCTTGGCGGAGGTTTCGATGTGCTCCATCAGGCACTGGAAGACGTCGTCGAACAGCCCGATCTGGTCATTCGAGAAATCGACCGCGCCGTCGATGAACAGGTCGGTGACGCGGCGCAGAGTTTCGACCCTTCGCGCGACGGTTCCATGCGCGAGCGTAGTCTGCAACTCGTCGAGCAGGCTTTCGGAAGTGGCAACGGATTTCGAACTCATGGTTTTACTCTATCCTGGAGCATTTCAGACCGGCGACAGTTTCTCCGTCCCCGAAAAATTTGGTGATAAAGATCAGGTGCTGGCGATGCGGTTGCGTCCTCGTGCCTTGGCTGCGTAGAGCGCGCTGTCAGCGCGCGCGAGAAAGGTGTCGGCGGTTTCCTGCGCTCCAAGCGTGGAGACGCCGGCGGAAATCGTCACTTTCATGCCGGGCGAAAACGCGCTCCAATCGAGATCGGCGATGATCGCCCGCAGCCGATCCATGATGCGCACGGCGGTGTCATTCGGCGTATCGGGAAGCACCAGCAGGAATTCTTCGCCGCCGTAGCGGCCGAACCTGTCGATGCTGCGGATGTTTGCGAAAACGGTGATGGCGAACGTCCTGAGCACTTCGTCGCCGGTGGGGTGGCCGTAGGCGTCGTTGATGCGCTTGAACCAGTCGAGATCGATCAGCGCGATCGAACACGGCGTGTTGATGCGCTGGGCGCGGGCGATTTCGTCATCCAGCATCCGCATGATGCAGCGGCGGTTGAACGAGCCGGTCAGTTCGTCGAGTTCGGCGAGCTCCTCGATGCGCTTGTAGGCTTCCCTGAGCTTGAGGCCGCTCTTGTAGAGCGATTGGCGCATCGTCGAGGAGAAAATTCCGAGAAACATGCAGCGGCCGATGGTCAGGACGAACACCGACATCGTCGCGAAGCGCTCCAGCGGAGTGCCGTGCGGCATCGAAATCGGCTTGTCGGTCAGGAGAAACAGCCCGGCCAGCCCGAATGCCGTCGCGGTCCAGACCAGGGCCGTTTGCCGCGGGCTCGCGCGCAGCGAGCCGAAGTTGAACACCACGAACAGGGTGCAGAGAAACATCACGCCGACCTCGGGCGCGAGGTAGGTGAAGGCCAGCATCAATGCGACGCTGACCATCAGCTGCGGCACGACGAAATAGTGATCCTTGAAACGTTCGGTGATCCCCGTCTCCGACAGCACCAGATAGAAGGCGACGGAGAGCAGGCCGCTGGCGGCGTAGGCCGGGCCGACGGTGGCCGGTATCGTTCCGGCATGGGCGTAGACCAGCAGGACCAGGGCATCGATCACGTAGCTCGCGGCGATCATGGCCTGAACCTGGCGGCGCTGTCTGGCCCGGCGCGACAGTGCCTTCGCCGACGGCCTGGGGCGCGCGTCTTCCAGTTCAGCCGCAATCGGATTCAGGAACGGGGACGCAGCGGTGCCCATGATCTCGCCGTTATTGGAACTCAGCGGCAAAAATTTACGTGGGAAAGCCTTTAGGTTTGGTATCTTTCGGAACCGAATTCGGGTCGCGGAAGGTTGCTATTTCTCTTGTTTGGCAATGGAATTTAGCTGGATCCGGGCGCGGGGACACGCCGCGCCGGAGGCGGGGCAGCGGTGTCGGCGCACCGCCTGGCGAGTGCTGTTTTGTTGACCAAGCCTTGCTATGGTCGACAGGAGCCGCGTGGACGGGATGAAAGCATTTCTGTATTATGATACCAGTTCGTTGCTTCAGTTCATTTGCACCATCCCGACGGTTGTCAGGAAATCGGCATCTGTGGGGTACATCACAGATGCCGGCGGGTTCTTGCGATAAAATGCAGAATCTTGCCTTTCCCATCGAACCGCCGGCCAGCCCAATCCGACCAACCTTGCGAGACGGCCATTGAGTGCGACACAAGCGGCTTCGGACGATGTCCTGATCGCTCGGATCGCCCAAGGCGACCGCCTCGCCATGCAGGTGCTGTACGGAAGGCACCATGTCAGGGTGTTTCGCTTCGGGCTTCGGCTCGTGCGGGACGAGCAGGTCGCGGAAGACCTCATCAGCGAGGTTTTCCTTGATGTGTGGCGTCAGGCTGGCAAGTTCGAGGGCCGATCCGCCGTTTCCACCTGGCTCCTGGCGATCACGCGATTCAAGGCCCTGTCTGCGCTGCGGCGCAGGAAGGACGTTGAACTGGACGACGAGGCGGCCAACGCGATCGAGGATGCGTCCGACGATCCGGAAGTGGCGGTGCAGAAGAAGGATACCAGTGTAGCGTTGCGCAAGTGCCTGACGGCGCTTTCGCCGGATCATCGGGAGATTATCGATCTTGTCTATTACCACGAGAAATCCGTGGAGGAGGTCGCTGAAATCGTCGGTATTCCGGAGAACACCGTGAAGACGCGCCTGTTTTACGCGCGCAAGAAATTGGCCGAGCTGCTCAAGGCAGCCGGCTTGGAACGAGGTTGGCCATGATGGCAGCGAGCAAGAAAATACTGGAGCAAGAGCCCAGTGAAATAGAAATGCTGTTGCCATTTCACGCGGCCGGCACCCTGAACGCGCGCGACGCCCGCCGTGTCGAGGAAGCGCTTGCCCGCGATCCCGGCCTGGCCCGGCAATACGCCGTGATCCAGGAGGAATACGCCGAGACCATTCATCTCAATGAGAGCCTCGGCGCGCCGTCGGTGCGCGCGATGCAGAAGCTGTTCGCGGCGATCGACGCGGAGCCGGCGCGCAAGCCGTCGGCGTCGTTGAATTTCTCCGCAGGGATTGCCGGGTTTTTCGCGAAGCTGTCGCCGCGGACGCTGGCCTGGTCGGCGAGCCTGGGTGCGCTGGCGCTGCTGCTGCAGGCGGGCGTGATCGGCGCGGTGCTGGTGAAGAACCAGACCTCCACCTTCCAGACGGCGTCGTTGAGCACGGGCGCGCCCATCACCCGCGACCTCGGAGCCGGAGCGCCGCCGCGCGCGCTGGTGCGTTTTGCGCCGGAAGCGCGCATCGCCGACATCACGGCGCTGCTGGACCAATACCAGGCCTCGATCGTCGACGGCGCCAGGGGTGGCATGTTTCGGCTGCAATTCGGCAGTACGCCGATGACGAAGGATGAAGTCGCCGCCCTGATGAGCAAGCTGCAAGGCGAGAAGATCGTCAGTCTCGCGGTTTCGACGCCTTGAAGCCGCGCGGCGTTTCGATTCAGCTCTGCGCGTAAGTCCGAGGTCCCATGCCCCATGATCCTGCGAAACCCCGGATGACGGCGCTGCGCGCGGCGCTGGCGTTGATGACGGCGGCCGTGGCGCTGGGCTATCTCGGCGCTCCTGCAGTTCGGGCCCAATCGTTCATGCGCTCGCCCAGCATCAACATCGGCTCGCGCATCCCAAGCTACAATCCGACGGTGGGGCCGCGGATCGGTCCGAACATCGCCGGCAGGGTGGTCACAAATGCGGATAGACCGCCCAGGATCAGCGCGGCGGCGCGGGCGGCCTCGCGGATCGGGGTGCGGACGCTTCCCTATGTGCGCTATTCTCCCAACCTCTATCCCGCCTGCAGCTACGCCTATCGCGACAGCGACGGCGAATGCCGGGATCAGCCGGTGATATCGTTCGATGGCGGCGGAAGCGGCGGCCCGCCCGGCAAGAAAGCCAACGGCCCGCGTCGGGACGCGTCGCAAACGGCTGCCGTCGGCGCACGCACGGTCGCGGGCGAAATCGTGGCCGAGTTCGACCGCTCGCTGACATCGGCGCAGGCCTATGATCTGGCGCGGCGTCACGGCCTTGCCCTCCTGCAATCGCAGGATTTCCCGCTCATCGGCGCCAGCATCGGCCTGTTCCGCGTCACCGACCGCCGCTCGGTGGAAGCCGCGAGCCGCGAACTCGCCACCGATACCGGCGTTCGCTCGGTGCAGCCGAATTTCCGTTATGTGCTGCAGGACCAGAAGGCGGCCCCGGCCGAGGGCGATCCCGCGCAATACGCGCTGGCCAAACTTCGATTGCCGGAGGCGCACACGCTGGTGCATGGCGCCAACGTCACCATCGCCGTGATCGATTCCGGAATCGACGCCAAGCATCCGGAACTCGCGAACGCGATCGCCGACAGCTACGATGCGCTCGGCAGCAAGGAAGGCCCGCACGTCCACGGCACCGGCGTCGCCGGCGCCATCGTGGCACATGCACGGCTGATGGGAAGCGCGCCGGCGGCGCGGATTTTGGCGATTCGCGCCTTCGGTTCGTCGCTGAGCGGCGCGGAGAGCACGTCGTTCATCGTGCTGAGGGCGCTCGACTATGCCGTGGCGCATGGCGCGCAGATCGTCAATATGAGCTTTGCCGGTCCGAAGGATGCCTTGACCGAACGCGGCATCGCAGCGGCAGCCGCCAAGGGAATCGTGATGGTCGCGGCCAGCGGCAATGCCGGTCCGAAATCGCCGCCATTGTATCCCGCGGCCAATCCGGAGGTGATCGCGGTCAGCGCCACCGACGCCCAGGACAGGCTGTTCGCCGCGTCCAACCGGGGCAGCTACGTCGCGGTCTCGGCTCCCGGCGTCGATATCTTCCTGCCGGCACCCGATGAAAAATACCAGATGACGTCGGGCACCTCATTTTCGGCCGCCTTTGTCAGCGGCCTCGTGGCCCTGATGCTGGAGCGCAATCCAGCGCTGCGGCCCGACGAAGTGCGTGCGATCCTGATGAAGACCGCCCGCGATCTCGGGGCCCCGGGCCGTGACGATCTGTTCGGAGCGGGGGAGGCCGACGCCTATGCGGCGGTCTCGGCCGCTGCCCAGGCGCCCGCGATGCCGGTCGCCGCGGCATCCGGCGCGGCCGACGCAGAAAAGGTTAGGGATCACCAGGACGCGCCGGCGACCAGGGGCTTGAGCGTGCCGGGAGCGGCGGCCATGGCGTCCGACAAGCCGGCCGCGGGCGAGGCCGAACGCCCTGCTGCGCAATGATGGTGTGCGGCAAGCGCCGCCTCCGTTTCGGTCAAATTGAAACGGGGCTCTGGATGGCGGATTTGACGCGGTTTTCCTGACCCGAACCGCCGCCATATCGGCTGCAGATACTCTCAAAAGCGCTCTCAAAAGTTCCTGCCAAAAAGTTAAAAAAATCGTCGGCCGGTTTGAACGTGAGGCCACCCTTCCGCGACCAATCGATGTGGGAGCGGTAATCCCTCCCCAACGAGGCTGTATACGGCGCGAGCGCCCATCCACCCCAAGCGCCCATATGGCTTGACCCGTCCGGTTGTCCCCCCGGACGGGTCTTTCGTTTTCGGCGATGGATTTCAGTCGCTTCGGCGCACGCGACAAAGTGCGTGCAATCCCCCGCGTTTCGAATTCACGAGCCGCGCAACTCCGCCATGCTGCAGTGCAGGTTGACTGCGGTTAGAGCATTTTCCACTTAGTGCGAAGCATATCCGGAATTGCGGAAGTAGTTGGCGCATTCGTCTGGCGGAAAGATGTCGAGCAGAATGGTAATTCTGTTCCAGAGGCTCTCCACTGATCGCT
>Ga0182014_10006264_pt1 | contig 12891 bp, 8 predicted proteins | sample 612S2DmetaG_FD_120489 | JGI IMG/M metagenome (GOLD analysis project Ga0182014, IMG submission 120489) | Permafrost microbial communities from Stordalen Mire, Sweden - 612S2D metaG | ecosystem: Environmental > Terrestrial > Soil > Wetlands > Permafrost | place: Sweden: Stordalen | collected... | reverse complement strand
TGACGGGCCGCTTTCACGACCAGCAATCATAGGGGCTAGTTCTCGTTGTAGGCTGATATCACCACCGCCAGTTGCGCGACGTTGAACGCCTGCATCTGCGCGGAGGTGAGCGAGGCGGCTTGGACGCTCGTCAGCCCGGCGAGTTCGACCGTCGTCAGACTCGGGATCGCCGAAACGCCGATCGCGTCGAGCGCCGCGGTCGACAATGCGTCGAAATCGCTCGTCGACAGCGCGGCGACCTGGCTTGCGCCGAGCGCGCCCGTTTCCGCTGCCGTCAGCGCCGCAGCCTGATCGGTGGAAAGCACGGCGACCTGATCGGTGGAAAGGCCTGTGGCGGCGGCGGAGCTCAGCGCGGCGATCTGGTCGGTCGACAACGAGCCGAACAGGTCGGCGCCGAGCGCCGTCGCCTGGCCCGACGTCAAAGCCCCGGCCTGGTTGGTCGTCAATGCGGCGATCTGGTCGGTCGTCAAGGCGGCGACCGTGTCCGTCGTCAGCACCGCAATCGCGGCGGAACTCAGAGCGGCGAACTGCCCCGTCGACAAAGCGGCGAACAGGTCGGGGTTCAGCGCCGCCATCTGCGCGCTGGACATCGCCCCCGCCTGCGCCGTCGTCAGCGCGACAGCCTGGTCGCTAGACAGACCGCCGATCGCGTCGGTCGTCAGGGCACCGAACGCGCTGGCGCTCAGCGCGGCGAACTGGTCGGTCGACAAGGCCGCGACATCGTCAGTCGTCAGAACCGCTCCGGCCGCCGTCGACAGCGCCGCCGCCTGGGCGGTCGTCAGCGCGCCGATCTGATCGACGCTGAGCGCCGCGATCGCCTCGGTCGTCAGGGCGCTGAACGCGCCGGCGTTCAGCGCCGCGAACTGGTCGGTCGACAAGGCCGCGACGTCGTCGGTCGTCAGAACCGCTGCGCCCGCCGTCGACAGCGCCGCTGACTGGCCTGTGGTCAGCGCGGCGACTTGGTCGGTCGATAGCGCGGCGACCGCGTCGGTCGTCAACGCGCCGAATGCGCCGGCGCTCAGGGCCGCGACCTGGTCGGTCGCCAGCGCGGCGACGTCGGCGCTGCTCAGCGCCGCCGCTTGAATCGAAGAGACGGCCGCGAGCTGCAGGTTCGAGAGCGCGCCGAACTGGTCGGTCGTCAACGCGCCGATAGCGCCGGCGCTGAACGCCGCGATCTGCCCGGTCGAGAACGCCGTGAGCACGTCGGCCGTCAGCAGCGTCGCCTGCTGAGTCGTCAGCGCCTGGACTTGCGCGGTCGTAAGCGCGGTGACGGCGGCGAAGTTCAGAGCGGCGAACTGGTCGGTCGACAATGCGGCGAGATCGGCTGTCGACAGCGCCGAGGCCTGGGTCGCGGCAAGGACGCCGATCTGCGACGTCGTCAAGGCTGCCGCCTGGTCGGTCGTCAGCACTGCGATCTGCGCCGACGTTAATGCGCCGACCTGGTCGAGGTTGAGCGCGCTGACCTGGGCCGTGGTGAACGCCGCCGCGGCGCCGCTGTTGAGCGCGGCGAACTGGTCGTCCGACAGCGCCGCGAGGTCATTCGCCGTCAGCGCGGCGATCTGCGTCGAGGTCACGGCCGCGACCTGCGCGATCGTCAGCGCCGCTGCCTGGTCGGTCGTCAGAGCGCTCACCACGTCGGTCGTCAGCCCCGACACGGCGTTCGCGCTCAGCACAATGAACTGGTAGTAGTTGAGGATCGACAGATCCCCGCTCGTCAGCGCCGCCCCTTGGGTCGAAGTCAGCGCGCGCAGCTGGGTTCCGGTCAAGCCGGCCAATTGGTCAGTCGACAGCGCGCCGATTTGGTCGGTCGTCAGCGCGGCGATCTGCGTCGCCGTGAACGCTGCTGTCTGATCGGCCGTCAGCGCAGCGATTTGGCCGGTCGTCAACGCAGAAACGGCGGGTGCGGCCAGCGCGGCGAGCTGGTTGTTCGCCAGAGCCGCGAGATCGGCGCTCGACAGCGTTTGCGCCTGCGTCGAGGTCAGCGCCCGCATTTGCGTCGTCGTCAGCGCGGCGAGCTGATTGGTGGAGAGCGCGCCAACTTGATCGGTCGTCAATGCGGCGATCGCCTTGGCGTTTAGCGCCGCGGCCTGATCGGCCGACAACGCCGCCGCCTGGCTGGTCGTCAGGACTGCCGCTTCGGTCGAGGTCAGGGCGGCGATCTGCGCCGTCGTCAGGGCGGCGATGTCGTCGGTCGTGAGCGCGCCGACTTGATTGGTAGTCAGGCCGGCGACGGTCTTTGCGCTCAGTGCGGCAAGCTCATCGGTCGAAAGGGCCGCAAATTCGATAGCCGTCAGCGCCGCGACGGCCGCAGAACCGACTGCGGCGATCTGCACCGCCGACAGCGCCGTGATTTGCGCCGTCGACAGGACGGCGGCCTGGGTCGTCGTCAGCGCGGCGATCTCGGCCGTCGTCAACGCCGCCGCCTGATCCGTCGTGAGGGCAGCGAATTGCGCGGTCGTCAGCGCCGCCACCGCCTTCGGCGCGAAGGCGGCGACCTGGCTCAGCGACAGCGCCGCAATGTGGTCGGTGGTCAGCGCCGCGGCTTCCGCGGTGGTCAGCGCGTTGACTTCGGCCACGGTCATCGCGGCCACATCGCCGGTCGAGAGTGCGCCGATCGCAGCGGCCGTCAGGGCCGCTACCGCTTTCGGCGCAAAGGCGGCGATCTGGCTGGTCGAAAACGCCGTAATCTGATCGGTTGTCAGCGCCAGCGCCTGGTTGGAGCCGAACGCCGCCAATTGCGCCGTCGTCAGCGCCGCCGCCTGGTCGGTCGAAAGCGCGGCAATCTGGCCGGTCGTCAGAGCGGAAGTCGTCGGCGCGCTCAACGCGGCGACCTGCGCGGTCGAAAACGCTGCGAGCTCGGCGGTCGTCAGCGCCGGCGCCTGCTTTGAGGTGAGCGCGGCGATCTGCGTCGTCGTCAGCGCCGCCGCCTGATCGGTCGAGAGCGCGACGATTTGCATCGTGGTCAGCGAGGAGGCGGCCGGCGCGCTCAGCGCAGCGACCTGCGTGGTCGACAAGGCGGCAAGCTCGACGGTCGTCAGCGCCGCCGCCTGCTTCGAGGCGAAGGCCGCGAGCTGCGCTGTCGTCAGCGCCGCCGCCTGCGCGGTCGAAAGAACCGCGATCTGCGCCGACGCCAGCCCAGAAACCGTCGAAGCGCGCAGCGCGGCGATCTGGTCGGTCGAGAGCGCGACGACGTCCGCCGTCGGCAGCGCCACGACCTGCGTCGCCGACAACGCCGCGACCTGAGACGTGGTCAGCGCCGCCGCCTGGTCGGTCGTCAGCGCACGAACTTCGTAAGTCGACAGCGCGCCGATCTGCGCCGTCGTCAAGGCGACGAGATTTGCGGTGGCGATCGATTGGATCTGCGTGGCGAGCAACAACTGGATGTCGGCAAGACTGAACGCCACCATCTCGGCGCTCGAGAACGCCGCAATATCGGCCGTCGTCAGCGCCTCGGCCTGAACGGAAGACAGCGCCGCGATCTGCGCGCAAGTCAGCGCCGCGGCTTGCGTCGAGCTCAGCGCACGGATCTGCCCGGCCGTCAGCGCCGCGGTCGCCTTGGCGCTCAACGCCGCGACCTGATCGGTCGACAGGACCGCCAGATTTGCAGTCGACAAGACCGCCGCCTGGCCTGCGGTCAACGCCGTGGCATGCGCGGGCGACAGCGTGGCGACCTGCGCTGTCGAAAGAGCGCGCACCGCCGCGGCCGACAGCGCGCCGATCTGCGCCGTCGTCGTGGCGGCGACGTCGGCGGTCGACAAGGCCTGCGCCTGACCGGCGGCGAGCGCCGACATGTCGTTAGCGTTGAGCGCCGCGACCTCGGCGGTCGACAAAGCGACGATCTGCGCGGTGGTCAACGCCGCGGCCTGCTTTACGCTCAGCGCCGCGGTCTGGCCGATGGTCAGCGCCGCCGCCTGATCGGTGGAGAGCGCGGCGATCTGCGCCGTCGACAGTCCCGCCACGGACTTGGTGGTCAGAGCTGCGATCTGGTCGGTCGAGAGAACCACGAGATCGACGGTCGAAAGAGCCGCCGCCTGGGCTGGAGCGAGCGCAGCCGTCTGCGCCGTCGACAGCGCTGCGACCTGCGCCGTCGACAGGACGCGCACGTCCGCCGTCGTCAGGGCGGCGACTTGCGCGGTCGTCAGGGCGGCCACGGCGTCGGTCGTCAGCGCGCTGATCTGGGCGGTCGACAGCGCGGCCATCGCTTGAGAAGCGAGCCCTGCGAGCTGAGCGGTGGTGAGCGCCGCCAGCTCGGCGGTTGTCAAGGCCGACGTCTGTTTCGAAGTCATCCCGCCGATCTGCGCCGCGCTCAACGCCGCCAGTTGCGCGGTGGTGAACGCCGCGGCTTCGGCAGTCGTCAGGGCCCCCATTTGCGACGAGGCGAAGGCAGCGACTTCGGTTGTCGTCAGAGTGGCGAATTGCGTCGTCGACAGCCCGATGATCGCGCCGAGGCTGAGAGCGCTGACCTGCGGGCCGCTGAACGCCTGGAGGTCGGCCACCGTCAGGGCCGCTGCCTGGGTCGAAGACAGAGCCGCGATCTGCCTCGTGGTCAGCGCCGCAATATTCGCCGTCGTCAGCGAGGCGACCGTCGTAGTCGCCATCGAGGTGATTTGGTTGACCGTCAGGGACGAAATGATCGAGCTCATGCGGTCAACCTAAATTGGGCCCACGGGAGCCGCCCGAGTTCGGGCGGAGCGCTTTCGGGCGGAAGCGCGGGTGCTGTTCACGTTGGTCGCCAATGCGCTGGCGGCGACCGCGGCTTCGGCGCGCGTCACAGGATTTCGGGGGACATGGCCCGCACGGGCCGTCGCGCCGGAGGAGCGGCATGCAGGCGGATGCGACGGTTCGCATCCGATGGCGCGCATGGGCCTCTTACCGCCCAGACCTTTCCTAGACCTGGGGTGTTATTATTGTCTGAAGTCGCCTGCTCGATTGCTCGGCTTTCGGACGCCGGCTCGGTCGACGCCAACGCCGGCATTCGGCCGCGCCGGATTCGCAGCGGTTGGGTTGCGCCGACTGCTACATCTTCGATCTTGTCCGAAACCATGGCGTACGGTCCCCACCGCCAGAAGTTCGGCGGCGGGACGCCTCCGCGGTCTGACCGCCAACCGACGACGCATGGTTCGTCAAACGGGCGCTCCCACGGCTCGGTCGAAGTTTGGCGTCGAAGTGAGCGATCTTGCGCCCTCGGTCACCAAGGTCTGACCGGCGCTCAGGTCGTCAATTGTCTCCCCGGTTCTCCGGCCGACAAAGTCGGAACCACATCAGCGGACCGGGCGGGCGGCACGGCCGGCTCCTGCGGCGGTGTCGAAGAAGGATCGCCATGCGAGCGCCGCCACAGCGCGAGCGCGATCGGCTCCGGTTCGAGATTGCGCTCGCGCCACCATTGCCGCTCGTCGCCCGTTCGGTGCAGCTCGTGGTGATGGCCGCGGCAGAGCGGCACGGCGAATTCGTCGCTGACCTTGCGCCCGAGCGCGCGCGGCTGGAGATAGCGCAGGTGATGCGGATCGGCGGGCGAGCGGCCGCAAACGAGACAGGGCTCGCCGGCGACGAAGCGCAGATGCCCCTGATCGCGCAACCTCGCCGGCTTCAGCGCGACCGCCGATCGGGGCGGCCGAAGCGCGACGACAGCGGCGTGCGCGGGCTGGCGAGCGCTTGGCGCCGGCGCGCCGTCGCTTCGCCCAGCGGCCAGAGGATCGTTCAGGGTCGTCATGGCGACAGCGGTTTCCCGCGCGGCCAGCGGCGGCGCGGCGAACGAACCCGACGCCGGTTCGCCCGAAGAACCCTCCGCCAGACGAAGCGCATCCGCCTGAGGGCGGTCGCCGGCTTCGGCCTCCGCTTCCATCTCGCGATCGGCGGCAAGCTGCGAAAGGCGAGCCGAGAAGGTCTCCTCGACGCGCGCGGCGTAGGGGCGTGACAAGGCGAGCTTGGCGCGGAAACGGACGAGCGCCCACTGGCTCGCCGCGTCCTCCGCCTCCAGCCCCGCAATCTCTTCGAGCAGGCGCGCGCAAAGCGTTTGGTCGCTTTCGCCAAGAGATCGGCTCGCCGACGAAGCGGACGTCGTCGGGGCGTCGCTTCGCCGCTCAGGCAAATCGCCCCGGCGGCGCGACTCGGATTCGCCGGTTGGCCCTCCAGCGTCGATCGGCGTCGTCTCGAGATCGGGCGCGTCGAGATCGTCCTCGCCGGCGATGCCGACCAGCGCGAACAGGGCGTAGCGTCGCGCGTAGGTCATCGCCGCGCCCATACGGTGCGGCGAAGCGAGCTCGGTCAGCCGGCAAACCGGCCATTCCGAGGCGATCCACTGGCCCGAGGCGTGGACGAGCGCGGTGTCCAAACACAAGAGCCCGGAGGCGCGATCAATCGCCGTCGTCTGGAGGAAGGCGATCTGGCGGCGCCCGAGCGCCTGACGAACAAGCTCGAGCCCGCTCGACAGCGAGGCGTAGCGAAAGCGGCGCGGCGGAGAACGGTCGTTGGGGAGACTCAGCCAGGCGGCCAGTCCCTTTTCCGGATTGACGAGCTCCACCTGCGCTTTCGCCAGGGCCTCAGCGAGCTCGCCGACCGAGGCGCTTGAACTAAACATCGGCGCCTCCCTGGGTGAGGAGGGCGAAGCGCGGCGGGCCGAACGGCGAGCGCTCGACGGCGACGCCTTCGCCGTCGGCGCGATAGGCTTCGCGCGGCGTCAGGCGCTCGAGCGCTTCGCGCGCCGCCTCATGTCGGCGGAATGCCGACAAGGTTGCACAGAAGATTCGCGCCGCTTCGACCCATTCCGGCGAGCCGCCCATGTCGAAAACGGCGAAAGCGGGGTGCGGCGCTGGCGGATCCAAAACAAACAGGCTCGGCGCCTCGCCGGCTTCGACGCAGGCGCGGAACCGCTTCTCGGCCGTCAGCAGCAGATGCTGATAGAGCGGATCGGCGTCGACTTCCGCCGCCACCCAGCCGCCATCGCCAGTCAAGACGGAAAGGACCGCGCGCTTCGCCTGCGCGACCCACAGGCTGTGCTGGACGGCGGGAAAGAACAAGGCGCGGGCGGTCTCAGGCGAAAGCGCAGCGGTCGGTGAGAACTCCGCGGCGAACAGACTGCCGTCGTCGAGCCGGCCGTCGAGCACCGCCCCCATCCATCTCAACGCGGGATGGCGCAGGCGGCGTTGGCCGTCGACGCAGCGCCGACCGGCGCGGCGTTCGAACATGGCGCGGTTGATCGCCTCGGTGGCCTTGGCGAGCTCGAGGACGAGCTTATCGGGGCGCTCGGCGTTCCCCTCGCCCCGTTTCGCCCGCCATAGGCTGAGGAGCGCCGCTTCGTCGCGCCCCATGATGATCTGCGCATCGGCCGCGACAATGGCGAGAGGCCGCGGCGAAGCGGACGATCTGTCGATATGGACGTTCATGGCGATAACTCCCGCGAACACGGTTCTAAGCAGTCAATAATCGCGAGTTCTCATTTGCGAATTGAGCCAGTATCTTCACTTTAATATAGATACCGTGAATGGCAAATAGTATTGTTGTCTATTATTCATTCAATTCAATATTTGCACTCGACTTCACATGGCTTGACCCACGGTTCTAAATCCGAGGCTAAACAGCGGCGCGCACGCCCCCTGCTGACGGTGCGCGGCACGGCCGCCTCGCCGCCGAGGAAACCGGTTGACGCGCGGCGACGAGAGACGCTTTCGCCGTCGTCAAACGGACCTCAATCCTTTTCTGCGACAATCGAGGCCTCGAGGATCAGCATGACCGGCAAGCAGCGCCCCCTTCACCCCCGCGCCCGCACCACGCGCGCGCAGCGAAAGCGCATTCAAAAGAGCGAAGGATCCGACCGCGCGCTGGCGGCCAAATTCCATGTCAACGTCAAGACGGTGGCGAAATGGCGCAAGCGCTGCTCGACCAACGACGCGTCGATGGGGCCGCGACATGCGCCTTGGTTCAACGAGGCCGAGGAAGCGCTGATCGTCGTCGCCCGCAAGTTCACCCGCCTCTCGCTCGAGCGCGAGCTCGCCGCGCTGCGCCGGGTCCTGCCAGGGCTCAGCCGATCGCGGCTCTATCGCTGCCTGCGCAAATGGGGCGTCAGCCGCATCCCGCGCCGCCTGCGCATGGCCAAGCCCAGCGGCCCAGCCCCTGCCGAAACGCCGCCCGCAAAGGGCGCGCGGCTGCGGATCTTTCTCCACCGCTTTCACCTAGGCGACGAGCCAGCGTTTCTCTGGACCTGCGCCGACGAGGTGGGCGATTGGCTACATGCATCGGGTACGTACGAAATCGACGCTTTGTTGGCCAAGGATTTCTTGGTGGAGCTCTTCGCGGTGGCCGACTTCCCGATCGGCTCGATCACGACCGGGGGCAATTTCGCCTTCTGCGATCCCAAGGCGCCGGAAGCGACCTGGCATCTCTTCCCGAAGGTCTGCCGCAAGCGAGGCGTCGTTCCGATTGTCGACCCCGCCCTGCCGAGCGAGCCGGCGCCCGTCGTCGCAGGATGGGCGGACGTCGGCTGAGAGCGGCGACAGCCGCGCCTCGTCGTTTCGGCGCGGCCCCGATAAAAAGACGCGCGATAGGCGAGACGTCCGCCCTTGTCAGTTCGGCGACTTCTCAGGCGCTTCCGGCCCCGCGAGCTTCGACAGCGCCTCGACCAGCGCCGTCTCCTTGTTCATCAGGCCCCTCGGACCGTCCTTCGCGCCGTAGCGGCGAAGCGCTCGGCGGAACAGTTTGAATTCGTCGGCGTCGAGATAGAGCAGCACCGCGCGGCCGCCCGGCTTGATCGCGATCCCCTTGAGCCGCAACTTCAGTTCGTGGACGGTATGGCTCTCGGCGAGCTGCAACAGGGCTTCGAGGCTATCCGCAGTCACGAACCTGGCGATGAGGCCGAGCTTGGTCCAACCGACGGCGAGCAGACGCGGCCGCAGATGCGGCGCGCCGCCAAAGGCTTCGTCGATCGCAAGGAAATAATAGGCCCTGCGTCTGCCCAGCTTCGGCAGGTTGACGATGCTCAGGAACGTTTCCGGCTGGTCCGCTTTGAGCCGACGCAATAGAGCCGCAAGATCGAGGAACCGCTTCTCCTCTTCATTGATCATATGCATAACTTCAAACAATATGTCGTGAGTATCGTCGCCCATGATGAAAATCCTTTCTCTATTTATATTATGATATATACCAAACTTAATACAAGTGATATTTTGACAGTTGACACAATTGGCGATAATAGCGACGATATAAACTTGTAATGACCGTTTGTGGAGATCGCAACTTCTCACAAGATCGCTGCGAACCGCCGCCGCGGACCGATTCTCGGGCGATCGGGGGCTCGCCCTCCTCCCGTATTTCCTCGCTGAGTCGCAACGACAAAGCGACTCGGCTCGGCGATCCGCGGCTCCAAGCTGCAGCCGTTCTTGAATTCCGCGGCGCCGCAATGAGTTCGAAGTCGTCTCCAATCTACGCGCGGTCGGTCAGGTGGTTGCGTCGTTCGCGCGAGTCAAAGCAACGTCGCGAGCTGCGACGAGGTCGACAATTCCGTCTCCGTCTCGGCGCGAATGGCGAAGCATCGGCAGGGCTATAGAGCGCTGGGGTATAGGATCGAGTCCGCGCTCAAAGATCCATTCGCGAATGGAACGGTTGCGACCGCGATTGCCCCGGCTTGCATTGAGCGTCAGCGGTCGGTCTGTGCGACGGCCTAGCCATTCTCCTCGTCGTATGATATCTATCATTGATAGCTATCACAGTGAGGGCTGTCGCAAATGCCAACCGCCGCAAGACGCCTGACCGCAAAATTGTTCATGCACGGGCGCAGCCAGGCTGTGCGCCTGCCGAAGGAATTTCGCTTCGAAGGCAATGAAGTGCAGGTCAGCCGGATCGGCGACAAGGTTATCCTCGAACCGCTCGAAAAGCCGGGCTTCGACGTGAGGGCGTGGCGCGCGCGCCTCGACGTCTATCTCGACACGCCGTTTCCCGAACTTGGCGAGGAAGCGCCAATTCCAGCCGATGACGTGATTTCGTTCGATTAGGGCGATCAATGTTCTTCCTCGACACAAACGTCATTATCGCCGTGATGAACCGCCGTGACTCCGCGCTAGACGCTAGACTTCAATATGAAATCGCCGGCGGCAGTACTCTAATTGTGCCAGTCCCAGTGCTGTTCGCACTGCGCTACGGCGCCGCAAAGAGCCAAAATCCACAGCGAAATCATGAGCGGATCGACGTATTCCTGACCGCCGTCACGGAAGTCGTCGATTTCGACGATGCGGACGCCGACGAGGCAGGCGAGATCCGCGCGTTCCTGGAGAAGATAGGCGCGCCAATCGGCCCTTACGACCTGTTGATCGCGGCGCAAGCGCGACGGCGTGAAGCTATTCTGGTGACGGCGAACCGGCGCGAGTTCGAACGCGTTCCCGGCCTGATGGTGACGGACTGGCGAACCTGACAGAAGCTCCACCAAAGCCGTTTCAGCTTTCGAATCGAGTTCCTTCCAAACCATTCGCGGAAACTCGTGTTGCAATCAAAACAAGATGGGCGCGCGCAGATCTTTCCAGAGCGGCGGGCCGGCGCCTCACGTCTTCGAGCGCCGAACCTTTTTTCCCCCGCCGGCCTAAATGGACGCGGCGCGCGGCTGGTTTGAGCCAGCCCAGATCGCGGCGGCTTCCCCCTTGTAAACGCTCAATGCGTCAGCGGCGCCGCTCAGTCGCAGACGGCGGCCGATTGCGGGCCTTCGCTTCGAACAATCGAAACGGCCTGCCCGCGCCAATTCAACGGCTCGATCCGCACCGCGCGATCGACGAGGCGGTTGACGACCTCGTCCTTGAGCGCGGCGACGACGTCGACGCGGTCGTCGCCCTCGACGCTGACGACGACCGGGAGGTCGGATTTCGCCTCTTCGAGCCGGCGCAGAATGCGCTCGGCGTCGACGGCGACGATGAGGGCGGCGGCCGACGCGATGTCGGGGATGGCGTGATTATCGAGGCGCGCGCGACGACGTTTACCGTCTTCAAGGCGGGCGCAGAGCCGGCATCCTGCCGGCGCCAGGGCGATCTCGCGACACAGGACGACGCTCGCGCCGCCATTACCGGTCGCGTTGACGATCGCGATGGCGTTGCGGCCGTCGAGCGCGCGATTCTGCAAGCTGTTCGGCCGCCAAGCCAGGCGAAAGCCGTCGTCGACGCCCCGGCCCACCCACAGGCCGCTCGGATGGCGGGCGAAGAGGGCGTGGGCTTCGTCCGACCAGCCGCGGAAAATGCGGTAAGGCGAGACCTCGCCGCAGCCGGAAAAGCCGGCGATCCATCGTCCGTCCATCGGACGCAGCGCGACCGGGGTCAGATCGGGTCGCTTGAGGGGCGGCGAAAGCTCGTCGCTGCGGCCGGTCGACCCGGGGTGACGATCGAGGACGGCCGTCTTCACCCGCCCGCCGCGGCTGCGGTCAAAGACAAGACGGCAAGGCGCGTCGATTTGGCGAAGGTCGTCCACGTTGGTCATAACCCCAGCGAGCAGATGATGTCGGCGGCGACCGAACAGGGCCCGCTCCAACAGCCAGTATTCGCCCAAATACTCAAGCCGCCAGGTGCGGGGATGCTCGACCCGTGCAGCGATCACGCGGGCCACGTAAGCGCGTCTTGCGGCGTGGTCGTCGAATTCCGGCCTGCGTTTCGCCACCAGGGCGGCGTCGATGTCGCCGACGGTCGGCTCTTCACGCATGAGGCTGCCAAACAGCCAGACTTGCTCGACTTGAAGCACGCTGTCGGGATCCGCATTGACGCGTTCGACGCGATCGAGAAAGTCGTCGAAAACGCGTTGGGCCGCCGCGAGCGCGGTTCGCGGCCGCAACTTGCTGTCGGCGATGGCCTCCCCGGCTTGGGTGATCTTGAAGCCGCTTCCGTCGGGCTCGATGAGGCCGCGATCGAGGCATTCTTCGAACACGATGGCGCCGTCCCGACGCTGCGGAAAGATCTTCAGGTCGATCATTTTGCCAGGGTCGCGCGTGCGCCTGAAGCTCCTGAGGCTATTCTTGAAGTCGGACGGCCTGCAGCCCGAAATCATCAAGTCATGCGAGAGACTGACGCCCATTTCTATAATACACCATAGTATACAGTATGCTCTTAGTGATTTCTCGATCGCTAAATAAGCTTATCACAATTTCACCGTCTTGCAACTATATATGGGCATTGAAAGTATATATAACTCTCGTAGCGCGAGGCGGTCTATGATTGACGACGATGGCTTATCCCCTTTGACTGATCTTCAACAGTTGCGGGCGTAACTCCCAAGCCGGGTGAGTCGGAAAAGTCACAGGCGGACGGAAATTAGTTGGGGCGGAAGGATTCGGGGCGACGGGGCGAGGGTTTTCTGACTCAAGGGTGAAATGAGTCTCCCGCCGGAAGTCGAAGAGCTGATTGCCTCGCTGAAGCGCGAGATCGCAGCGCTTCGGACGGAGAACGCCGAGCTTCGGCGGCGGCTGGGGTTGGACAGCTCCAACAGCTCGAAACCGCCTTCGAGCGACGGATTGAAGAAGAAGCCGCGCATTCTCGGCAGCCTGCGCACGCGCTCAGGCAAACCGAGCGGCGGTCAGAAGGGCCACCGGGGCGATACGCTTCGCCAGGTCGCCGACCCCGACCGGATCGTCGAGCACGCCGCCGCCGTCTGCCGCCATTGTCGCGCCGGGCTCGACGCGGGTTCGGTGGTTGGGGCGGAAAAGCGGCAAGTGTTCGACCTTCCCGAGCGCATGATCGAGGTGACCGAACACCGCGCAGCGATCCATTGTTGCTCGAACTGTCGCGGCGAAACGAGAGCGACCTTTCCCGAGGGCGTCGTCTCGTCGACCCAATATGGCGAGCGCATCAAGGCGGTGGCGATCTATCTCAACGTCCAGCAACTCATCCCGGAGGATCGCGCGGCGCAAGCGCTGAGCGATTTGTTCAGCACGAC
>Ga0182014_10006262_pt1 | contig 12891 bp, 14 predicted proteins | sample 612S2DmetaG_FD_120489 | JGI IMG/M metagenome (GOLD analysis project Ga0182014, IMG submission 120489) | Permafrost microbial communities from Stordalen Mire, Sweden - 612S2D metaG | ecosystem: Environmental > Terrestrial > Soil > Wetlands > Permafrost | place: Sweden: Stordalen | collected... | reverse complement strand
GGTGAAAAGACTCCAGGTTCCAATGGTCGAGCAATGACTCCAGCACGCGACCCTGCGCCGCGCGCGCTCATCGGCATTTGAGACGGCGCTGCGAAGCGCCGACAGCTCCGAGCCTTGATTTGATGTTCCCGAAATCAATGGCAGAGCTTTCTGATCAATGGATCGCGTGGCTAGTGTAAATCGTTATACCGTTCCCGTCGGGGTCCTTTATGCAAAAAAGATGATGCCCAAAAAACGTTTCAGCAGGGATCTCTCCTACGGCGATTCCCCGGCTGACTAGCTCCATCCGATATTTTTTCAATTCATCCAGGCCTTTGCCTTTGATCATGAGGTCAAATTGCTCCGAAAATCTTTGATGAAATTGTCCTGTCAAACTTTGCGCTATGCCTTCTCCAGCCAGCTGATCAACTTCTAACAATAGAAGATGAGTGCCTCCGCGGAGTTCAATAATTGCAACCTTTTCCTCAATGGCGAATGGAGGAATGCCGAGATTCGCGTAGAATTGGCAGCTGCTCTTAAGGTCGGCCACCTTAAAAGCAAGGTGACCCACCGCCAATTCTGAGTCAACGACAGCCTTTGTCTCGCTCGATCCAAAACGGGTCATGATTCACCTCACAAGTTGTTTTTCAACATTGCCCGGCCACTCGCGAACTTTCACAGTCGTAAAGAACGACGCTTTCATTGAGAGCTTTTGAGTCTCGAATGAAATGAAGCAACGCCGAAACAGCGCGTTGCGGTTCGCTTTTACGCACTTCCGATGAAAGATACCATTCGGTATCTTGCAAAGCAATTATTTTATTTGCGCCACTGGCTCATCCAATCGAATACAATTTTGAGACGATGAGGAGACTTCCGAAAATGAAGGCGACTAAAGTAAAAAACGCATACATGAAAAGGAAGGACCCCCTCTTCGTCAGAGAATCCCTCTTAAACGCCGCATTTGAACTCGCCGCGACCAAGGGCATAGCTGATGTCACCGTCAACAAAGTGAGCGACTCGGCGGACGTTACCAAGGGGGCTTTCTTTCATCACTTCGATAGCAAAGAGACGTTGGTTACGGAGCTGATGCAAATGCTTTTAACGCGGTTGGACAAGCAGTTTGATCGACTGATGGCGGAGGAAGAGAACTCCGACGGATGCTTTACTCGTGCATACATCAGGGCTGCATTCTCCGAAGGTGCAGCTGAACGTAAAGTTTGGGGCGCGCTCTTGAGCCTGATAGCCTCTAAAGATCAGGTCGGAGGGGTTTGGGATAACTGGCTGAGCGAACGCCTAAAGAGACATTCAAAAACTGATTCGAGAATCGAGCTTCGTGTCGTGAGACTCGCGGCAGACGGCGTATGGCTTGAGAGAATAATGAACGCAAAATCGAAGAACCTAAAGGGCGTCGAAGAATATCTCATTGAGATGACGCGAATCCGTTAAATTGCTCGAGCTAATGCGGATAAGGTGAAATCGGGAAAGCTCGAGATTGTGCTCAACCAATTCGCTCCGACGAGCGCGGGCCAAAGCTTCGAGCATTTATCGACACGGCTCGCCGGAGTGAAATACTAACCTCCTAAGTTGAATTCGTGTTCCTTGAGCAGCCTGGTGACCGCCGCCTGAACGAAGCAGCGCGCGAGTTCATCGAGCAGTCTCTCGCCTTCAGGGCTTGCCGCTCGTTCTCTGCACCATTTCTCCGATTCCGGATTGGGTTTGAACTCCTCTTTGGGGCGCGGCACTCGCTCGCCTGACGATTTTCTCTTCGCCATTTTTCTTCCTTCCCCATCGGTGATTACACGCAGGCAGTGATCGATTGCGAATTCACCTAACTCGTCAGTGATGTGATGCGACCGGGCGAAGGTAGGCTGACTCGCAGATTCGCATTGCAAGCGTGATTCATACGCGTGTGCGTGTATATGGTGGGGGGCTGTCAATGGTCGGGAGTTACGGGTGCAATCTTCATAGTTATTAGGCAGTTAGCGTGTGCCCGTGTAGGTTCGATTCGAGCCCACTTTCCGTCGGAGCGCCGAACTCGATGATTCACATGGCATATTTTGAGTAATTGGTGGGCCGTGGGCGATTCAGACCACTGACCAAGAAGCGACTGGTCCGCCCCGTAATTAGGCGGATTTAACCTTGACACCGCATACTTTGCCATACAAAGTCGAAGATGCTAGTGTCAAATCGTGTGGAAACGACGCGTGTGTAGCGCCGACTAGAGTACGTATCGACCATGACCCAGCGTTTTTTTCCCCTCCTAATTCCTAGTGGTGACCGCCGCACGTGCAGCTTCGCCTATCGATGTCACCGAGTTTCGTGGCAGAGAGCTGTCTGGACTTTTGGGCCTCATGGTGAGCGCCCTGCCCTGCCAATAGTCCTTTCCCAGGTCTGACCGTCGTGGCCGTCAATCTTGACCAGCGTCGGCCCGACGCAGACCGATTTTTCGCCAAATTACATCCGACCTTCAACGTTCGCGAATCGCGGCGCGATCACCTACTGGCGGCGGGATTCAATGAAAATGCAATGTGTTGACCCTACCGATGCGTCTACCCAATGTCTCCTATCGTACAGAACTCGCCAATGCAACGATTTACCCTCGATGGCGGCGCATTCCGGAAGGGCCAATCCTGCGGCTATCCAAGTCAAAAAAGAGGGAGGGGGAATGGAATCTGATGATACTCAGTTAATGCTCACAGTTGGGATGCTCACTTTGACACTCGCGATGGGGGGCTGCCATGTGAACCCCGTCAAGACGGCACCCACTGCTTCCAGTGCGGCCAACACCGTTTCATATCCCAGTATCGACGCTGGATTGGGCGAGCATCTATACCCGGACGAGAAGCCAATTGCCGACGAGTTGTCGGTGGTCCTTGAGGAATCCATCCGCAAACAATACTCTGCCGGAAGCGCGCGTCGCGATGCGCATCCGAAAGCGCACGGATGTGTGAAAGCCGAGGTCAGCATCCTCGACACGCTGCCAGCAGCCCTTTCGAAGGGAATGTTTATTCCCGGGACAAGGTATCAGGCGTGGATTCGCTTTTCAAACGGTTCGGGTGACCCCACTCGGGCAGACATCAAACGCGACGCGCGCGGTATGGCGATTAAAGTCCTAGGTGTGCCCGGGAAGAAGTTATTGGAGGATGAATCGGCCGCGACGACGCAAGACTTCATCATGATCAATCATCCGGTGTTCTTCGCGACCGATCCTGCGCGCTATCGATCCTTTCTGCAGGATGGCAACAGCGACCACTTCTATCGGAAGCTTCGCATTCCTTTCGATCTCGGCGCCAAGGGCACGCTGATCGCTCTCGAGACGCGCAACTCGAGGATTTCAAATCCCCTGCAAACCCGCTATTGGTCTATGGTTCCATACCAGCTAGGTACCGGCTCTGAGCGTCAGGCGGTGAAATACTCCGCCAGAGCATGCTCGAGTGCTGCCGATCCAATCCCAAAACATCCCGCCCATGATTATTTGCGCGATGCACTTCGCAACACCCTGCAAAACGGTGATGCCTGCATGGAGTTCCTGGTACAGCCCCGAACTTCCGACAGTATGAATGTCGAGGACTCCAGAATCGAGTGGACGGAAACACAGGCTCCTTTCTACAAGGTGGCCACTATCCGTATTCCATCTCAGGCTTTCGATTCTCCCCAGCAAAACGCATTTTGCGAAAATCTTTCCTTCACCCCCTGGCATGCGCTGCCTGAGCACAAGCCGCTCGGCGTCACGAACCGATTGCGCAAAGTCATCTATGACCGTATAAGTCGAGTAAGACATGAAATGAATGACGCCAAACGGCAAGAGCCTTGAGTGGGAAAGAAACTCGCTCTGGCGAACGCCATCAACCCTGAAACCAGGAAACAATAATTGAGGCTGTCGATTGCGTAACACTTAAAGGCAATGCACCTACAACAAACTCCCTCTCGTGGTGGTGCCGGCTGGGCGGTGGTGCTGCTCTTGGCCATCGGCGTTTTTCATTCCTCGTCCGGCAATGACTTCCCTCAACAACTGCATGTCCAAGGCGGGAAGGCTATCTACGAAGCGGCGTGCGCTGCGTGTCACGGAGCTAAGGGCGAGGGAACTCCGAAAGCCATGGCAGGTTTTGATAAGCCGACCTCATTCCCGCATTTCAATAAGTGCGACGAGACCACCCCTGAGTTCACCCGTGACTACAAAGCATCGATCAGCGACGGAGGCCCCGCCCGCGGATTTTCGACCATTATGCCCTCATTCAGTGGTGTTTTGACCTCATCACAGATGGACGAAGTGATTGTGTATCTGAGGAGTCTCTGCAAAGAGAAGGGCTGGCCTCTTGGGGAACTCAACGTCCCGCGAGCGCTGGTCACAGAGAAGGCCTTTCCAGAGAGCGAGACCGTCTTGACGACCACCGTGAACGCAAAGGGCGCGCCCGCCGTCTCTAACGAACTTGACTATGAGCGAGTCCTCGGCAAATACGATCAGCTCGAACTGGCGTTGCCCTTCGGCTGGGTGCACAAGGACACCGGTGGCATGACGGGCGGACTCGGCGACATCGTCATCGGTGACAAACACGTGCTGCTTTCCCGTCTCGACGCCAACCCTGACGGGCCGCTGTACGACAGTACCGGATCAATATTGAGCGTGCAGGCGGAAGTCGTTCTCGCCACTGGAGATCAGCGCCGTGGCTTAGGGGCGGGCGAACCGAGTCTGGGGTTCTTTGCCGCCTACGACCGATTGTTACCAGGTCAAGTATTCATCCAGCTTCAGCCCGGCATCGACATACCACGGCATACCGAGTATGGCCCGCGATCCGCGTACTTGAGGACGGCATTCGGCAAAAGCTTCGCCGGCGAGGGGGACTTAGGGCGCTTATGGTCTCCGATGCTCGAGATCATCGGCAATCGCGACCTGACTCCCGGGACGAAAACAGACTGGGATGTCATCCCGGAGTTTCAAGTGACACTCAATCGCCGACAGCACATCCGTGCGGCAGCAGGCTACCGTTTGCCGATCAACGATACGGCCGGTCGACCGAAACAGGTAATCGCCTATTTCATTTGGGATTGGTTCGACGGCGGTCTGTTTGAAGGATGGTAGCTAAAATGGGGAATCACCTTCGAATCGCCTCCGGTTGCGGACTTTGCGCCGCCATTTTGCTGAGCGTCCCCTCGGTCATTGCGGCCGATCTGGACAGCATTCAGTTTCGGACCTCGGATCGCTGCGTCGCCTGCCACAATGGAATGACTACGACGAAGGGTGATGACTACTCGATCGGCGTGGATTGGAGCACCAGCCTGATGGCGAACTCATCGCGCGATCCTTACTGGCAGGCGAGTGTGCGTCGCGAGACGTTGGACCATACGGAGGCGGCCGCGGCTATCGAAAACGAATGTTCGTCGTGCCACATGCCGATCCCCCAGCATCTCGCGAAATTGCGTGGTCAGCCCAATACCATTTTCTCGCGCCTGCCACTGCATGCCGGCGACAGGGAGTCCGCAGATGGAGTGACCTGCTCGGTATGCCATCAGATCACACTGCAGAATCTGGACACGGCGGCGAGTTTCAATGGAAATTTCATCGTCAACGAGGCCTCGCCCGGCGATGTACACCCGGAATACGGGCCCTTCGAGATTTCGCCGGGGATGCAGCGCGTCATGCATTCCTCGACCGAGGGCTATCAACCGCAGCAAAGCGATCAGATCCGAACCGCCGAACTTTGTGCGAGCTGCCACACTCTGACCACCGAAGCGCGCGGCGCCAACGGCGCCGTCGTGGGCTCGCTGCCGGAACAAAGGCCCTATCAGGAATGGCTGCGCAGCGACTTTGTGGGCAAGCGCACCTGCCAATCCTGTCATATGCCGGCGGTTCTCGAGAATGTGCCCATTACCAGAATACTAGGAGAACCCAGACAGGGCGCGGCGCGCCACCAGTTCATCGCGGCCAATTTCGTCATGCAGAGAATCCTTGGCCGTTACCACGACGAGTTAGATGTATCTGCAGAGCCCAATGATCTGTTCAACGCCGCCGATCGCACGATTCGCTACCTGCAAAGCGAGGCTGCCTCCCTTGTTGTCACGGAACCGAGGATTCACAACGGCCGGCTCGAGGCGGATGTGACCGTCGAGAACTTAGGTGGGCATAAACTCCCTACCGCGTTTCCGGCGCGCCGCGCTTGGCTGCATGTCATCGTCCGGGATAAAGAACATCGAATCGTCTTCGAATCCGGCGCGTTGAACCCCAACGGCTCCATCGTCGGAAACCGAAATGACGCGGATCCGACCCAGTACGAACCCCATTACACGGAAATCCGCGGGAGCGATCAGGTTCAAATCTATGAAGCTGTTCTTGGCGACAGCGCGGGACATGTGACAACCGGCCTGCTGTCGGCGGTTGACTATCTGAAGGACAATCGTCTTCTTCCTCGAGGATTCGACAAGAAGGACGCGCCTGCGGAAATTGCCGTGCACGGCCAGGCATTGGAAGATCCTGCATTCTCTGATCGCGGACACACCCTACGATACTCGATCGAGGTGGGCGACGCGCCTGGTCCGTTCGAGATTGCGGTCGAGCTTTGGTACCAGCCCATCGGCTTTCGCTGGGCGAAGAACCTCGCCCCCTATAACTCCGATGAAACCCATCGATTTACCGCCTATTTCGATTCGATCGGACCGGGAAGCGCGACCATGCTGGTCAAGACCAAAAACGCCACTCAATCCGCTCAGAACTGACGGCCGTCAACGCCGAGGATGAGCGCTAGCCGGACGGTTCGCCTACGGAATTTTCAACCACATAAAGGCGGCAAGCGACGCCATAAGCGCCGGCGGCATTGCGATGCACCCAAGTCCCAAGAATTTCCAGGCCCTGGCCCCGTGGCCTTCGCGCCGCAAAGCGAACACGCATAAAATTGTCGCAAGCGAGCCTGCCAGCAGACCCAACGGCAGGTTATTCACGAGGTTGCAGAGGACGGCAACCAATGTGCCCGCGCCCAGCGCGGTTCGGAAACGACTGGCATAGTCTTCGTGGTGCCCAGACCGGACCGTTACGAACAAGCTGCTGAAGTTTTAATGCTTCAGCGAAACTTTGCCCGCGCGGATCCCAGCGCAGCAAATGTGTCAACGAACTCGCTATCGGTATTGGTGGGGAGTTCTGGAGTGATTCCCGCTCGTGAAAATTCTCATGAGCATTAGATAGTTGGCATACACGGTCTGTAGGTTCGATTCGCACCCCCGCCATGCTCTGTCCCGCACTCGTTGATTTATAAGGATTTTTTTGGATATAGTGGGCCGTGGGCGATTCAGACTGTTCCGCCAATATTTGTTCGCATAAAGCTCAAATAATTTCGGGAGCTTGCAGGGTCGAACGAAGCGCATGCTCTTTGATCAGTCGGCGAGCTGCAGCTTCAACGTACGCCCGTGCAAGTTCATCGAGCAGCTCCTGCCCACAATGCGGACTTCAAGGCGCTTTGCGCGCCCGTTCGTCGAATTCAAATTCGCGTTCCCGTGAAGGATGATCGTACTGCCGCGGAGAGTGCTGAGTGCTGAGATTTGGGACCGCCGGCCAAGGGGCGAGGGCTCAAATCGATCAGCCGTGTCTTCGGCAAGAGTTCTGGCTCGAGCTATTCTCACCTGATGCCTTTTGGCGGCAATCTGCGTATGAGCCCATGTGAGATAGGGGCGAACGACCCATACGTTGATCCTCCTGTTCGCCCCTGACGATGGGTCGATCCTGGCGTCCTATTTCGCTGAATGCTTCAAGTCCTGCCTGATATCACCAACCTTCGCTTGAACCTTGCCGAGGTTCTTTTCAATGTTGCCTTTTGCTTCCAGCGTCGCATCGCCGACGACTTTGCCGCTCGCTTCTTTGATGCTTCCTTTTGCCTCTTCGACGCGGCCTTTAACCTGGTCTTTGTTGATACTCATCACATGCTCCTGATAACTAACTCCGGCAAGCGGCCGGCGCGCGACATTAAAAAACCGGGCAACCGCAGCGTGAATGTATGGAATGCCCTGTCGATCCAAACTCTAGGCCAGCTTGCCTGCAAAGTCTGTACGTGGAGATACGGATGCACTGGACGGGAAGGCACAGCCTGCTGCATCACCCCGCCGCGAACAAACCTGTTGACGGTTGGTCGGAGGCGAGCCAGGGTTTGGGCAGGATGGCTGTCATTGTTTTGGGCTCGTATTTCTCGCGGGCCGTACGAAAGATTAACCGACAGGGGCGTGAGTTCCATAGCCGTAACGGCCGGTTTCACAGGGCTATTCATCCATGTGTGTCATTTTCTGCCCTTGGAAGAAAGGCGTGCTACATATCCGGATAGCGTGTGTCGGAAAATAAAACCGAGAACAATGAGAGTGATCGCGGCAAGAATCACGTATAGCACCGTGGGGCCTAGCCAGGCTTGGAGAAGTTTCCATTTCTTCCCAAAAAAATACCCGAGCAGGATGTAAACGATACTATAGGCTGCCGACCCCGTGAGATTGAACAATAGAAAGTGCGGTGCTCTCGCTCCCGATACCGAGTAAAGGTAATCCTCATCTTGTGATTGACGTGCGAGATACCGTCTGAGCCCGAATGCGCATGCGTCCACGATCTGCAAGAACGGGGCGTTGCGCGGTGTGAGGAAAGACACCTCGTCTATTATTCGATCTGCCCGCAGAAATCTAGTTCTTATTTCCGGTTCCCGGTCTTCCTTGGAGACCTCTATGTCAACAGGGAAAGGTTGTCCCTGCAGGTTATTCAGCGCGATTCTGAGAATCTCGCGCATTCGCCGTTGTCGTCCGTGATTATCTGGGCGAACTCGTTCCCGTACTCAGTCCGGGCAAACTCGTTCGCTTCGCCGATGCAAGCTATAAATGCGCTCGTATGATCGCCCTTCGCGGACGTCATCTGCTTCTTCTGTTTTTCCGGCCAACCCGATCAGTCAAAAGCGCCCCTCTTGACCGCTGCAAAGATAATCGGAATCTCAAACTCAGCCGGCATCGCCATCATGGACTGCAGAAGCGCGCGGCGACTTTCTTCCGCCCAACCAGGATACTTGGTGCCGTCCGAGACGTTCGCGTGAAATGTGAAGTCTTTGTGTAATTTGTGTTTGTTGTCGTGTCGGTATTCGCTCGGAATGTGATGATTCCACACTTGGCGCAAGCACCGGATGACGGGGTACCAATGAATGTCTGGATTAACGATAAGGGCGGCGGCGACTGACACGGGCTCGGGCGCGGGACGTACCGGCTTCGTCTGCATAGATGATCCGCGTGGCTATCTGTCCCCGGTCCAAGCGATGTCGTCGGGCGAGATTTCATGCTTGAACTCTGCAGAGATTTTGAATTTCACTTTGCGTCGCGCCGCTCGCGCGCTCGTTGATTTTTCCTTTCCCATTTCCCTTCCTTCTCCGGCAACCACCGTTCGAGAGCGGAATCTTCGGTTTCGGAAGCAAGAATGCCGATGCAACCGGCTGAGACTCACGGGGACTGTCGGGTTTGCGAAACGAACAGCGTGATTGCAACGCGCTTATGTATCTGCACGTATATGGTGGGGAGCTTCGGGATGAATCCTGAAAGGCAAACTACAATTTCTTTATTCATTAGGTAGTTAGCGTGTACCGGTATAGGTTCGATTCGAGCTCACGTTGCGTCGGAGCTCCGAACCTATTGATTTAGAAGCTCAATTTTGAGTAATTGGTGGGCCGTGTAGGGATCGAACCTACTACGGACCGGCGGCTCCCATGAGTCCGGTTCGATCATGGCAATTGACATACTCGAAGCTTTGCGACTCCGGCGGCAAGACCATGACTTCGTGCCAGAGGCGCAGCTGCATCGCGTCGCCGAGGGGCGCCATCTCGTGCATGAACGTGCCGAAGATGGCAAGGTGTGTCGGATGATGCTCCGCCCAATGTTCGAGGGCGCCGAGGCTCCTGAAATATGCGTGGCCGAAGGTTTTCTCAGTGGCAGCGCCGACGCCGTCCAGCACCTGCATGAAGCGGCACGAAAAGCAGCCGATGGGCAGACCCTCATCGCGCAGATAGGTCATGCCGTCGACCAGCTTGGGTCGCACCCGACCGAGATAGGTTGCTCGCTCCTCACCCGTGGTGTCAGACCAATCTTGACCCGAACGGATCATGCAAACGTTCCGTCCGGGTTCCACCCGCACGCGTGCCCCGTTGCGAGTCAGGACGAGCGTACCTGCGCTGTTGTCCAGCGGATCGGTCTGCGAGGCGGGAATTCGATCGCGGGCGCTACCCCAGTAGGCATGCTCCGCGACCGGACACGCGCTCACTCGGCTCTGTAAATTGCCCGCACCCTCCGGCAGGTGTGGAGGCGAGTAGACGACCTCGAGCCTCTCCATGGGGGGCGCCACGACTTCCATGAACCGGCCCACGGGCTCGGTTTCGCGGGCCGGCTCTGCCCACCACGCATCGAAACCGCCGGCCTGACGCCACGCGGTAAAGCTCTTGGCGTCCTGCCAGTAGGCGATAATGATCCTTGTATCGTAGCCGGCCCCATCTCGGCACTGCGCTTCGATCCAGTGGCGCGGTGCAGGATGCGCCGGTAGCATTGCCTTGATCGGCGCCAGTGCCTCGGGCGGTAATGACCCTGGATGTTGGACTCCGAAATAGGCCATGACCAGCGGTGCCGCCCCCTCATCAAAGCGCGCCATCCAGGCCGGATAGGGCGCCTCGAACCCCGCCGGCATGCGAGAGGCTCGAGCTCGCGGACAACGCAGATGCTGCGGAATCGCTGGCTCGACACTCATATCTTATTTCCCCCGATCCGGTGTTTTTTTCTGGCAGCGCGCCGACGCTCGCTACCGGCTTTCGGGAAATGATTCCACCAATGAGGCCGGAAGGCAACCCGACGCAGCGGTCAGTGCAGCGGATGGACCGTAGGCATGTACGATGCGTAGCGTAGTATCCGTGAGGAGTCCGACGAGAGTCACGCATTGTTGCGGTCGTCACCGGCAACGCTGTTTGGACAGATATTGCACGACCGCGACCGAGGGGGCGTTCTGCTCAACGTTGATATTTGCCTTAGGAGCGAATAACCTGAATAAACCGGCGCGCAAAAGAGGGCAGCAGAAGCCTGGCCGCTCACGAACCCTGGATCACGGTCGAAACACCGACTTTGCTGTCATTGTGCGATGAAACTTCCGGCCGGCTTGGCAATCATTACGTTCCTTTGGGCGGCAGCATGCTCGTGTGCCGAAGCCGATCAACCCTATCAGGTGGGCCCCTCGACAGGAACGGTCGAGGAATTGCGCAGTACACAGGAGAGTCAGCCCGGCACGCCCGGGGGATACCTCAACGCGGGACACGACTGGCTGTATCGGCGCGTTCAGTATCTGATCGAAGACCTAGACAGCTGGTTTGCGAATACCGATGTCATTTCAGTACCCATCTCGCCAATCCGGATCGATTTCGACGGCGATGTACTGCATAAGCAGGACGGATTCGGGCTCATCTCCGCCCGAACCTTCGACGCCACATTGGCGCTGCCCAATCTTGAACGCCGACTGAAGTTATTCGTAACGAGCGATAGCCTGCAGGAAACTCCGGGTGATCCGGCAAGTCAGCAAAGCCCTTTTAGGGTGGGGTTGCGATTTATTCCTGGCTCCAACTTGGACTTCGAGGTGGGCGTGCGAGCGAAACTCGTGCCGTCGGCTTTTGCCGCCCTCAAGTGGACACGCCCATGGAGCGACGGCGACGTACACACCTATCCCTTTGTGAAACTCTACGCCCAATCCGATACTGGACTCGGCGCGAGCGGCGGTGTGGCTGTCGATCGGTGGAGCGACCGGTGGGTCATGCGATCGTCCACGTATGCGGATTGGGTACGCAACACCGCGGCAACCGACTGGAACCAGACGTTCATCCTGGGTTACGCGCGTGCGGTGATCCATGAGCGCAACTACGATCGCCTCGCCGATGGCCACGACCTGGCGTGCGGCGTGATCGGCAAATTGTCGATGTCGGGAGACCGCATTTCTCGCACGACATTGTATGAGGCCAGCGTAGTTTTCAAGCGACCGCTTCATGGCGGGTGGCTGTTTGGCTACGCCGGGCCGTTGGTGCGCTGGGAACGAGTCTACGATTGGCATCCCGACGTCGGTGTTCGAATCGGATTCGATGCCCTGTTTTGGGGAACTGCGGCACAGGCCTCCGCCCAATCACCCTATTGCCGATGACATCACCTATCGCACGGCAAAAACGCAACGTCGTTTGTGAGCGTGTGATCGGCGCGATCCGTCGGGAATGTCGGGCGAAGGAATAGAGGCAATTGCTGGAGAGGATAGGAGGATCAAGGTGGTAAGAACGTGCCTTCTCACGGCCCTGTTGCCAACTCGGGGATTGCAATGCCTTTCTGCACCGCCGGTCGGGCCCGAAGACGTGCACACCAGAGAGCAAGGCTCTTGTAGGGATCCATCGCGAAGTCACAGAGTCCAGCGACGTGGACCCATGCGAAGGTCGCAATGTCGGCAATGGAATATTCGTCACCGGCGAGGAACTGCGCTTTGGCCAAACGCGCGTCCAAGATCGCAAATGCCTCTTCCGACAGCCTGCGGTAGCGTTCAATCGCGATCGGAACCTTCGCACCGGAGGTCTCGAAATGAACACGCTGGCCGAGGATCGGGCCCATGCTGCAGGAATGGAATTGCAGCCACTGGATCGCGGCCCATCGGCCTTTGATATCGCTCGGCAAGAGTTGCCCCGTCTTCTCCGCCAGATACAACAGGACCGCGGCGCTCTCGAATAGCGTTATGTTTGTATCGCGGTCCACGATGACCGGAATTCGTCCATAGGGATTGAGCGATAGAAATGCCGACTGTCGGTTGTCCCCCGATGCAATCTTTATATGGTGAACCGTGTAAGGCAAAGCCAGTTCTTCAAGCGCGATCGTGGCCTTGAATCCGTTTGGCGATGATGTTGTGTAGAGATC
>Ga0182014_10006261_pt1 | contig 12896 bp, 13 predicted proteins | sample 612S2DmetaG_FD_120489 | JGI IMG/M metagenome (GOLD analysis project Ga0182014, IMG submission 120489) | Permafrost microbial communities from Stordalen Mire, Sweden - 612S2D metaG | ecosystem: Environmental > Terrestrial > Soil > Wetlands > Permafrost | place: Sweden: Stordalen | collected... | reverse complement strand
TCAGCCGCACCTCGACGCCGCGCCGGTAGCTTACGTCCTGTGTCAGCAGCGCAACGCACGCAGAATCGTTCACCCGATCGACGATCGCCTGGGCCGCGAAGCCGCCAAAGATCACCGAATGCACCGCGCCGATCCGCGCGCAGGCCAGCATCGCAATCGCCAGTTCGGGGCACATGCCCATGTAGATCGCCACCCGATCGCCGCGCCGGATTCCCAGCCCCTTCAGCACATTGGCAAACCGCTGGACTTGCGCATGAAGCTCACCGTAGGTGAGCTTGCGAACCTCGCCCGGCTCGCCCTCCCACAGCAGCGCGACCTTGTCCCGCCGCCCGCCGTTCGCGTGCCGGTCGACGCAGTTGTGGCTCAGGTTCAGCTTGCCGCCGGTGAACCACGTCGCGTGCGAAATGTCGCCGGTCTGCACCTCGGTCCAGGGCGCGAACCAGTCCAGCTCGCCGGCAGCCTCCGCCCAGAACGCCTTCGGATCGTCGACGCTGCGCCGGTACATCGCCTCGTACTGCTCCAGGCTCTTGATGTGCGCCTCTGCCGCGAACTCCGCCGGGGGTGGAAACACCCGGTTCTCTCGCAGCAAGGAATCCATGTTCGTACTATCCAACGTATGCACGCACATCCCCCGTTGTCGTAAGTGCCGCCAATCAGGCTGGCAAAAAGCAGACCCGCAGAAAAAAAGGTACGCTAAGCCTGCTGTGATGGGCAAACTTCTCCCGCGAGCCGGCGTCACATCACGCCGAACCGGCAAGATGCCGTAGACTTGCCCCCATGACGGACCTCTGGTCGATTGCGATTGGCGCTTTTTTCGGCTTCTTCTTTGGCGTAGGCTGCGCCCTGGCGGTGATGTACTCCATCTACATGGGCGGATACCGCGCCGCGGTCAAAGACTCGCAGCTCAATCCGCCGCCCGAGCGCCTCACCCGCGCGCTCGCCAAGCTCTCCCGCTAGGCCCGCTCGGATCGCCTTCACTTCTTCCGGTCACGGTACGGGCTTTAAGCTGTCGGGAACGATGCGGGAGGTAACTTCAAGCTTGTGATAGTTGTTGTAGTCGGCCTTGAATGTCCAGACCATTTGGCTCGGGACATAGGTGTTGCTCAAGGCAATCGAATCAATTGTTGCGGGCATCCAGAATATACGTCCATCCAGCGTTATAGGCGCATAGTCAACGGAAAAGACCCATTTGCCAACTACAGAGCGGAAAAGAACGCGGCCACTTCGTGACTTTATCCCCGGAATGATCGTGTGATGCGGAGCGGTGACCTCGACGCGCGTCACCTCCATACTCGCGGGATCGATGAAGACGCGTCCGCTGCCATCCTCCCGCAGCAGGCAATTTGGGGGATGCTGGCGATTGAACACACTCACAAAGTCGACGACATAGCTATCCCCCGGCCGGCTCCGGTCAATCCTATGCAGCGTGTACTGCATGCATGCCTGCTGGCTTAGCGAAACGAAAGACAGCCCGCCCGAGAACGCCCCGCTCACGATGGCCGGGCCGCTCAGAACTGCACCACTCGCCGGGAGGCCATTGACGGTCTTGATGTATCGCGACTCAGCGAGGGCCACGGTTTTGTCTGGATTGAGAGTTCGCACCAGGCGAAATGTGGAATTGGTGGTCCTGTTTTCATTCACGGAGTCCGGGGCCACCTTCGAAGCGACATGTTCATCGCAGAAGAAGCTGGGAACCGCGGCATTGTAGTGCTGCAGATTCGCTTCAAGCCGCTCAAGAATTTGGCTGAGCGTGGGAGGCCGTGACTGCTGGGCGCGAGAAGTCCCCAGAAAGGCGAAGGTACCGAACAGGACGGCCAGAAGGATCAGGCGTTTGCTGAATCTGCAGCGACCTTCCATCTAGGGCCCTCTGAGCGCTCCCTTGCGCCCCCGGACAACACTCTACTCCGCCCTCACGCGTAGCGCTTCTGGTGCCACTCCCACGCGCTGGCGATGATGGTGTCGAGATCCGCGTACTGCGGCTCCCAGCCCAGCTCCCGCTTGATCTTCTCCGCGCTCGCGACCAGCACCGCCGGGTCGCCCTCCCGGCGCGGGCACTCCTCCACCGGAATCGGCCGGCCGGTCACCCGGCGCACCGAGTCGATCACCTCGCGCACGGTAAAGCCCTGGCCATTGCCGATGTTGTAAATCAGCCGGTCCTTCGTTTCCAACGCCGCCAGCGCCAGCAGATGCGCGTCGGCCAGGTCCTTCACATGGATGTAGTCGCGGATGCAGGTGCCGTCGCGCGTCGGGTAATCCTGCCCGAAGATCTTGATGCTCTTGCGCCGTCCCAGCGCCACGTCCAGGATCAGGGGGATCAGGTGCGATTCCGGTTCATGCGCTTCGCCATATCCTTCGATGGCGCCGGCCACGTTGAAGTAGCGCAGGCTGGCGTAGCGAAACCCGTGAATGCGGTTGAACCAGCGCAGCATGTGCTCCACCAGCAGCTTGCTCTCGCCGTACGCGTTGGTCGGCTCAAGCTTCGCATCTTCCAGGATCGGCGTACTGACCGGCTCACCGTAGCACGCCGCCGTCGAGCTGAACACCAGGCGGTCGTGCCCGGTGGCCAGCATGGCCTCCAGCAGCGTGAGCGTTCCCGCGGTGTTGTTGCGAAAATAAATCTCCGGTCGCTGCATGCTTTCGCCCGCCTCGATCAGCGCGGCAAAGTGCATCACGCCCTGGAAACGCCCGGAGCGGAGTGTCTTCTCCAGCAGCGAACGGTCGGCCAGGTCGCCCTCAATAAACTCGGCCCCCGGAGCCACCGCCGCCCGCCGGCTGTGACACAAATTGTCAAAGATGGTCACGGCATGTCCGCCGGCCAACAGAATCCTTGCCACGGTGCCGCCGATGTAACCGGCGCCGCCTGTTACCAGGATGGTCATCGTCTCTCCACAGGAACCCTTTTCCCTACAACCAAAGTATAGGAATTTCGGTGCAAAAGAGTGATGTTACGAGTGTCCGGGTTCATAGAAGATGACAAGCAAGCGATCACTCGGCCTGCAAGCGGGCAGATGGAAGCACCTGACGCCGTGGGCGCATCTTGTTCTTAGCAAGCCTGATTGCGCCCGTTCGGTGGTATGCTCGGGTCAATTCGTGTCAGCCCGGCGGCGGGGATGACATTGGTAACCGCATCGGGCACCGAGGCGGCCGGTTTGGGAGGACCGGACTAATCAGAGATCTCTCAGGCAGTTGTGGACAAGTGAATCGGCCGATATCTATAAAATGAGGTCTTACAATGGCCGATTGTAACCACAGCGCGTTACCTCAGCGTCTCAGATTGCGTCATACTTAAGCTTCACCCTGCCGCAGGGGCAGGCGAATACAAGGAAGCAATCCCGATTATGGCAGTCCCACTCCGCAGTGCAAATCTCGGGCCAGCAAGAAGCATGCAGTTTGCGCACTTCGGCGTGCTCGATGCCGGACATCAGAGCAAGGCATCCACGGCTGTATCCCTGACGATCAATGTGTTGCTCGCGCTCGTCGTCATCATCATCAGCCTGGCCGCCACGCAGACCATTCAAGCCAACCAAAAGCTGGCCATGCTGGTCGAGCCGGTGCCCATCAAGAAGCCTGACGTGATCAAGCCGAAGGTCACCCCCCCACCCAAACCCAAGCTTCCGGAACTCACCAAGGTCGACCAGCCCAAGATAGTCATCCCCAGGATCAAACCCCCGGAGCTGCCCAAGCAGCCGATCGTCAAAATGGACAATCCAAAGCCGATTTTGGCGCCGCCTGCGCCTCAGAGAGTTGTCGCGATGGCCGCTCCCGTTGCCGTCAGCCTGGCGCACCCGCAGGCCGCCTCGGTTCCCAACCATGACGCGCATCCCAGCGCAGTCCGCCTGGGCAATCCCACCAGCCCGCTCAACAACCTCAAAGGGCCCGCAGTTTCTTCCGTGAATCTGGGGGCAGGTTTCCCGGGAATGAATTCGGCGAACACTGGCAACGGCCCGCCGGCAACCAAGGTCGTCCTCGGCAATGGAAGCCCGGAGGGCACCAGCATTAAGGGCAACGGCGTGGTCGCCGTGGCCGGCATTCCCCACGGCGTTCCCGGCGGTACTGGCAAGGCAGTCGCCGGTCGGATCAACCTTGGGCAGAACGAGCCGCCACCCGCGCCCAAGCCGGCCGTTGCCGTAGCCGCCGTTGAGATCAAGGCGCCCAAGGTCATCTCCAAGCCGAAGCCTGAGTACACCGAGGAGGCCCGGCAGATGCACGTCGAGGGTGTGGTGACCATCCACATCCGCGTATTGCCGGATGGAGCAGTCGAAGTTCTGGGTGTTACCAGAGGTCTTGGCCATGGTTTAGACGAGTCTGCCAAGCGAGCCATCATGGCTACAAAATTTGAGCCCGCTACCGACTCCAACGGCCACCCGATCGCCTGGGATGGCGATGTTCGTGTCGCCTTCCAGCTTGCGGGGTAGGAGCCGAACCATTTGGCAGTCGTTGCTGTCAGATTTTTGCTGTGTTCAGTGCATGTTCAGAACACGCTGAATTTATTTACCAAGGTGGCATTGCAGGTCACCACAGGGAGCCGCAAATCATGAATTTTCGCGCAAGATCCACCGTTGGCGTAACGCTTCTAGCCCTGCTCGCCGCGGCAACCTTCCCCGGAATCGCCGGAGCCTCCGTGCTCGGTATCGGCAAGAAGAAGGTCGAGCAGGATACGATGCCGGGGCGCAAGCTCACTCCGGCGCAGAACGCGCTGATCGACAAGGCCATCATTCGCGAGAAGGACGTGATCAAGACGGTGAAGGAGCGCGCTCCCCTGGTGGAGACCTACATCCAGAACATGAAGCCGGACCCGGTGTTGCTCCAGGTGCCGGAATCGGACCTGCATTTCCTGGCCCGGGTGGACTTCGGCAAGATCATCAACGACGACTCGTACAAGGACTACAAGGGCAACTTCGCGGCCAAGAAGAGCAAGCTCTCCTTCTTCAAGGACTCCCTCGGCGCCATTGGCGGCATCTCCTCGAGCCTTCGCCTCACCTTCCACGACTCCGGCTTTGTGCAGATGATCCTGATGGATTCGAATGGCTTCGACCGGCAGCACTACACCTTCACCTTTATCCGCAACGACTTTCTCGGCAATATCCCGACCGCCGTCTTCGATGTCCAGCCCATCAGCGGCAAGAGGGAGTTCGGACGCTTCTTCGGACGCATCTGGGTGGAGACCCGGGATGGCAACGTGGTCCGCTTCAACGGCGATTTCGCCGGCAGCATCCAGACCATCAAGGAGTTTTACCACTTTGACAGCTGGCGCACCAACGTGCAGCCGAACCTGTGGCTGCCCACCTCTTTCTATGTCGAGGAGAGCGACCCCAAGAGCACCAGCAGCACGCTGCAGTTCAAAGCCATCAACTACGTCTGGGGCTATGTTCTGAGAGTTCCCGCCGGGGATGCGGAGAACACGTCGCTCGAAGTGGTCAACGCCCAGGATGTCTCCAACGACGCTCCCGACCTGAGCCCGTTGGGGGCGCAGCGCGAATGGGTGCAGCAGGCCGAGGACAACGTGATCGAGCGGCTGTTCCAGGCCGGCCTGCTGGATGCCCCCTCGGACTTCGACCAGACTCTCGAAGCGCTCGCGAACAACATCCTCGTCTATAACAACATCCAGACCAGCCGCAAGATCCGTGTGCGAACTCTGCTCACCGAGCCGCTGGAGTCGCTCGCCGTCGGCAATACCATCATCCTGTCGAAGAGCCTCATCGACACCACCAGCGTGATTACCTCGGATGGCGCGCAACAGATGGGCAACCTGAATGCCCTGCTCGCGTTCCAGTTGGCCCACATCATTCTGGGCCATCGCCTGGATACCAAGTATGCGTTCAGCGATCGCCTGCTCTTCCCCAGCACTTCGGTGTTTGAGCGCATCCCCATGCACCACACCGACGCGGACAACGAAGAGGCTGCCAAGAAGGCGATGGACCTGTTGAGCGCCAAGGAACTCGCCGGCGGACAGCAGTACTTTGGACTTTATCTGCAGCAACTCCAGCAGCGGGTGAAGGCGCTGCCCGCTCTCAACACGCCCGTGATCGGCGATGCCCTCATCAAGAGCGACAAGGATACGACCTTCTGGATGCAGGCGATGGTCCCCAAGGGCATCAAGCTGGACATGAAGGACCTGAAGCAGCAGGCGGCGATGCCGCTGGCCAGCTTCCTGCGGTTCGACCCGTGGACCGATCAGGTGGTCCAGATGCATACCAGCTTCGAACCGATTCTGAGCTCGCGCGACAAGATGCCGTTTGAGGTTGAACCCGTCTATCTGAAACTCAGCTACTACAATCCCCCTGCTCCGCCGGCCACGGCTGTTGGCGCCGCGCCTGCACCAGCCGCAGCCCCCCCGGCAGATGCCGCGCCCGCGAACCCCGCTGTCCCGACTCCGGCAGGTACCGCGGCGGCCCAGCCGGCTCCGCCACCGCAGTAGGAAAAGTTTTGTTCATGGAGCAGGCGTGCAAACGGCCGCTCCGCTTTGGATGTTGCGCCAATTGTTGAACTGATATGGCAAGAGCGCAGTTTCGACTCTTCCCAGGAGTACGGAATGCTGAGAAGTTGGATGATCGTGGGCTCTCTTGCGTCATTGCTCTCGCTCGCTTCTACTGGGAATGCCCAGGCATTGCCCACCGCCCTGGCCAAAGGCGAATTGCAGGTTGGCGGCGGGTACTCCATAGGCTCCTCGGATTACGGCCAGGCGAAGATTCAGGGCTTCTCGGGGTTTGCCGACTACGACATCCTTGTCCACTGGGGAGTGGAAGGCGACATTCACTCGCTCACGTTCTGGACCCCTGACGACATCGCGGAAAACAGCTACCTGGCCGGTCCCCGATTCGTCTATCGCAAAAGAAATCTCAAACTCTATGCCAAAGCTTTGGTGGGAGCTGGCAGTTTGATCATTCAGAATCCTCAGCGTCACCCATATGAAGTTGGCGGAACCAACTTTGCGTACGCGCTCGGCGCCGGGGTCGATGTCGTGGTGAAGCCGTATCTCGTCGTGCGTGCGGTCGACTTCGAATACCAGCGCTTCAACTATCAGACCGGCCTCACTCCAATTGTCTTCACCTTCGGAGCGGCCTATCGCTTCCACTAAACCTTGCGCCTAAAACTTGCGCCGGTCCAGACAAGTGGGCTGCACCCAAACGAGAGCGATATAATCGCTCTCGTTGGCTCTAAGCTGTCACTGCGGAGAGGCCCCTCTTGATAGGACGACTGGCGTTATTGTTCCTGCTCGGGGGCGCATCCGCACTTTATTCCCAGGCCCTTCCCACCGCCTCGCGCACAGGAGACGTCCAGATCGGCGCCGGCTACAGCATCGCCCGGCCCGACTACGTCCAACAGACCTTCCCCGGATTCGCCGCCTATGCGGACTTCGACTTTCGCCCGCACATAGGCGTGGAAGGCGAATTCCACCAGGTCTATAGCACCAATGGCGACCAGAGCTACGAACGCACCTATGCGATTGGCGGCCGCTACTTTCGCACCTATGGGGCGCTGGTTCCCTATGTCAAAGCTATGGTCGGGCGCGGCGACTTCAACTATCCCTTCGGCCAGACAGAGCTTGGTTACAACCTGTTCGCGGCGGGTGTCGGCGCCGATCTTAAGCTCGGCCCCTGGCTTCGGGTTCGCGGCGAATACGAATTCCAGAAGTGGGCCAGCTTCCCCAACGGTGGCTTTACCCCGCAGATTGTGACCATAGGCGCTGCATACCACTTTGCCGGAAGACCCGGCTACCGATAGCTCCCCGGGCCGGCACCGCGCGCATACCGGCGCCGTGAAACTCGGTAATCGCTTTGAAAGGTAGGGGCTTTAGCCCGTACGTGAGAGCCACCGGTAGCTCCGCTTTGAAAGGTACGGGCTTTAGCCCGTACGTAAGAGCTACAAAATCAGCCGGGCTTCAGCCCCGGAGGGAAGCTGGCCTCGAGGCAATTGATCTGTCTCCGCGGCGCACTCCACTAGAAGTGATACGCCACGCCGATGGTCGGCATGGAGATAACCTCGTAGCGATTCGCATTGAAGTTGGTCTCCCCGAAGCTAGGCGTCTTGGTCACAAAGCCCCGGTACTCCACGCGGATGTCGAAGCTCGGGCTCAGCTCGTAAGCCAGGCCACCGCCGAACAGCCCGGCAAGGCCCTTGCTAGACCTGGTGCCGAGCAGGTTGGTCCCATTGTCCAGAACCGGGGTGAAGATGAGCGTGCCCACTCCAACCTCGGCAAAGGGGCTGAAGCGTTTCAGGTTGAGGCTGTAAACGTAGGCCACCGTCGCCTCCTGCATGCGCGAGTGGATCCGGGCATACGGCTCATAGCTCACGTCATACTTCTGATCGTTCTGCGCGAAGCTGTAGTTCGCTTCGAGCGCGCTGCGCGGAGTCACCATGTATCGGTAGCTGAGCAACAGACCCAGTGCGCCGGTCATGCTTTGTTGCACATTCCCGGCGCCATGTACCGTGGGACCGAAGATTCCGGTGCCGCTGAAGCTCACGTCTTGCCGGCTCTCCTGCGCATACCCTGCAGCGGCCGACAGCATCAGCACGCCCAACAACATCGTCTTCTTCATGCTTCGTTTCTACCCCTTCCAGTTCCTTCGCTCGCTCGGCCCTTCGTAAACCCGGTCCTTGAGACCCGAAGAAAATGCGACTCGCACCGCACTCTGCGCTGGCACCTGTCACTCCCATCATTGTAACCGCAGCCCGAGTCTCGTGGGGCGTCGCGCCACGCAGAAAGGCCGGAGAAGCAAATTGCCTCCCCGGCCTCTGGTCCGTTTTGCTGCTAACTATTGAGGTGGTGCTGCGGGTGGTGCGCCACCGCCGGGTGCGCCGCCGCCGCCAGGTCCACGGCCCCGCGGCATCGATGCCAGATAGGCGTCGTACTTCGCCTTCTGATCGTCCGTCAGAATGGCCTTGATCTTGGTCTGCTCGTCTGTACGCATCGCCATCATCTTGGCGCGCATGTCCGGATCCTGTGCCGCCATCATATCGGAGCGCTTCTTCGCATCCAGATCGAGAATGGCCTTGACCTGCGGCTTCTGATCCGACGTCAGGGTCACGGCCTTGTCAATTGCCGCCAGTTGATCGTCCGGGGTCATCATCATACGGCCACCACCGCCGCCGCCCTGCGCCATCATCGGCACCGTGCATAATGCGGCGCTACACAATGCCACAGCGCCAACGCGCGTGGCAAATCTACGAATCGTCATATTCATTGGCTTTTCTCCAGTGTCGATACCGGCATAGTTTCACCGGCGGACAAGTCTACCGCTACAGACGGACGACCCGCCACCAGAGTTTGAGCAAATGAAAACAAATCTCGCAGATGGAATCCTCAGGCCGCAACCGCTTTCGCTCCGGGCTATCCGCCTCAAGCTCCCCGTTCCGGATGAAAACAATAGGGATCGCCATGCGCCGCTGCGTATTCCTCCACCACCTTCAGAAAGGCCACCGCGACGTGGGACAGGCTGGCCTGCCTGCGATAAACCAGCCGCAGCTTGCGCTCCAGTTGCAGCTCCCTTACCCGAACCCGCACCAGCGCGCCGCTCTTCAGCTCCGTCCGGACGCTGAGCCCAGGCACCAGGGCGACGCCGTTGCCCATCTCCACAAAGCGCTTAATCGCCTCCAGCGACGGCAACTCCACACCCATGCTCAGCGGCGTCTTGTACCGCTTAAACGTCTCAATCACCTTCTGCCGCTGCGGCGAGGAGATATTGTGAGCGATAAAATTCTGCGTCCCCAGCTGTCGGATCGACACTTCCTCCGCCTGCGCCAGCGGATTCTTCGGATTCACCACGAAGTTCAGTTCGTCGCGGTACACCACCACCGACCGGATCTGCGGATCGTCCGGCCGGAAGCTCAGTACCCCGATCTCCACCGCATGCACCAGCACTTCGTCCGCTATCCGGCTCGCCAGAGCGCGCTGCACCGTCGCCTTGATGCGCGGATTCCGCCGCCGAAACTCGTCCAGCAGCGGCAGCAGGTAGAGGCAGGTGTACTCGTTGGCCGCAATATTCAGCCGCCCGCGATGCAGTTCCCGCATCTCGCTCAGCGCGCCCGCCGCCTCACCGCGCAGGTTCAGCAGCTTCACCGCGTACTCGCGCAGGATTTCTCCTGCATCGGTCAGCGTGCCGTCGCGCGAAGACCGCTCCAGCAGCACCTCGCCCAGCTCCGCTTCCAGCTTGGCGACCGCCTGGCTCACCGCCGACTGGGTTCGGTGCAGCCGCGCCGCCGCACGGGAGAAGCTGCGTTCCTCCGCCACCGCCAGAAACGTCTCTAGTTGAAAGAGGTCCATTTGCGCGCTCAATTCCGATCCAGCGGCCCGTCGGGCTTCGTCAAATTGGCCGGGCGAACGCGCTCGAAGTAATACCAAAGGAAAGAATATGGAAGGAGCACGGCAAGAAATAGCAGGGGCCATGGACTCGGCTCCTGGCGAATGACCGTCTTGATCATCCACAGGGCTCCGAATGGCCCAATCGCACAAAGCGCGACCAGTGTGCCCACAGCGAAGGGACTGTCCTGGACGGTTCGGTTTCGAGTAAGCGCTACCATCACAAGAAGCGCGAGGCCAATAGCAACAAGCAGTCCGCCCGCCGCATAGAGGAATAGCTTCCCGGTAAGAATTCTCTTTGGGGGACGCCTGTATGCCATACATTCCCGAATACATCAATTAGAAATTATAATACTCACGCCTGATACTATAAGTCTGCATTATTCTATAGGCTGAAGGAGTAGAGGCCGCCATGCCTGTGACAGATACCCGGCCAGAACCGCCGATCGGCCCCGCGGACGATTCGCAACGATCCCGCGTCTACTTCTTCGACACCACCCTCCGCGACGGCGAGCAGTCGCCCGGATGCACCATGCATCGCGGCGAGAAGCTGCGCCTGGCCCACCAGATCGCCGCCCTCGGTGTCGATATCCTGGAGGCAGGCTTCGCCATCGCCTCCGAGGGCGACTCCGAATCCATCCGCCTCATCGCCCGCGAGGTCGGTTCTTCTGCGAACGCCCCCATCATCGCCTCGCTCGCCCGCTGCAAGCGCGAAGACGTCGAAGCCGCCGCCCGCAGCGTCGAACCCGCCGCCCGCGCCCGCATCCACACCTTCCTTTCCACCTCCGACTTACACTTAGCCGCAAAACTGCAAATCACTCGTGCCCAGGCGCTCGACCAGATCGCCGAGATGGTCGCGCTCGCCAAGAGCTATCGCGACGACGTCGAGTTTTCCCCGGAGGATGCAACCCGCACCGACCGCGATTTCCTCATCAAAGTCTGCGAGGTCGCCATCCAGGCCGGCGCCACCACCCTCAACCTCCCCGACACCGTCGGCTACTGCATCCCGCGGGACTACGCTCAGATGTTTCTCGATGTCCGCGCCCGCGTCCCCGGCATCCGCGGAGCCAACGGAGAGGACAACATCATCCTCTCCGCACACTGCCACGACGACCTCGGCCTCGCTGTCGCCAATACCATCGCCTCGGTCGAAGCCGGCGTCCGCCAGGTCGAGTGCGCCATCAACGGCATCGGCGAACGCGCCGGCAACGCCTCGCTGGAAGAACTGGCCGCCATCTTCGTCACCCGCGGGGACGTGCTGCCTTACCGCCACAACATTGTCATGAACCAGCTCTACCCCACCAGCCAGATGCTGGCCGAGTGCATCGCCTTTGGCGCCGCGCCCAACAAGGCCATCGTCGGAGCCAATGCCTTCGCCCACGCCGCCGGCATCCACCAGCACGGCGTCATGGTCAACCCGCTCACCTACGAGATCATGACGCCCGCCTCCGTCGGCGTCCCTCACAACTCGCTCGTGCTGGGCAAGCACTCCGGCCGCCGCGCCCTGGAACAGCGCTACGTCGAACTCGGCCACCCGCTCACCCGCGAACAGCTCAACGTGGTCTACACCCGCTTCACCGAACTCGCCGACCGCAAAAAAACCATCTACGACCAGGACCTGCTCGCCCTGCTCAAACCCGAACAGAAAGTCTCCGCAATCGCATGATGCCCTTACCCATGGTTCTTTTGAAGGTTCTGTTCATGCTGTTTTTGCTGGCGCCCACCATCCCCGCGTGCTTCTTTTTCATGAATCCCTTGGCGGGCAGGTATCCCAAAAACAAGAGGGAATGGATTATTGGAATCACCTCGCTCGCCTATGTCCCGGTCTATTTTTGGATCATCCATCGCTGGCCAGACCTCCATTGAACATATTGCGTCGTCTGTTCTTGATCCGTGCTTCTATCCGCGTTAATCCGTGTTAAGCCTTTGCCTTAGGAGTCAGTGAATGCGTCTTAAGATAGCCATCCTCGCCGGCGACGGCATCGGCCCGGAAGTCACCAACGAGGCCGTGAACATCCTCAAGGCCGTCGCCGAGTTCGGCGGCCACGATTTCACCTTCGTGCCGTTGCTCGTCGGCGGAGTCGCCATTGACGCCACCGGCTCGCCGCTGCCCACGGCCACGCTCGACGCCTGCCTCGAGTCCGACGCCGTTCTGATGGGCGCGGTCGGCGACAACAAGTTCAATGCTCTCACCCCCGACAAGCGCCCCGAGGCCGGCCTGCTCCAGATCCGCCAGGCCCTCGGCGGCTTCGCCAATCTGCGCCCGTCGATCGCCTACCCCGCGCTCTCCGCCAATTCGCCCCTGCGCCCAGAGGTCACCGAGGGTGCCGACATCCTCTTTGTCCGCGAACTGCTTGGCGGCCTCTACTTCGGCTCGCCGCGCTGGTGGAACAAGGAAACCGGCGAGTCCATCAACACCATGCGCTACACAAAATCCGAGGTCGCCCGGGTATCGCGCGTCGCCTTCGAACTGGCCGCCAAGCGCAAGCGGAAGGTGACCTCCGTCGACAAGGCCAACGTCCTCGAAGTCTCCCAACTCTGGCGCGCCACCGTCACGGAAGTAGCCAAAGACTATCCAGGCGTGACTTTAGAGCAC
>Ga0182014_10006260_pt1 | contig 12897 bp, 12 predicted proteins | sample 612S2DmetaG_FD_120489 | JGI IMG/M metagenome (GOLD analysis project Ga0182014, IMG submission 120489) | Permafrost microbial communities from Stordalen Mire, Sweden - 612S2D metaG | ecosystem: Environmental > Terrestrial > Soil > Wetlands > Permafrost | place: Sweden: Stordalen | collected... | reverse complement strand
CACTCCTTGGGGTTGTCGTCCACCAGGATGAAGCTGTCGAGCCCGAGCGACAGTTCGGCCGCCAGCGAGGCGAGGTTGGCGCTCTTCGGCTCCCAGTTGATGCGGTGGGCGACAAAGTCTTCAAGCGCCAGCGGCATTTCGGGATGGGCGCGAAAAGTTTCGAGAACGTCTTCCTCGTTATTCTTACTGACCAGGGCGAGCAGCATGCCCTGGCGCTTGCGCTCGGCGAAAAATTCCTGCAATCCACGGCGGGGCTCATCCAAGGTCACGCCGGCGGGACCGTCTTCGCCGCAGATGCCGGCCCACAGGGTGTCGTCGCAATCGAGTGCGACCAGCTTGAAGGGTGGCGCGGCGAGGGCGTGGATGCGGCGCGCGGCGGCGGTGGCGAGGGCGGCGAAGTAGAGCGGCGTATAGGGTAAGCGGCCCAGCTCATCGGCGTGCGGATCGTGGATCTCGGCGACGGGATAGAGCGCGGCAACATCGCGAGGCCGGAGCAGCGAGACGCCGGCCACCCCGGCCAGGGCCTCCGCCAGGGATTGTTCCACGGCGCCGGCGGCGGCGGCGCGGGACGGACTAATCAAGATCACCAAGGGTGCATGAAACCGGGCAGCACCGCCGCGAATGGCCTCGGCCAGGCGAGCCGCCGAATCGGCCATACCGGCTTCCCGCCAATCCTCCAACCGCACCAGCACCAGGTTGTAGCCGCGGTTGGTTCCGAGCAAACTGTTCGGGTCCAGCAGTTGCTGAAACACCTGGCCGTAACCGGCAAACCGGATCGGACACTCCAGGCCGAGCTCCGACACCCAAAAGTTAAGGGCAGGCTCTAGAGCTTCAGCGGTAAAGGTCGCGCAGATCGCGATGGAGCGGTCTTCCTGGGGCATCCAAAACCCATTATGCAGCATTGTGCAGGTCAAGCGGTTTCGACTGATCGCCAACATATAATAAGACGACCTTCGCCTTCTCGCCGCAATGGGTTGGCAAGCCGCGAATGCGATACCGAACGGTCGCGCGACGGAATGGAGAACGTATTTCACGGCTCGAATTTGATTTTTCAAGAGCTTCGACGGAGCGAGACCGGCGATGAGGTCGCCGGCGCCACCGGCGTCGGAATTCCCGACCGGTTCGTCCGAATCCCCTACACGGCCACCGGTCAAACCTTCGTAAGTCATTGATTTCATATAATGGCATCTCATTTGCTAATAAATGAGGGTGAACGGCGGGAATTCCGCCGTCGGGAAGGAATGACTAGCATGTTTGGAGCTAACTGGAACGATCCGCAAACCCTTTGGCTGAACCTGACGAATCTGGCTCTCGGACTGATTACGGTAACGGCGATTCTGGTAGTCGCGGTTGGGGTTGCCTGGGAACTGATTCTGAAGCGGCGCAAAGCGCACGAATTCGGCCGCATGGATGCGGATATGCGCACCATGCTTGCCGGTTCCCCTCACGTTTTTGGGGTGCCCGAACTGGGACTGACGATGGCGGACGGCGGCGAGCCGATCAAACAGTCATCCGAAGAAACAACCGACAAGGACCGCACCGGGGAGTGATCCCATGCCGTGCCCCTTTCTTAGAGAAGGCCGCGCGCGCTACTGCCACGCGGTTCCTGTCCGCAAGCTGATCCTGGACGGACCGGGAGCGGCCGGGGGCGGGCTTTGCACCTCGGCGGAGTACCGGCGGTGCGCTGTGGTCGAACAGGAGGACGGACCGGCCGACCGGTGCCCGCACCTGGAGGAAGTCCATGTGCAATACTGCGGCGCCTCCCCGGTCACCAAGCTGGTTCCGTTCAGCGAGTCGCAAACCTCGCCTTGCACCGGTGGAGGGTACAAATATTGCGATTCCTACCTGACCCGGGCGCGGCCTCACGGCGCCGGCCAAGCGCCGCGCGAACTGCTCTACACTTCCAATCATATGTGGCTAGAGGTGGACGAGCAGGGGCTTTGCCACATCGGGGTGGACGGGTTTCTGGCCGATCTGGCGGGAACGGTGGATGCAATCACCTTCGCGACCGAACGCGGCAGGCACCGCCCGGCGGTTTCGCTCAGCGTAAATGAGGTAGAGTGGCCGCTACTGTTCCCGAATTCGCTGCTCATCCAGGCGGTGAACAGCCACATACGCAGCGACCCGGCGCGGCTAACGGCAGATCCCTACGGCTCCGGATGGCTGTTCGAAGGCTGGGAGATCCCCGGCAAAACGCGCGCCGGCCTGATCGGCGGCGAACAGGCGAAGGCGTGGCAGGCCGAGGAACGCGAGCGGCTGGCGCGCGCGATCCACTCAGGCCAGGAACTGTGCGCGGACGGAGGCGTTCCGGTACGGGGCGTGGCGCGCTTGCTGCCCCGCGCCGACATGGTCCGGTTGTTCCAGCAGTTCTTTTCGAATGCGGGCTGGGTGGCGGACGAATGAAGATGGGGAGAACCTGGGTTTTTTTCGGCTTGGGAGTGGCGACGGCGTTGGCGGCGGGATGGCTCGGATTCCCGCGCGCCCTTTATGAGCGGCGCGACCAGCCGTTTCGCTTCCCGCACAAGACTCATGCGGAGAAGTCCGGCACGTCGGCGTGCAACGACTGCCATGCCCTGGGCAAAGACGGCACGTTTGCGGGAATTCCGAAAACCAAAGACTGTGCGACCTGTCACGCGGATCGCATGGGGTCGAGCCCGGCCGAAGCTCTGCTGGTGGACAAATACGTGAAGCCGGGACGCGAGACGCCGTGGCTGGTCTATTCGCGCCAGCCGGCCAACGTCCGCTTTTCGCACGCCGTTCACACCCGCCTGGCCGGCATGACGTGCCAACAGTGCCACGGTACCGAAGGCGAATCGGACGCGATGCCGGTTTACGAGCAGAATCGCATCAGCGGATACAGTCGAGACATCTGGGGGCACTCGATCTCGCGACTGTGGCGCAAGCCGGGCGACGGCATGAAGATGAGCGATTGCGAGAGCTGCCATCGCCAGCATGGCGTCGATGCCGGATGCCTGGGCTGCCACGAATAGGGAGACGGAAGATGACACCCACCAGACGAGACCTACTTGCATGGAGCGGCGGCCTGGTTGGCGGCATGCTGTTCACTCCCGTGCCTTGGAAGGTGCTGGACGACGTTTCCATCTGGAGCCAGAACTGGCCGTGGATTCCACAACCCGCGCGCGGTCCGGTGGAAGAGAAGCTTTCCTCGTGCACGCTATGCCCCAACGCCTGCGGTCTGCGGGTGCGGATGGCGGCGGGCTCGCCGGTGGGCCTGGCTGGGATGGCGGGGCACCCGGTCAGCCGGGGCGCGCTATGCCCGCTGGGATTTGGCGCGCACCAGCTGAATTGGCATCCCAGCCGCCTGCAAAGCGCGCTTCACCGCGGGCGCAAGGCAGGCTGGGAAGAGGCGGCGGCGGCTTTCCGCAAGGCACTGGCGGAGGGCCCCATTGCGGTTATCGACGGCCGCACAGGACGCGCGGCTTCCACCGTGCTGGAGCGATTCGCGGCGGCGCACGGCGGGAGCTACGCGGCCGCCCGTACGGCGGAAGAGAAGGCGCTGGGGCCGTATCAACGCTGGAGCGGGGTTCCGGCCTCGGCGCTGGGCTATGACCTGGAGAATGCGCGCACGATCGTAAGTTTCGGCGCTCCCCTGCTCGACGGTTGGGCGACGCCGGGGCGGTTTACGCGGCTGTGGAGCGAGCGAGCCGCCGGCGCTGCCGATCCCGCCCTGAGATTGATCCAGGTGGAACCGGTGCAATCGAGGACCGCGGCCTTCGCCTGGCGCTGGGTGGCGCTGCGCATGGGAAGCGAATCCGCGCTGGCCTCGGCGCTGGCCCGGGTGTTGATGGAAGAACGCCTGGTGGCCGCGCGCGGCCCGATGCCCCCGGAAAGCCTGAGCGACGCGACGGCGAAGACCGGCCTCGCGCCGGAAACGATTCAAAATCTGGCGCGCGCGCTGGTGGAGCGCGGCCCGGTGGTGGCTATTTCCGCCGGCGACAACCCCTCGGTGGCGGCATTGAACGTGATTCTCGGCGCCGTGGGAGCGCGCGGAGGTATCGTCCGCCGCGGTGGCGCCACGAAATCGCCGGTCCCGGTCGAGGCGCTGACCGGCCGGATGCGCGCCGTCCTGATCGACTCCACTGTGCCCTGGGAGGTGACGCCCAACCTCGACGCGGAGGTCTTCCGCTTCGCCGCCTGGCATGGCGGGACGACTACTGCGGACTGGCTGCTGCCCGCGCCCGGGTTCCTCGAAGCACTGACGGATGTGCCCACGCCTCCGGGATCGGCCATCGAAACATACGCCGTGGCCGCGCCACTGATCTCAGCGGCGGAAGGCAGCAAGGATGCGGCGCGGTTCCTGGCGGAAATCGACCCTGGCGCCGGTTCGGTGGAAGATGCCATCAAAGCGCGCTGTGAAGCCATCTATCGCGGCGGCAAGGGAATGCTGATCAAGCCGGAACCAGAGCCGCTCAAGAGCATCGGGTCCGCGAAAAAACTCTACGAAGAGTTCGGGAACGGCGCGGTGTGGAGCAATGAGCCGGCCATCCCCGGCGGCCTGCGCTGCGGCCTGAAGGAATGGCCCTACCCCAGCGGCATGGAATCGCCAGCCGGCTGGACGGCCGATTGGGCCGCCCCGGTGCTGCCGCCGCTGGCGGCGAAGCTCTACCGCGAGTCCGATCTGCGCGCGGCGCCGGCCAGGAGCGATGTATGAAAGCGCGCTACGGAATGGCCATCGATCTCGATCGCTGCACCGGTTGCGGCGCCTGCATGGTGGCGTGCGCGGCGGAGAACAACGTGCCGCGCCTGCCGAAAGCGACCGTGCGCACCGGCATCACCCCCATGCTGGTGTACCCGGTTTCGGACGGAAAGACGGGGATGGCGTTCATCCCCATGCCGTGCATGCAGTGCGAGCACGAAACGCCCTGCGTCAGCGTATGCCCGCAGCAGGCGGTGGAAGTGGATCGGGCCACCGGAATCGTGATGCAGATGCCGCAGCGCTGCCTGGGCTGCCGCTACTGCATGACGGCGTGCCCGTACCACGCCCGTTACTTCAACTGGTGGGACCCGGCATGGCCCGCCGGCATGGAAAAGACGCTGAATCCCGGGGTGGCCGTGCGCATGCGCGGCGTAGTGGAGAAGTGCAACATGTGCCACGCCCGGCTGCACGCCGCCGAAGATAAAGCCGCCGCGGCCGGAAAGCGGCAGATCGACCCGGCCGATTACATTCCGGCGTGCGCGGAATCCTGCCCCACCGGGGCGATTCGGTTCGGAGATCTGAACGATGGGACGAGCGAGGTAGCTAAAGCGGCGCGGACGCCGGAAGCATTCCGGCTGCTGGCACGGCTTGGCACGGAGCCGAAGATTTACTACACTTCGAAGCGGCCCTGGGTGAGGGCGCTGGCGGAGCCTCATCCAGCGGCCAAATCCGCCGCAGACGGCGCGCCGGTGGCCGCGCGGCCGTCCGGCAGGCCGAGTTCCCCTACCGGGGAGGTGAAACGTGGCTAGCGCGGTGATGGCAGACCGGCGATGGCAGGTGCGGGGCGAGGAGCGGTGCTCCACCGCGCGCTTCGCTCTCTGGCTGGCCCCCTGGGTGGCCGCGCTGGCGCTGGGAATCTACGCCGGCGGTTTGTGCCTTTATTACGGGCTGAACCAGACCAACATGAATAACCGCTTCGCCTTCGGGTTGTGGATCTTTCTCGACCTGGGCATTATCGCGCTGGGAGCGGGGGCCTTTTTCACCGGTTTCCTGGTTTATATTCTCGGCCGCAAGGAACTGAAGCCGGTATTGAACAGCGCCGTGGTGCTAGGGTTCATCTGCTACAGCGGCGCCATGGCGGTGCTGATGATCGACGTAGGCCAGCCGCTGCGCGCCTGGTTCACCTTCTGGCACCCCAATGTCCATTCCATGCTGACTGAGGTCACCTTCTGCATTACCTGTTATCTTCTGGTGCTGACACTCGAATACATCCCGGTGGTGCTGCGCAACCGCCAGTTGCGGAAGCTGCCGCCGTTTCTGGTCTTCGAACACCGGATGCACCTGCTGATGCCGGTGCTGGCGGGAATCGGAACCCTGCTTTCCTTCTTTCACCAGGGTTCGCTGGGCGGTTTGTACGGGGTACTGCGCGGCCGGCCCTTCGCCTTCCGCCAAGGTTTTGCGATCTGGCCTTCCACCTTCTTCCTCTTCATTCTCTCGGCGGTCGCGGTAGGGCCGAGCTTTCTGATGCTGGTCACCGCGGCCGCGCAGAAGTTGACCGGGCGCAAGCTGGTGCCGGCGAACGTGTTTCCGCGGTTGGGGTTCATCTCCGGAATTCTGCTGGCGGCCTACGTGGCGCTCAAGGCCGTCGACACCCTCATTTGGCTGAACGTGACCTCGCCCGCGGTGGGCTTCGCTCCGTGGGAATTCTATGCCTATAAACCGTTCGGCACGGCGCTGCTGTTCGCCGAAATCGCGATCTTCGGGTTGCTGCCGGCGGTGCTTCTGGTTCACGGCAGATGGCTGCTGCCGGGCGCCGCGCTGGCCTGCTGCGGCATTCTATTGAACCGGTTCGTCCTCACGGTGCAGACCCTGGCGCTGCCCACTCTGGCGTTCGATAAGTTCCTGAGTTACACGCCGAGTTGGCAGGAGGTGGCGAGCTTCGGCGGCGTGGTTGCGTATGGCGTGATCCTGTATTCGCTATCTTATCGGTACCTGCCGTTATTCCCACAAGTTAAGGAGCAGACTCATGTTTCCGGGCGTTGACGGGTTTCATTGGACTTTCGGGCACGTTTTCTTCCTGTCGGTATTTTTCGCGATCGCGCTGACTATCCTGCTGACGGTAGCGGCGGCAGCCTTGCGAACGGCCCGCGACCTGCGAAGCGGCAAGGCGTCCGACATCTGCTGGCATGCGGACTTCGGCGAACTGCCCGAGCAGGAACGCCGCTGCCGGCACGAACTGGCGGGCCGGGTGGAGCAACGCACCTGTCCCAACGCGTTCGATTGCCGGCGTTGCCCCGACTATGCCCGGTTCGCGGACCTGGCGCCTTCGGTCGCGCCGCGCACCTTCGGTCTGAACTATCCCGGCGACCGCTTCTATCATCGGGGCCATACCTGGGTGCGGCCGGAGACGGACGGCACCTTGACGGTGGGTCTGGACGACATGGCGGAGCGCGTGATCGGCCATCCCGACACGGTGCTGCTGCCCGCAACCGGAACCGAGATGGAATTCCAGGGTACGGCCTGGAAGATGTCGAAGAACGGCCAGGCGATCCGGGTGCGGGCGCCGCTCGAAGGCACTGTGGTGGCTACCGGCAGCGCCGAACAGGGTTGGTATCTGAAGCTGCGCCCGCGCGGAGAGGCGAACCTGCGCCACCTGCTCCGGGGCGCCGAAGTTCCCGGCTGGCTGGCCGGCGAGCTCGACCGGCTGCAGCTCCAGTTGACACAACCCGATAGCTCTCCGAGCCTGGCCGATGGCGGCATCCTGGCGAGCGGCTTGATGGACGCAATGCCCGAGGCGGACTGGGACAGGGCGTTGGCGGCTACGTTCCTGGAGCCGTAGGGGGCCGCGCGGTTTAGTCTCTGGGAGCTTTTTGGGGGGAGGGCTTCGGCTGTTGGCTTTTCGCCGCCTTTTCGATGGCCTCGATGTCGGCGAGATCTTGCCGTCTGCCGGCGGCGCGTTTTGCTGCCAGCAAATCTTCACGGGAAATGAAGTTTGCCCGCACCTTGGTTTCCTCGTCGAAAACGGCTTCAACCCGGCGGGGCCATGCGGCGTCAAACTCGACGCCCGGAATTGCCGTGAGAATGTCAACGCCAACCGGCTCGCGCCCCATGCGGAAGAACGGGCCGGGTTCCCCAAAGTCGGCAGGGGTCAGATCTTGCAGCGGCGCACCGAATTCAGTTAACGCCGCGAAAACCGCCTTCGCGTTTTCGGGATCGGCCTTCACCAGGATGTCGAGGTCTTTGGTTGCGCGAGGCTGCGCATGGATCGCTACCGCGTAAGCGCCAATCACGAGGTACTTAGCGCGGTGCGCGTTCAAAATGGACAAGAGTTCTGTGTAATCTGAAAGCATCCGGCTTGAACCCCTTCAGTTTGTAGCCTTCCTCGGTGAGTTCCGACACGGCGGCCACACGCTCATGCACGGGGCGGCTCTGCCAGTAGCGATACTCGTCCGCCTTCATTTCGTCGAAGTTCGCGTATTTGCGGATGGTCTTATCCATGCTTCGTTTGTAGCACGCGAGGCGCGGCGCTTCAATGTCTTATAGGCTTGGCGTTTGGCCGCGCTGGCAAAATAGCGATGGGAAGTTGTTCCCGCGTTGGCCCTTGGGCCGGAGACTGGATCTTGCACCTGCGCTCGCGCTTTCAGCGCGGAATCTCATACCGCTTGAGCTTGTCGTAGAGCGTCGAGCGGTCGATGCCCAGGGCGGCGGCGGCTTCCTTTACGTTTCCGCTCTTGCGCTCCAGGGCCGCCACGATGGCCTGGCGCTCGAGCTCCGCCAGGGGCAGGTCGGGCACCTGCCAGGCCTTGAGCTGTCCCATGCTCCGCTCCAGCGAAGAGAAGTCGGACTCCTGCAGCTTGCCGTTGCGGCAGGTGACGATGCCACGCTCGATGGCGTTTTCCAGCTCCCTCACATTCCCGGGCCAGTCGTAATCGAGAAGCAGCTTCATGGCTCCCTCGGAAATGCCGCTCACTTCCTTGCCCAGCTCGTGCGCGATCTTCTCTACGAAGTGCTCGACCAGAAGCGGGATATCCTCGCGCCGTTCCCGCAGGGGCGGGATGCGGATTTCGATCACGTTCAACCGATAGTAAAGATCGTCGCGGAACTTGCCCTCGCTCACCAACTGGGCCAGGTCCTTGTTGGTGGCGGCGATCACGCGCGCATCCACCCGCACCTCTTCGCTTCCGCCCACGCGGTAGAAGCAGCGCTCCTGGAGCACGCGCAGCAGGTCCGCCTGCAGCTTGGCCGAAATGTCGCCGATCTCGTCGAGAAAAATGGTGCCGCCGTCGGCCAATTCGAATTTGCCGCGGGTCTGCGCCCCGGCGCCGGTGAAGGCGCCTTTTTCATAGCCGAACAGCTCGCTTTCGAGCAGGGTTTCGGTGAGGGCGGCGCAACTGACGGTGACGAAGGGCCGGGCGGCGCGGTCGCCGGAGTAATGAATGGCGCGGGCCACCAGCTCCTTTCCGGTGCCGCTGGCGCCACGAATGAGGACGGTGCTCCGCAGGCTCGAAATGTCGCGCGCCAGGCTGAGGATCTCCTCCATGCGGGCGTTCTTGGTGATGAGGTCGTGGTGATGATAGTGGCGGCTGATCTTTTTGCGCAGAATGGCGTTCTCGCGCTGCAGCTTCTTGAGCTTGAGGATGCGCGAGACCAGCAGCGAGATCTCCTGCGGGTTGCACGGCTTGACGATGTACTCCTGGGCCCCTTCCTTCATCGCCTGGATGGCGGTATCCACGGTGGCGTAGGCGGTGATGATGATGATCGATGCCTCCGGACGGAGCCGCCGGATCTCCATCATGGTATCGATGCCGTCCATGCCGCCGGGCATTTTCAGGTCGATGAAGTAGATGGCGTAATCGGCGGCCCGGGCCAGTTCGACGGCCTGCCGCCCGTTGGGCGCGGTATCGACGCGATAGCCGTCTTCGCGAAGCCATGCGGCCATCGATTCGCACATCACTTCTTCGTCATCCACGATCAGGATATGCCAGACATTTTTCATGACTTTTCTCCGTCAAGCGCGGCAAACCGGCGCACGAGATGAGCGCCGCAACGGGGGCAGTAGCGTCCGCCCTTGGCGTCCACCAGCGCGATATCGGTGGAAAGGCTCATCGAACACCTCATATCGCTGCAATGGGTGAGGCCGAAGGTGTGCCCCAGCTCATGCAACGTCTCCTTGGCGGCGCGCTCGCGGAGCAGCGCCTCGTCGGCCGGGAGGCCATAGAACTCCTGGCGCAGGCGGCACAGAGAAAGCAGAGCCACCGGTCCATCGAGCTGCGCCTGGCCGAACAGAAATGTGAGCACGGGGATGGCGAGATCCACCTCGGTGACGCCCAGGATGCGGGTGGTTTTGGGAGGCGCGGCTCGCGCCACCGCCTTCATAATCTCGACCGAATGGTACTGCCCGCGGGCCGGGTCGTATGCGCGTTCCGGCATGGGCAGGGCCGGGAGGCGCGTGACCGGGAGGGGAAACCACTCCGCGGCCGCGGTCTCGATCCACTCGAGAGGCTTGGGTGGCACCGGTCCAACCGCCACCACGTAAAGCGCAGTCACGCCGCATGGCCCTGCGCTACCCCGCTTCCACCCGGCGGGACGCTTGGCTTCAGCGGCAGAGTCACGGTGAACGTCGTGCCCTGGTCGCGCCGGCTGGTTACTTCCACTTCGCCGTCGTGAGCCTTGACGATGCCGTAAAGCACGGCCAACCCCAGGCCCACGCCCTTGCCTTCGGGCTTGGTGGTGAAAAACGGGTCGAAGATTTTGGAAAGGTTTTCGGGCGCGATACCCTCGCCGGTATCGTGGACCCGCAACTCCACGCCGCTCCCGTCCGGCAGCCTGCCGGTCGTGATCGTCAGCTTTCCCCCGCCCTTGGACTGCATCGCCTCGGCGGCATTCAACGCCAGGTTGAGGATTACCTGCCGGATCTGCGAGGCATCGCACAATACGGGCGGCAGGTCGTCGGCCAGTTCGAGTGCCGGCTCGACTTCGATGAGTTTGAGCTTATGGCTCACCAACCCCATGGTAGTGCGGACCAGGTGGTTGAGGTCGGCGGAAGCGTGCTGCGGTCTCGATCGCCGTGAAAAGGCGAGCAGATCCGAAACGATGCGTCCCACGCGCGCGGTCTCCGCCGAGATCTGTCCCAGGTACTTCCGCACTTCGGCCTCGCGTCCCGGTGGAATGCCGCCGTTGCTCATGATGCGCTCGACCAGCATGGACAGGTTGAGCACGCCGGATACGGGATTGTTGATCTCGTGCGCCACACTGGCGGCAAGCTGCCCGAGGGAAGCCAGCCGATCGGATTGGAGGAGCTTGCGTTGGGCAGCGTTCAACTGCTGGGTTCGCTCGGCGACCTTGGTCTCGAGGGTCTGCGCCATCTCGTTCAGCTCGGCAACACTCTTTTTGACCCGTTCGCGCATGGCGTTGAACGAGTCCACCAGTTCGTCGAGCTCCTGGCTGCGATGGACGATCTCGATGGGACGATCAAGCTCCATGGCGCTGACATCCTTGGTGCCCTCGATCAACTCGCGGATCGGCGTGGCCACAAAGCGCCGCGTAAAGAGAATCACGAAGGCCGCTCCGATGATCACCTCCACGCTGGTGGACAAGATCGTCTGCAGGGTCATGATTCGCGCCTGTTGCTCGACGGGGTCCAGCCGCAGCGCCACATCCAGCACTCCCAGAACCTTCAAATTCTTGGGGTGAGCATGACAGTCCGCGCTGGCGCACGCCGACTCGTTGTAGATCGGGGTGATCATGCTGAGCGTTTTGGCGCCCTCGGGAGACTGGGTGAAGCGGATCCGCGACGTGTCCGCCGGCTTACCGCGCGCCGGCACCGTATCGTGGCAACTCCGACAGACTTCGTCGTGGACCAGCACCGTGCTCGGATGTTCGCGCGCATCGGTAGAAAACACCAGCTTTCCCTCGCGGTTGAACATGCGGATGCGGTCTACACCCTGCTTGTCGGCTATCACCCCCATGATCTGGTAGGCGGCCTCACGGTGGTCGTCGAGCATGGCGTGCCAGGTCGCGCTGGTGATGCTGCGGGAGAGTTGGTCAGCGCCGAGAACCATGGTTTCGACCTGACGGCTCTTCTGGGCCCGCAGGTTCAGGTAACCGGTGAACCCGCTGATGACGACGATCAGTACCGTAAGGGAAAAAATGAGCTTGGGGCCGAGCCGGTGAGGCATGATCGCAATTCCCCTTTTCAAGATCCTGAAATCTTATTATAAGGAAGACCCGATGAAAAATTCAACATGGCGCCGAGGAACATCGACGGACGCGGTCATTGGAAGCTCACAGTTTAGTCGGCGCTCCGCTACACCGTCGCTTGAGCGGCTGCCGTGGCGCATGCACTCCTCGATGCAGCGCCGGCACTGTTGCCGACGCCTGCCGCCCCAAGGCGCAGAAGCGTCGAGTAGAAACGCGACGCAGCACCGAGGAGTGCGTGCGCCACGCAGGCAACAGTGAAGTTATTTTGGCGCTAACCATAAGATTAGATGAGACGTTATCTTTTTGCGAGAACCGACCCGTCGGTGCAAGTATGCGGTGCGAAATGGCGAGTGGGGCGAGGAGTCGAAAGGTACAGGTTGGATGAGCCCACGAAACGCCGTGTTTTGCTACGGTCCCGTTGAAATATTCCGCTATCCTTGTAACGCACTGATTTGATAGAGTTTGTTGTATTTCTCTGCATTTTGACTGTCGCGTTTTGCCACAATCGATTATCGTGGTGTTTTGCAACGGCACGTATCTCACTGAAATAACAACAGATAACAAGATACCAAACAACGGTATTTGGCCCCTGCCGTGCCCTATACACAATCAGAAAGGATGGACGGATTATGACAGTCATTCTGGTTCTTGCAACGTTCTTGGTTTTCGTAATTATTGATTGGGCAGTCAATCGAGGCAAGGTTCTACATACGGTTGCCGCAAAACAGGCGGTCCCGGCCGCCGTGCCGCAGAGAGATTTCGTCGCGGGATTCCAGACTCCCGGTCATATTTCCTACCATCCCGGCCATGGATGGCTGGCGCGTGAGCGCACGAACGTGATGCGGGTGGGCGCCACTGAATTCGCGGCTGCGTTAGCGGGCAAGCTGGAAAAGGTCGAACTGCCGAAGCGGGGGCAGTGGCTGCGGCAAGGGCAGAAGTTCCTGACACTAGTCCGGAACGGGGAAAGCGTGGAGATGGTTTCGCCGGTCGAAGGCGAGGTAATCGAAGTCAACGCGGAACTCGCCAAGCATCCGGCGTTG
>Ga0182014_10006258_pt1 | contig 12900 bp, 10 predicted proteins | sample 612S2DmetaG_FD_120489 | JGI IMG/M metagenome (GOLD analysis project Ga0182014, IMG submission 120489) | Permafrost microbial communities from Stordalen Mire, Sweden - 612S2D metaG | ecosystem: Environmental > Terrestrial > Soil > Wetlands > Permafrost | place: Sweden: Stordalen | collected... | reverse complement strand
TCCTGGTTTCTCTGTTTCTCTCCGTTGTCTGCCTGCTGGCCGACTTCGCGCAAGCCGCCCCGGAAGTCCGGCAGTCGGGCGGCGAGCCCGACGGCATCGTCCAGGTGGCGAACCTGGTGTATGCGGGCGCGAAGAGCAGCCGCTGCTTCTCCGACCACTTTCTCATCAAGGCGAACAAAGAGACCGCGATCTCCACCAGCCGCCGCTTCCATGCCGTGAAACTCTCCGACGAGAACCTGTACGAATTCCCGTTGCTGGTCATGACCGGCGAGGGGGACTTTCAGTTGCCCGAGGCGGAACGAGAGCGGTTGCGCCGCTATGTAGAGCGCGGCGGGTTCCTGCTGGCCTCGGCGGGCTGTTCCTCGGCCGAGTGGGACCGGGCCTTTCGCCGCGAAATGGCCGCCGTCTTTCCCAACCATCCCCTGCAATCCATCGACCTCAGCCACCCCCTGTTCCACACGGTTTATGAGATCAAGGGACTGCGGGCCAAGCGCGGCAGCCCTCGGCCGCTGGTGGGCATAAGCCTCGGCGGCCGCTTGGGAGTCGTCTACGCGCAAGACGGCTTGAACGATACTCCCCACGCCACCGGCTGTTGTTGCTGCGGCGGCAACGAACTGGAAAACGCCGCCGAAATCAACGTGAATATCCTCGCCTACGCCTTGACGTACTGAGATGACCACGATCGCTTCGCCGCCGTTCGTTCTTGCCCTGCTCGGTGCACTGGGGTGCGCGGCGCTGGCCGGTTGTCGGCCCGGCGCCGAGCAGCCCCTGGCCATCGTCGTCAGCGGCGACACCGCCGGATGGATCGCGCCCTGCAGTTGCGCGGCGAACCAGTCGGGCGGCTTGCCCCGCCGCGCAACCTATGTCGCCGGGCTGCGCCGTCAAGCCGCGGTAATCCTGGCCGACGCCGGCGGCGCCGCGGGGGGAAAAGCCGGCTACGATCGGGCGAAATTCGAAGCCATCCTACACGGCGAAATACTGATGGGCGTTGCCGCACACAACATCGGCGCCGCCGAAGCCCTCCTTGGCCCTAGCGAGCTGCGCCGGCTGGCCCGGCAAACTGGCGTGCCGCTGCTCTCGGCCAACGTCTGCGATCGCGCCGGCCGGCTGGTCGCCGAACCGGTGCGGGTCGTGGTGGCCGCAGGGCGAAGAATTGCCCTGGTCGGCGTGCTTGCCGAGCGCTATGCCACTGCGGAACTGCAAGTCCTGCCTCCTCATCAAGCCGCGTTGGATGCCCTGCACGCCGCCGGAAACTACGATGCCGCGATCGTGTTGGCCTACCTGCCGGAAGACGAGTTGCGGCAGTTCGTCGACGTGCTGCCCGAGGCCGACGCGATCTTCGGCGGTCCCACCGGCCAACCGATCAGTCCGCGGCGCATAGGGCCCGCGCTCTTGGCGTCCGCCACGAACAAGGGGAAGTTTTTGGTCCGGCTCGACGCGCCGGAGTCCGCCGCGGCCGGCCATTGGACGGGGCGCATTGTCGAGCTGAACGAGCAGTTCGCCGACGACCCGCAGCAGGTGGCCAACATCGGCCGCTTCCGGCAGCAGCTTGCCGAAGCGGATTTTGCGCCGCCGCAGACGTCGTTCGCCGAGCAATGGCCGCTGCCGTTGCCCGCCGGGCTCACCGTTGCCGGCACCGCCGCCTGCCGGAAGTGTCACGAAGAGGACGACGGCCTATGGCGGCAGTCGAAACATGCCGCGGCCTGGAAAACGCTGACCGACTCGGGGGCACACGTCGACCCCGACTGCCAGCGCTGCCATACCACCGGCTACGGGCTGCCGGGCGGGTTTACCTCGGCGCGCCACAGCGGCGCGCTGGTGAACGTCGGTTGCGAGAGCTGCCATGGCCCGTCACAGCGGCACGCCGCCCAGCCGGCCGTCCCTACCGCCTATCTCGCCCAGGCGAAGGACCGTTGCACCGTCTGCCACGATCGCGAGAACAGTCCCAAGTTTTCCTACGCCAGTTATTGGAAGAAAATCTCTCACGGCAAATCCGCCCCGCCGACCAAAAGAGTCACGCCGGCGCGCTAGCAGTACGGCACAGCATAATTGTCGGATCGGCCGCGTTTATTGGGACTCAGATAGTTAATGTCGTTTAGCGGCCGGCGGCACGCCGGCCAAGCGGCCGATTTGGCAATTCACGCCGCGTGGACACGGCGGCTAAACACGACATTTTTTCCGATTCCCGCTAAACCACACACAATTGTCAGGTGTCGGATGACTAGCGATAGGCGAACCGTAGCAATGCCGCCCGGGCGCCGTCATTGGTGGACGCGGCGATACATGGCGACGAGTTTGGCGGGCGGCCGAACGGGCCGCTTCGTCTTCAGGCTGACAAAACATCCTTCCTGGCGTCCGATCGCGGCCAGTTGTCCGTTGGCCACAAACTCGGCCGTCACCTCGTAGCGCAATTTCTTCAAATCGCTGAGCCACATGACGCCCGTCAACTCGTCGTGCAATTCGATGGGGCGTTTGTAGTCGATCTCGACCTTGAGGATGGCCGGCAGATAGCCTTCGGCCATTTGCTCGTCCAGCGGGAGATAGGCGTCGAGCATCGCCAGCCGCAGGTCTTCCATCCAGCGGACGTAGACGATATTGCTGACGATCCCCAGGACGTCGATGTCGTACGGTTTGACGCGGAGGGGAACGCGAACGTCGAGCCGCTTCGGGGGAGGTGTCGGGGACATGGAGGATTCCAGGCACTCGCAAAGGGCGTGAAACTCGTCACGGAAGCGTGGAACGCGTCACCACGCATTTCGCACGCCACCGCACTCGATTCCTATTTTAGCGAATCTTCGTCCCCTGCAAATACCCCGGCCGTTTTGTCGCCGGGGCATCGGAACGGCAGGCCGGGCGTCAATAGTCCTTCGGCATCCGCTTGAGTTCTTCGAGCGTGAAGACGGGACCTTCCTTGCAGACGTAGACCGGGCCGCAATTGCAGCGGCCGCACTTGCCCACGCCGCACTTCATGCGATTCTCCAAGCTGGTATAGATGCTGGCGTCGGGCAGCCCGATCTTGGCCAGCACCGGCAGGGTAAACTGAATCATGATCGGCGGGCCCACGACCAAGGCCACGGCATTTTCGCCCGATATGTTCGCCCGCTCGACCACCGTAGGCACGAAGCCGATCTCGCCCTTCCAGTCGGGCGTCTCGCCGCCGGGATCGACGCAGCGGACGACCCGCACGCCTTCGAACTCGGCCCAGCGGTCCAATTCGTTGGCGAAAACCAGGTCGCCGACGGTCCGGGCGCCGTAGACGATCGTCACGTCGCCGAACTGCTCGCGGTTTTCCAAGGCGTACCAGATGGCGCAGCGGATGGGCGGCATGGCAATCCCGCCGCCGACGAAGATCAGGTTCTTGCCCTTCCACTTTTCCAGCGGATAGCCGTTGCCGTAGGGGCCGCGAAAGCCGATGGTGTCGCCCTCTTCGGCGTTCCACAGGGCCTCGGTCACGCGGCCCGTGCGGCGGAAGCAGAACTCGATGAAATCGGTCCAATCGGAACTGGAACAGATGTTGAAGGTCGACTCGCCGGCCCCGAAGGCGGAAAAAATGCCGAACTGGCCGACGCGGAAGGAAAACGCCCGGGCCTGCTCCGGATCGCGGAAGGCGATGCGCACCGACTTCACGTCGGCGGTCTGCTGCCGCACCTGGATGACTTCCATAAGGTCGGGCTGGTAGATGTTCGCGCTCATGGTGTCGGGGCAATCGTCTTGAGGATGGGAAGCACGCCCAGGCCGGCCGGGCAATTGCGCGTGCAGTTTCCGCAGCCCGTGCAAAGCAGCGCGCCGAACTTCTCCGGGTAGATTTGGAACTTGTGGTAGATGCGTTGGCGTTGCCGCTGCCCTTGATTGCCGCGGGGGTTATGGCCCGAGGCGTGTGCCGTGAACATGCTGAACTGGCAGGCGTCCCAGTTGCGCACCCGGGTTCCGCCCGAGGGACCGCCCTCGTCGACGATGTCGAAGCAATGGCACGTCGGACACGTGTAGGCGCACGCCGCGCAGCCGAGGCAACGCATCGCGGCGGCCTGCCATGCCGGGTTGTCGTAACCGCCGGCGAGGAATGCGCCCAGCTTGTCCAGGTCGAACTGCACCGGCGGACCTTCCATCACGCGCCCCACGGCCGACGATTCGGTCGTGACGCCGGCAAACAGCCGTCGGCCTTTGTCCGTTAGGCATCGCACTTCATAGTTCTCGTCGTCGACGGCGATCAGCAGCGCATCCGACCCCCGCACGTCGCCAGGGCCCAAGCCGACCGACGTGCAAAAACAATGGGCGTCGTACGCGCCGCACGCCAGGGTTACGACGGTGGTCAGCTCGCGGCGGCGGTTGTAAAACTCGTCTTGCGTGTCCCAATTGAAGACGCCATCCAAGGCCGGCAGCGCGGCGGCGTCGCAAGGCCGGGCGCCGATGACGATTTGTTCCTTCGTCGGCAATTCGGCGGGCAGCAGCTCGATCCGCTTTCCCTTGAACTGATAGCCGTAGAGCTGTTCGTGACGCGGAAACACGACTTCCTTGATCGAATTGGACGGCCGGACGAAGCCGTCGAGCGCCAGTTGGTCGGCCGAGGTCAGCCAGGCGTATTGGACCAGGTCCTCGTGGACCCGCTGCGGTCCGGCCACACGTTTGCCGTCGGCCAGCAGCCGTTCGATCCACGGGCGAATCGCCGTTCCGCTCAGCAGTTCGCTCATCGGATGAACTCCTCGTGGTCTTGCTGGGAATAGGCGCCGATGATCGGATCGGCGGCGGGGTCCATGCCGGCGCGGAAGCTGAAATTCTCTTCTGCGGCCTTGGCCAACGACAAGTTCAAGAGCCGCAGGTCGATTCCCGCCGGACAGGCGCGAGTGCACTCGTCGCAGCCCACGCAGCGTCCGGCCAGGTGGAACGCCCTGGTGATCTGCCAGGCGAAATTGCCCTTCAGCGTGGCCGAAGTGCTGATGACGACCGGACGATTCTTATCGACGATGCACTGCCGGCAGTAACACATCGGGCAGACCTGGCGGCAGGCGTAGCATTTCACGCAACGGCTCAGCTCGGCCTTCCAATAGGCCATGCGCTCCGCCGGCGTTTTCTTCAAGAACGCCTCGATCTCGGCGTAGCGCCCGTCGGCCGTGGCCGGCGGGTTGCCGGCCGACGCTTGGCCGACGGTAATATCCGCTTGCCGCGGCGTGTGCACGTCGCACGACTGGCATTTCGCCTGGCGAGGCTCTCCGACGCCGTCGCAGGCCAGCCCGATGACGGTGAGTTGCGACCGGTCGATCTGCGATTCTTGTTCCAAGACCAGCAATGCCCGTTGGTCGCAGCCTTTCACACAGATTGCCGCCCGGCCCAGCGCCGCGACTTCCTTGCGCAACAGGTACTTGGCCAGGTTGGCAAAGCAGCGGTCGTTCCACACCAGTTGATCGGCGTCTTCGGGCCGCGTGATGAAGACCGGCACGACGCGATCGTCCGCCGCGGCCTGGCCGTAGCCGATCACGACCTGGACGGTGCCGTCCGTGAGCAATCTCCGGCATGTTTGGCGTAGTTCTTCTTGCATTCTGAGTGAATTTCGTAGGGTGCGTGGAACGCACCATCCTTGCCATTCGTGGTGCGTTTCACGCACCCACCATTTCTACTTTTCCGACTCCGCCTGGCAAATCTCTCGATAATCGCTGTACGGCCCGAGTTCCCGGGTTTTGTCCGCAATCTCGGTAATGACCTGCTGCCACTTCTTTCCTTCGGCGGCGGAAATCCAGGAAAAATGGATCCGCCGGGTGTCGATTTCCAAGGCTTCGAGCAGCGGGCGAAACAGCATCCAGCGCCGCCGGGCGTGGTAGTTGCCTGCCGTGTAGTGGCAATCGCCGGGATGACAGCCGGAGACCAACACGGCGTCGGCCCCCGTCTCGAACGCCTTGACGATCAGGTTGAAGTCGATTCGGCCGGTGCAAGGCAAGCGGACGATCCGCACGCTGGCCGGATATTCCAGGCGATTGGTTCCGGCCAGGTCGGCGCCCAGGTACGTGCACCAATTGCAGACGTAGGCGATGATTTTCGGTTGGAAGTCGTTGCTGTCGCTCATTCCAGGCTCTCCACCATCGCGTAGATTTGTTGCTCGGAGAAGCCGTCGAGGTCGATGCTCTTCGAGGGGCACACGGCCACGCACGTGCCGCAACCCATGCACAGCCCCTGGTTGACCCGGGCGGTGCGTTTGACGAGATTTCCCTTGCGGTCGCGGATTTCCGCCCGTTCGATCGCATTGTAGGGACACGCCCGCACGCAGGCGAAGCAGGCGGCGCAGTTGGTTTCGTTGACCTTGGCGATTTCCGGCTCGCGGGAAAGCTCTTCGCGGCTGAACATGATCGCCACTTTGCCGGCCACGGCGCTGGCTTGGGCCACCGACTCGGGGATGTCCTTGGGCCCTTGGCAGGCCCCGCACACGAACACGCCGGCCGCGTTGGTTTCGACGGGCCGCAGTTTCGGGTGCGATTCGGAAAGAAAACCGTTTTCGTCGTAGCCCACGTTGAGCTTTTGGGCCAGCTCCTCGACGTGATCGGCCGGTCGCATGGCGGCAGCCAGCACCACCAGATCGGCTTCGATCGTCAGCGGTTCGCCGGCGAGCGTGTCGACGCCGCGGACGATGAGATGGCCGTTTTCCTGGGTGATTTTGGAGACGCGGCCGCGATGGTACTGGGCGCCGTCCTGCTCGATGGCCCGGCGGACGAACTCGTCGTAGTTCTTGCCGCCCGCGCGGATGTCCATGTAGAAGACGTGGGCCTGCCCGTCATGCACCTTGTGCTTGTAAAGCATGGTGTGCTTGGCGGTGTACATGCAGCAGATTTTCGAGCAGTAGGAAATGCCCTTGGCGTTGTCGCGCGAACCGACGCAACTGATGAAAACGACCGTCTTGGGCACTTTCCCGTCGGAGGGCCGTCGAATCTCGCCGTTGGTGGGCCCGGAGGCCGAGACCAGCCGCTCGAATTGGAGCGAATCGATCACGTCGGGGCTTTGGCCGTAGCCGTATTCGCCGTAGCCGATCGTGTGGCCGTTGGTCTGCTCCTTGCCGATGCTGTAGAGTTGGAAACCGGTGGCCACGACGATGGCGCCGACTTCCTCGGTGACGAGCTGGTCCTGGTCGTCGAAGCGGATGGCGCCGGCCTGGCATTTCTTGGCGCACAGGCCGCACTTGCCCTTGAGAAAATGGAGGCAGGCGTTGCGGTCGATCACCGGCCGGGCGGGCACGGCCTGGGGAAACGGCACGTAGATGGCCGTGCGGTTGCCCATGTTGTAGTCGAACGCGCTGGGGGTCTTCTTCGAGGGGCATGAGTTCCAGCATTGCCCGCAACCGGTGCATTTCGCCACGTCGACATAGCGGGCCTTCTTGCGGATCGTGGCCTTGAAGTTGCCGACGTAGCCCTCGACCGCCTCGATTTCCGAATAGGTATGGAGCGTGATGTTGGGATGCTGTCCGACGTCGACCATGCGCGGCGTCAGGATGCACTGCGAGCAGTCGAGCGTGGGGAAGGTTTCGGAGAGCCCGGCCATTTTGCCGCCGATCGACGGCTCGCGTTCGACCAGGGCGACCTGGTAGCCGGCATCGGCGATGTCGAGCGCGGCTTGGATGCCCGCCACGCCGCCGCCGATCACGAGGGCCCGCCGCGTGACGGGAATGGCGATCGGCTGCAGCGCGTGGTTGTTTCGCACCTTGGCGACCGACATGCGGATCAGCTCGACGGCCTTGCGCGTGGCCTGCGACCGGTCGTGATGCACCCACGAGCAATGCTCGCGGATATTGGCCATTTCGACCAGGTAGGGGTTCAGTCCCGCCATGGCGGCCGCCTTGCGGAAGGTGCGCAAGTGCATGTGCGGCGAGCACGACGCCACGACGACGCCGGTTAAACGCTCCTCGGCGATTTTCCGCCGCATGAGCGACTGGCCGGGATCGGAACACATGTATTTGTAGGCCAGCGCGCAGGCGACGCCCGGCAAGTCGGCCACCTCGGCGGCCGCCTGCTCCACGTCGACGTTGCGGGCGATGTTTTCGCCGCACCAGCAAATGAAGACGCCGATCCTCGCCATGACGATGCACCGCTTTATTGCTTGACTACAAAATGCCGATCAATTCCCAGCGCGTGCCGGTCGATACCCAAGGCCAGGCCGACCAGATCGGAGAGATAATACACCGCCATGTCGTGGCGGCAGCCGTAACGCCGTTCCACCTCGGGCTGCTTCATGTCCAGGTTCACGTGGCACATGGGGCAAGCGACCACCATGCAGTCGGCCCCGTGTTCCTGCGCGTTGCCCAGAATCTTGTGGGAAAGCTCCAACACGACGTCCTCGTCGGCCATCGTGAGGCCGGCCCCGCAACATTCGGTCTTCATGTTCCACTCGACCGGCGACGCGCCCAACGCGCGAAGGATCGTTTCCATGGAACTGGGCTGCTCGCAATCGTCGAACCGCAGGGTGTCGGGAGGCCGGGTCAACAGGCAGCCGTAGTAGCAGGCGGGGTGGAAATCGGTCAGCGGCCGCACCGCCTTTTCCTTGATCTGGTCCAGGCCCACCTTTTGCAGGACCTGGATCAGATTGAGCACTTTCGCCTCGCCGGTCACGTCGAGTTCGACGATGTCGGAGACTTGCCGCCGCAGCTCGGCCGAGGCGGCCAAGGCCCGGCCGGCCTTCATCAGCTCCATGGAACACATCGGGCAGGGGGCCAAGAGGTCGGGCAGCCCGTCGCGCTCGGCGATGGCCAAGTTGCGGGCCGGCAAGGCGATGGCCAGCAGGTGATTGAGCGAATGCGCCGCCGTCGCGCCGCAGCAGATCCAATCGTCCAGCTCGCGCAGCCCCACCCCCAGCGCGGCCAGACAGGCGCGCACCGACGAACCGTAATCGTTCGACGATCCGTGCAAGGCACATCCCGGATAGTAGCCGATATCCACGAGCGCAGGTCTCCTGCAAAGGTGCTAAATCAATGGTGAGAGGTTGTGAATCATTTGATTTCGTGTCATCGAGGCCGCAATCCGTAGGGTGCGTGAAACGCACCACCCGCTACATGTTGTGGTGCGTTTCACGCACCCTACAAGTCTGCCCTCACCCTAGCCCTCTCCCGGCGGGAGAGGGGACTTCTGGCAAAGCCTCCATCGCCGCGTTGCATTTCTCGAAGATGCGCCGCACGACGTTGCGATCTCGAACCCGCTCGCCCCGAAGGTGGAACTTCTTCCGCTTCATGAGCTGCGGCGCCAACATCGCGTCCTTGAACAGCAAGGGAAGGCTCTGGTCTTTGAGGAACGCCTTGGTTTTGAAGACGCCGATCAACTCCAACTCGCAGAGCCGGCCGTTGCGGCGGACGTTGTCGAGAAAGGCCTGCTGGAAAACCACGGTGCGCAGCCGTTCCGACGAAGCCACGCCTCGTTCGACGGCCAACTGCCGCAAGGCGTCGATCACGCCGGCGCAATCGACCGACTTCGGGCAGCGCGTCGAACAGGTCATGCACGACACGCACTTCCACAGCGTCTCGCTCCGCAGGGCGCGGTCGATCCGCCCGATCTGAACCAGCCGCATCAGTTGATGCGGCAGCAGGTCCATGCGTTCGGCCAGCGGGCAGCCCGCCGAACACTTGCCGCACTGGTAACAATCGCGGACGCCGGCGGCGGCGAGAGCTTCGATCGCATTGGCAGGTGCATCAGTTGACATAAGGTGGGAAACTCGCGTCTCGGTGGGCGAGGCAATCGCAAGGGCCGCCGGCGTGCCTTCTCAGCACGCGGACATCTCTCGCACCAGGTGGTCGGCCAACGCCTCGGTGACGCTGGACTCGAACGCCAGAGGGCCGGCTTCCGTGCCGCTGGGCTGCACCAGCAGGGTCGTCACCTTGTCGGCGCCGGCGCCGACCAACGCGATGTACTCGGCCTTGGTGTCGCGGGCAATGTTTCCCGGCAACCGGCCGATGTCCTGCGCGAGCAGGATAATCAGACGATCGCAGTGGGCGGCCGTGCTCAAAATGTTCATGGGGGTGATGTCCGTCTGGCTGGGCGAGCTTTCCAGCGGGAAGCGCTGCTGCATCAGCTTGTGCCGCAGCAGTTGGCCCAATCCGCCTTCGCGCCGCAGCAACCCCGGCGCCGCCAGCAAGCGGACACGGGTGTGATTGCGGTTGGTAATGCTGAGGCTCCCCAGCGCCTGGGCGAATTCACGTTGCAAATAGAACGGCGGGGCGGGCTGGGGGCGAAAGGCCGCCGCCAGGATTTCGGCGATCTCGTTGTCGGCAAACGGCTCGACGGCGTAGTAGAAGATGCGGCGGATGCGATAGGCCGGCTCCAGAAGTCCATCCGTCGCCCCGAACACAATGATCTTCATCGACGGATTCTGGGTGTTGATCGCGCCGACGATGCCCGGACCCTCCGTGCCGAAGGTGGTGCCGTCGAACAGCAACACGGGGAAACCGGCCTCCTTCCACGCCGCGTCGAGGTCTTTCGGATCGGCGATCAGGCACACGCCACAGCCCAGCCGGCGCAGCTTCTCGGCCTGTTCGCGGGCCGACGCCGGGCTCCGGCTCAGCAAAATGGCGCGACGTGGCGAGCACTTTCCCATCTCCTCGTCGGGTCGCGTGGGACGGACGCAGGCGATCCATCCTTCGCCGCAAGGATCGGCCAGCAACGCGGCAGGATCGGCCTCCAGCGCGTCGTTCACCCCCACCACGACGCCGGAGATCGGCGCGGGAATGGTGTGCCGCGGTTGCCCCGCAATCGTCACGGCCGCCAGCGGCAGCCCCTGATAGACCACTTCGCCGATCCGCGGCAGAGAGACGGACTCGATCTTGGTAACGCCGGGCCGCACGATCATCGCGCCCACTCGCAACACGCCCCCTTCGCTCGCCTGATGCCAGGCATCGCGATAAAAGAAAAATGGTGATCCCGTCACGGGAGACTCGGCGGCCGACGACGTCGGCTCGCTCGCGGCGGCGCTCTGGTCGGCGTGCAGCAAGCGATGCACGGCCTGCGAAATTTCCTCGGGCGTGAACGGTTTGGTCACGTAGTCGGAAGCGCCCAGCCGAATCGCCGAGGCGGCGTTGGGAATGCTGGGATAGCCGGTCATCAGGACCACCGGCACGCCCGGCTTTTCCTTGCGCAGGGCTTCCAGAAAATGCAGGCCGTCCATCTCGGGCATTTTGATGTCGAGCAAGATCGCGGCGTAATCGCCGTGCGTCGCCAGTTGCAAGCCCTCGGTCGCATCACTGCACTTGCGGACGTCGAATCCCTGACGCGAAAAGATGCGTCGGCAACCTTCGCAAATGGCATCCTCGTCGTCCACGACCAAGAGCGTCGATTCGGTTAACATGAGCGTATCCCTTATTGTGCGAATGATTGACCTGCGACCAAAAACATTCACTCGTGCTCGATCGCCGAATAAGGCAGTATGCAATGCGTGTGCCAAAACGGAGAAAGCGGCGAAGAACGGTCAAAACAGCGTGGGAACAACCCAAACGGGTTCGACGAGGCAATCTCCAACCGAGATTTCTTGCCGTTGGCCCGTCAGTGCCGCGCGAATCGAGCGCTTCGTGCGTACGAAGCGGACATACAGTGTATGTGGAGCGGCCGCAGGCGGATGCAGGACGGCCGCAGGCGGATTTGCCGAGTCCCCTCTCCCTTTGGGAGAGGGTTAGGGTGAGGGCAGGGATTAGGGATTAGGGATTAGGGGGCAGAGGTTGCGAAATAATTGGCAAAGGCGTGCATCGGCCACAAGATGTCGTATGCCGCTTGCGGGTTCGCAAGTGAATTGCGAAACTTGAACCTGCTCCGCCCTCACCCCCGGCCCCTCTCCCAAAGGGAGAGGGGAGACGACGATCAGTCCCAAAGGGAGAGGGGAGGTGGAGATCATGTCCCAAAGGGAAAGGGGAGAGGAAGATCAGTCCCGAAGGGAGAGGGAGATGAACGTCAGGCGTCGGAAGTCAGTCCGTGCTTCCGCATCAGGGCGTGCAGATTGGTCCGCTGGATGCCGATTTCCTCGGCGGCGCGGGTGACGTTGCCGCTACAGCGTTTCAGGGTGTCGACCAGAAAACGACGCTCCAACTGCTGCACGGCCGAATCGCGGACCTGCTGTTTGAGTTGTTTGAACTCCTCCCACGTGCGGGGAAGTGGTGCGCTGCCGCTGGCTCGCAGCGGCACCTGTCGAATCTCCGCCGGCAGATGATGCGGTTCGATCCGCTCCTCGTCGCAAAGGATGGCCAGCCGCTCGACGATGTTCCGCAACTCGCGGACATTGCCCGGCCACGGATAATTCTCCATCAGGCTTAGCGCCTCGGCGGAAAACCCCTTCACGGCCACCTGCGTTTTCTTGCAAAAACGTTCCAAGAACGAAATCGCCAAGAGCGGGATGTCGCCCAGCCGATCGCGGAGCGGCGGCAGATAAATGGGAACGACGTTCAGGCGGTAGTAGAGGTCTTCGCGGAACTCCCCTTCGCGAACCATTTCGGTCAGATCGCGGTTGGTGGCGGAAATCAGCCGGATATCGACCTCGCGCTCGACGGTATCGCCCACCTTCTTGACCCGTTTCGTCTCCAAGGCCCGCAGCAGCTTGCCCTGGGTTTCCATGCTGAGGTTGCCGATTTCGTCGAGAAACAGGGTTCCCCGATGGGCGGCCTCGAACAGTCCCTGTTTGGTGGCGATGGCCCCGCTGAACGACCCCTTCACGTGCCCGAACAACTCGCTTTCCAGCAAGGTCGGGGCCAGGGCGCTGCAATCGCACGCCAACAGCGGATGATCCTTCCGCCGGCTCAAGCGGTGAATCGCCCGCACGAACATTTCCTTGCCCGTGCCGCTCTCGCCGATCAGCAACACCGTGCCGTCGGTGGGGGCCACGCGGCGGGCCAAGCCGAAAACGCGTTCCATGGGCCGGCTCTCGCCAATGATGCCCTCGAAACCCTGATGGATCTCCAGT
>Ga0182014_10006256_pt1 | contig 12905 bp, 13 predicted proteins | sample 612S2DmetaG_FD_120489 | JGI IMG/M metagenome (GOLD analysis project Ga0182014, IMG submission 120489) | Permafrost microbial communities from Stordalen Mire, Sweden - 612S2D metaG | ecosystem: Environmental > Terrestrial > Soil > Wetlands > Permafrost | place: Sweden: Stordalen | collected... | reverse complement strand
TCCAGATATTGTTCGCGCCCGAGTCGGCGATACTCCGCCACAGTGGCCGTGTCGAGTCCGAACGACACCCGCTCCAGCCACAACATATCCTCGCGATGCAGCACGGGCAGCGGTGCCGTTGCTCTCTGTGCGGATTGCGACGCACAGCCAGCCATTACCGCGCCGACCACCGCGGCGGCGATGGACAGCACTCGATTGAATCGGCGGCGGCGTCGCACCACAGGGCCTCCCATGAGCATGTATCGAGGATACACGGGATTGTTCCTCGCTAAAGAAAACGGCCACCACCGGACCGGGTTGACGCGTCTCTTTGTGACGCGGTTGGCCTAAAAATGGCGAAAACTTAATCCAGCGTGGAATTGCCTGTCCGCCGCCATACTGCATGCCGGCGGCTTCGGCGCCATGCGACTGCACCTGCCGGCAGGGTTCTTCTCATTGACGCATATCGGCGGCGCGAAAATCCTCTCTTTCTTCATTCTGTATTTCTTCGGCATCATTATCGGCCAGGATGTGTGGCAGCGCGTGTTCACGGCCAGAAGCATCCCGGTGGCGCGCGGTGGCGGCATTGCGGTGGGTCTTTATTGCCTGGTTTATGCCATCGCTGGCGCGCTGATCGGGACGGCCGGACGGGCCTTCCTGCCCGCACTGGCGGACCCCGATTCAGCCTTTGCGAACATCGTGAACGTAGTGCTTCCGGTCGGCCTGCGCGGCCTCGTGCTCGCGGCTTCACTCGCCGCCATGATGTCGACCGCGAGCGCCTGCCTCCTCGCGTCCTCCACGGTCCTCCTCGAGGACGTGTATCTGCGGCTGCGTCGCGTGAGGTCAACGGGATCCGTGACCCAAAGCCGCATCGTCACCTTCGCCTTCGGCGTGCTCATGACGGCGGTCGCCTCCACCACCACGGACGTGATCGCCGCCATCACCGTAGCCTATGACCTGTTGGTCGGCGCCCTTTTCACGCCGGTGCTCGGGGCGATGCTGTGGCGGCGTGGCACGTCTCATGGCGCGCTGGCCTCGATCGCAGTGGGCGGCATCGCGGTGGTTGTCCTGCTGTTCGCCCGGGGCATCGATTCCGATCTGCCGATCTATGGCGGACTGTTCCTCAGCATCGCGACTTACATCATTGTCAGTGTTTCATCGCAGCCGGGCGTGAAACTCACCACCGCGCCTGAATAAGGGGTATCCATGAATTACAAGAAACGCGGCACCGTCGACGGCGTCGAATACGAGCCAATGAAGGAGCCGCGCTATGCGGAGATTGCGACATTCATGCGGGCACCGCTCGCGGATTCGCTCGATGGACTCGACATCGGCCTGATCGGCGTGCCCACTGATCTCGGTGTGACCAACCGCCCGGGGGCGCGCCACGGACCCCGGGAAATTCGGAATTCCTCGAGCCTGATGCGGGGGTTCAACTTAGGCATGCGGATGAATCCCTACGAACTCTGCCGGATCGCCGATGTGGGCGACGTGCGCTTCTCCAGCCGCTATGACCTCGAAACGCAGGTGGCGGAGATTGCCAACTTCTACCGCCTCGTGCACGAGGCCGGCGTTCTGCCGGTCAGCGCCGGCGGGGATCATTTCATCACGTATCCCATATTCAAGGGTATTGCCGCCGAACGGCCCGTCGGCATGATCCACATCGACGCTCATACCGACACCTGGGGCGAGGTGTATGGCTCGAAATTCACGCATGCCGCGCCGTTTCGACTCGCGGTCGAGAACGGCCTGCTCGACCCGGAGCGCACGATTCAAATCGGCATCCGTGGCGGACAGAATCAGATGGACGGCATCAACTTCTCCGAGAAGCATGGAATGCGGGTGGTGTTCATGGAAGAGTTTGCCAAAGCGGGCGTCGAGGCCATCATCGCGGAAGCGCGACGCGTGGTCGGCAACGGACCCACGTATATTTCCTTCGACGTCGACGGACTCGATCCCGTGTACACGCCAGGGACGGGCACGCCCGAAATAGGCGGTATCTCCACCCTCGATGCGCAGCGATTTCTCTACGGCCTGCGCGGGCTCAACCTGGTGGGCGGCGACGTCGTCGAAGTTGCGCCTCCCTATGATCCGACCGGCAACACCGCCTTGGTTGGCGCGAGCATGATGTTCGAGATCCTTTGTCTGATCGCCGACAGCCAATTCGGGGCAGGCCGGTCGCGGACCAGCCGCGCCTAGCCGGCGGAAGGTGTTGACATTCCGGGCGCTCCGAGCGCCATCAAGGAAGATTTCTCGAACAGCAGTTGCGCAGTCAATTGAAGCGGACGTGCCGTGTCCGCCGACGCCGGGCCGCCGATTCCAGGTCGTGTGTGCGATGAGGGACAGACGGCATCGCGTGACTCGCTCAATGTCAGGGTGCCTCGTGAGCGGAAATGGACAGCTTCACGCACGTAGTCCATCATTGAGGGGTGCTGTTCATTATGCGAGAGGTTCCCGTGGGCGAAATCGACGAATCCATTCCAGGCTGGGCGACGGGCGAGTCAGCATGACCGTTCACCTTCATCACAAGCTCTCAGTTCTTCATGAGAGTTTGCTTCACGGCAAGTTGCCCAGAAACCTGCACTGGACCGATGTCATCGAACTCGTTGGACACCTGGGGCAGGTACAGCCGCACGGTGGGGAGGAGTTCGCATTTGTCGTCGGCGCGCAGCGCGAAATCTTCAAGAAGCCACATACGTCGGAGTGCGCGGTCGATGAAGTGTCGCGCCTCAGGCGGTTTCTCAAGGCAGCCGCATCCGAATTGCCGCCCTCGGGAGTCGCGCAATCCGCTCGAATGGTCGTCGTCATCGATCATCACGCAGCACATATCTTCCACGACCTCGGCGGCAGCCAGCCTCAGGATGAGGTCAAAATAGAACCCTATGATCCCCACCACTTCCATCACCATCTGGTTCACCGCAAGGAGGCGCATTACCGCGGAGATCGCGTTCCCGAAGAGGCCTCCTTCTACGAGGAGGTGGCCATTACCCTGGTGCCGGCGACGCAGATTGTCCTGATCGGGAGCGGGACCGGAAAGAGCAGCGCGGTCGAGGCCCTCGTGGAGTATCTGAAAATGCATCGTCCCGACATCTTCCGACGAGTGATGGCCACCGAGATCGTCGATCTTTCAGCGCTGACGGAACCGGGTATCGAAGCGATCGCGAAGCAGCACATGAATTCGGTCGACTAGACACGGCGGCGCTTCATATGCAAACGACCATGATCAGCGTCAACGGAATGCAATGCGGCGCGGCCATCGACGGCGCTATAGGTATTGACACGACGACTGGCGCGGCGTTTACTTCCTAAAAATCAATAGACTCGGACAAACTTGTTGCCGTCCGTGAGCACGATATTACCGATTTGGCTCGATCCTTCTCCCTTTTGGAATAGGCTAACGCCGATCAGCCATACTCTTACAATCCTTTTTGGAATATCTCCCCCAACCGCTTTCGCATAGTAATCCTGGATATTCTTTTTCTCGTCAATCCATTTGCCGAGTTCGGCGGTCCCAGAGCGGGCGACGACATGGGTTTCGCGATGATTCCAGCCTGGCAGGGGACAAGAGAAGCTCTGGTCGACGGCCATTTCATGGCTCCAAAAGAACGTGAGGTCGCGACCATTGTCGAATTCCACGGCAATGCTCATGTAGTCATGCGTTGGCAGTGTGTCCTCAGCGACTGTGGATGGCAGGCGGTCGGCCTTCCATGTCCAGAGCAGTTCAGTCGTGGGCGTCAACTCGATTGATACGTCCTTCTGCAATATGGCCGTGTCGTTGCAGGTATGAAGATCGATCGCGCGGGCCGGTGCGCCCGAACTGCGTGCCGGTGTCACCTCTGCATAAACCGGTGATGAGCCTAATTCCCACAAATAGTGCCATCCAACGGGGGGCTGTCTGGCATCGCGTGTTTGTCGTTCCAATTCGCCGGCGGCCCACCACGCCGTAGCGTCGGAATCGATTAGCTGTCTTAGAACCGTCCGCACGTCGGCGTCGTGACGCCAGAGGATCAGCGCCACGGATACGCCGCCCCCGGCATCGGGATTGATCGAGGCGGGTTCGCCCAGATAATGACCCTTCGCGTCCAGCCATCGCTCTCCCGGATACAGCTTGAGGTACAGTGATCCGGCAGTCGTTGCGACGCAGGTATTGGTCGCCTGCACGCCGCGAAAGACCTCCCCGTCTTCGCCGATCCGGGCCCAAACGGCCATGGGAGCCTCGAATGACAGATTGAGGGCGCGCGAAAGCCATACTTTTCCGTCCAATACCAGCGTGACCCGGTCCCCGGCGGCCAACGCCAGCCCGGTATCGAGCCACGGCCCGATATCGCTGCTCAGAAAGAGGACCTTCACGCCTTGGATCTCCTGGCCGGCCAAGGGCGCCAGGCCTTCCTTGATCTGCCGCTCAAACTGCTCCAGCGTCATGGTCACATCGAACTCCTCTGTATGAAAATGCCGACGACGACTGTTGCCGTCGCAGATGCACGAACCATATCCACTAACCAGTGACACGGGCAGGGCGATTTGCCTCGCGCGAGGCGGGCAAAACGCCCGTCATATGGCGACAACCGCCGCGCGCGCACGGTGCCCGTGGGATCGCTATAATGTCACCGTCCGAGCCGATGCCGATCATTCGGCATGCACTCGGAAAGTTCACCTTCTGTACCTTCAAACTACAATCCTATGGAGTTCACCATGAGCACATTGATCCGCAGTCGGAGCCTTCATGCGTTAGTTGCGTCAGCGGCATTCCTGGCGTTCAACGCGTCGGCCTGGGCAGTAGACGTAAAAGTCAAACTGACCGGGGCCGAAGAGACGCCGCCGGTGACGACTTCCGCATCCGGGACAGGCACAATTACAATCAACGCGGACAAGTCCGTCAGCGGTACCCTCAAAACAACCGGTATCGACGGGACGGTCGCGCACATCCATGTCGGTGCCCCGGGCCAAAGCGGTCCTCCCATCATTACCCTGAGCAAGGGCGGGGACGGCGCGTGGTCCGTCCCGGCGGGCTCTATACTCACGGATGAACAGTACGCTAGCTTCAAGGCCGGCAATCTGTATGTGAACGTCCACAGCGCCGAGCACAAGCCCGGCGAGATTCGCGATCAGCTCAAACCTTGAACTGACCAGCGGGCACGCAGTAAGACGATCGAGGACACGTGCAGTCGAAATCCCTCGAGAGAGTAGGGCGCCTCGAACGCGAGGCGCCCAGCGCGCAGTTTGCTCATGCCGACGCAGCCGAGTTCGGTGAGGAGCCGGGTGCATTGGGCACCGGGCGTGAAGAGCTTGACGAGGGTTTTAAGTAGATTCGGGCGAGAGGCAGCGAAGGGCGCTGCAAAACGAGGAGGTACGTATTTGCTAATCCTGAAGACATTCGGACTCTACGTCATCACGGCCGTCGCGGAAATCGTCGGCTGCTATTTACCGTACCTCTGGCTCAAAAAGAACGGCTCGTCTTGGCTGCTCGTCCCGGCAGCAGTCAGTCTTGCGTTATTCGCGTGGCTACTCACGTTGCATCCCACGGCATCGGGGCGCGTGTATGCTGCGTACGGGGGAGTGTATATCGCGGTTGCGATGATCTGGCTCTGGAAGGTCGACGGGGTTCCTCCGACGGTGTGGGATTTGACGGGCGCCGCCGTGGCCGTCGCTGGTATGGGCATCATCGTTGTCGGGAGTTGGCGGTCGTAGTGGCCCGAGCCAGCGGGCATGCCGCGGAGCGGGATGATTACTCGGCGGAGAAAATCGCTTAAGATCAGCAAATGGCGAAGAAAAACGCGCGTGAACCCGTCGACGAACTCCTCGACGCGATGGTGTGGATGCGTCGCAAGAAGAAGAAGCGTCAACCCGTGGACGATCTGATCGACGCGCTCTTGACTATGCGACGCAAGGCAAAGAAGAAAGCGGCGAAGAAAAAGCGCACGAAGGCAAGTAACCGGGGCTAGCGGACCGGACGTGCATGGCGGCGCCCGAATTGAACTCATCTGGCCCCGATGATTGGACTTTGGGCGCTTTAGCGCCGGCTTACATATCGATCGCCAATCTCCATGACAGCCGGTGCGGCCGCATTAAAGGTTTGCCAATGCGGCAGTCCCGGGCCATTGGGATTTCCTGTTTTGACAAAATTGACCCAGAAGCTCGTCATGCGTCGGGCGACCTCATGATCCGCGGTGCTGTAGGGTCGTTGTGGCGCGGCCTCGAGAGTACCAAAGACATAGGGTATCTCGGCCGAATGGAACGCGCCCCAGCGTGCTGATTCCGCCCCGGGCTCAATATGATCGTATAAATAAAGATACAGCGGCGTCCGGCATTGCGCGGCCCGGCGGCGCGCCCACCCGAGCAGCGTGGTGCGAGCCGCTTTGCTCGCGCCCAGCCGTGCTGAAGCACTCTTTGTAGCGACATACGAGCCATTTTCATCGGCATTCAGACCCGTGAGTGTGGCAACGTCGGCGAGTTGACCGGCGGACGTTGCACCGCTATCGCGTGGCAGCGTGACGACGTCCGCAATGGGCGGGAAATTCCTATCCGGTGCAGCATCGCCGTCGTTGCCCGCGGCATATAGCTGCGACGCCGGCACCTGACGCAACATGTCGATCGATGACAGCGTTCGCGCCTGCAGATAGCGCGCGCCGCGACGCTCAGCGTCGCTCAGACTGCGCCAACTTGGGGGACGGCCGGCGGAGCCACTCTCGACAATGACTTGGTGGAACAATCCGCGCGCCACGGAGGAGGTCTCGAGGAACTCCACCGCAAAGGCGCCAGCCGATTGCCCGGCGATCGTCACGCGCTGCGCATCCCCGCCGAATGCGGCAATGTTTCGCTGCAGCCACTGCAGAGCCGCGTTCATGTCCATGAGGCCGTAATTACCCGAGAATTGCCGCTCAGACTCCGCCGTCAGTTGCGGGTGTGCCAGGAAACCCAGGACGCCCAGTCGATAGTTCAGCGTCACGACGATGATCCCGCTGGCGGCGAGCGTGCGGCCGTCGTAGATCGGCACGGAGCCGGATCCGGACATGAATGCGCCGCCGTGTATCCAGACCAAGGTCGCGAGGCGCTCCCTACCGGTCTTCGCCGGCGTCCAGATGTTGACCGTCAAGCAGTCTTCGCTGATCGGCCCCGGGATCCGATACTCATGCGTCCAAGGTCCGCCGGCTCCCGGGCGCTGCATGCAGGACGGTGAAAAGTGATCGGCGGCAAGCGTGCCATCCCACGATGCCGGCGGCTGCGGAGCGCGCCAGCGGAGCGGACCGAGCGGCGGGGCGGCGTAGGGAACCCCGAGAAATGCCTGCACTGCCCCTTCATTGAGACCGGATAGAACGCCACCCTCCACCCGCACCTCGGAGAATGGTTGAGGCAACGCGGCGGCGCTTCCCGTTGGCGCCAGGCTAGCGCCGGCAACCACCGCGGCGATCATCGATACTAGATATTGCCTTGATCGGCGACGGCTCACTTGCCGAGCTTGCTCCGCATCTCTGCCGCGGTGAGCTGACCGGTGGCGAGCGGCTGGCCCAGATGGAATTCGCGCGTGCGCGCGAGCGAACCGACGACCACGGGATCAAAGCCGGCGTCGCGCACCAGCCTCTGCGCGATCTCGAGCGCTTCGTGATCGTCCCCGCCGATCGGGATCGCTATGCGCTCGGGTTGTCGATTGGCATCGTTCGCGAGCGATGCGGCCGGAATGCAATTGAACGCGCGCACGACGCGGCGATTGTGCAGAAACTCCGCGGTGGCAACGCCTGCGCCCCTTTTTTGGGCGTCGACCGCCATCGCACCGTCCCGGCGCTCGTTGGGGTTACTCGTGTCGAGAATGACCTTACCGGCGAGTTCCGTCCGCAAGTCCTCGCCGATTTGCGGCATCGCAGCGTATGGTACGGAGATGAGAATGACCGTGCCGAATACGGCCGCATCGTGTGGCGTGCCCGCGTGCGCACGCGAGCCGAGTTCGGCGACAAGACCCTGGAGTTCCTCGGGGTGGCGAGACGATACGAATACCTCATATCCCGCCTTGACCCAATGACGCGCCAGCGCGCCGCCGATCCGCCCCGTGCCGATGATGCCGATCTTGAGCGACCCCTTTGACGCTTCGGCATGAGCGGGCGACATGTCGAGCCTCAGGAATAGGCCGAGCGCCAGGCCTGTCAGGAGCAACGTGCGGCGGTCGATGGCGTGAGTGAACAGAAGTCGACGCATTTTTATCCCCAGAGCGTGGTTATCTCCAGTGTACCCCGGCGATAATACGCGCCCATGCTTCGACGTGCCACGCTGCTGCGCTCCATTCAATAGCCGACGGTGAAGCGCTTGTTCTTGTAATGGGGTTTCTCGATCTCGTCCATCATGGCGACTGCATAGTCCTCGTAGGAAATACGACTCTCGCCGTTCTGGTCTTTGATGAGCTGCTCACCGCCCACTCGGAATTTCCCGGTCCGTGTGCCCGCCGATATGTTTTGCGCGGGGCTAAAGAACGTCCACGACGTATCGCGGACGGTGCGTAAGTAGTCAAGTGCATCGACCATCGACAGGATCTCGTTTTTGACCCCCTCGGGGAGGGTCGGCGGCAACGTATCGACCAAACGTTTGCCCGGGGCGATCTCGAGGCTGCTGGCGCCGCCGACGATGAGGTAGCGCGGCTTCGCGCCCTTCAGTGAGCGCTGCGCGTCGACCACCGACTTGACCAGCCGCACGTAGAAATCGCGCGTCGGCGTTGGCCTGACGGCCACGGAGGTCACCACGACGTCCTGGCCTGCGATGTTTTTGGCAACATCGGACGTATCGAACACGTCGCCTTTTATCAGCTTGACGCCGGCCGGGGCACTGCCGTCCTTCGGGTTGCGGTCGACAATAGTGACTTGATGGCCGCGTGCTACGGCCTCTGCCACAATACAGCTGCCGATGTTGCCGCTACCGCCGTAGACGATAATCTTCAGAGGCTTGGTGGCCCGGTCCTCGCCAATTGCGGGGCCGCCCAGGGCGACGGTTAGGAGCGCGATACCCAAGAGAAAACGGCGATTCAACATGATGTGAGAACTCCAAAAATGGCAACGCCCGCCGGACAGGCTTGCATGCGGATACCCCGATCGGCATTGTCTTTCTCTTCTCGGGAGAATAGCACCGCGCGCCGCTCGGGCAAATGCTACTTAAGGTCAGCGAGAGCGCCAGCCGATGTGTTGGACCGCCGAAGGGGCGCACCTGCTGCTTCAGGTACGCTGCGCAGTGCTCGACGGCAGACTGGACGCCCTGTTGCGCGGGCGGTATCCGACATTTCGACTAACATCGCCGGCGTTCCTCTCGGTGGACGGCGACTATTTGGCGATCTGACGCGGGGCCTGCGGCTGCGTACCAGCCACGGCGCCGTCCTCGGTCTGCCAGCCGCCGCCCAACGCCCGATACAGCCGGACGAGATCGGTCGCGACCGCCGTCTCGTTGTCGAGCAGAAAGGCCTGATTCTGCTGCAGGGTGCGCTGCACGTTCAGCACGTCGGTGAAATTCGCGACGCCGCCCTCATAGCGCTGGCGAGACAGATCGAGCGCCACGGCGTTCTGTGCCACGGCGGCCTCGAGCAGGGCGCGGCGCTGCTGATCGGCGCCGTAAGCCGCCAGGGCGTTCTCGACTTCGTGCAGGGCGTTGAGCACCGTTCGCTGGTAGGCCAGCGCGGATTCCTGCGCCCGCACGTTCTGCAGCCGCACCGTCTTCCACTTGCCGCGATCGAACACCGGCAAATCCAAGGTCGGTCCGATCGAGCCGAACCGGCTGGCCCACTCGAGCAGACGGCCGGCAGAGTCCGACTGGTAGCCGCCGGTACCCGACAGCGTCAGCCGCGGAAACAGATCTCCGACCGCCACGCCGATCTGCGCCGTGGCGGCATGCAGATTCGCCTCCGCTTCCCGGATGTCCGGGCGCCGCCGCGCCATCTCTGCCGGCAGACCGACGGGCACGACGGACGGTACGGAGGGAAGCGGGGCCGCGGGCTGCAATTCGGCGCGCAGCGCCCCGGGCTCGAGACCGAGCAGCTGACTGAGCTGATTGACGTTCTGCGTGATCTGCAGCTCGAAGGTGGGTACGTCGGCGAGCGTTGCATCGTGCTGCGCCAGGGCGTTGCTCACATCGATGTGCGTGGTCAGGCCCGCCGCCCGTCGCTCACGCGTCAACTCCAGGAGTTCGTCGATGGTCGCGAGATTCTCGTGCGCCAGCTCGAGGCGCGCCTGCGCACCCCGCAGCGCCATGTAACTCTGACCGACGTCCGCCAGCAACGAGACCTGCACCGCATGCTGATCCTCGAGGGACGCCTGCACGCCGGCGTCCGCCGCTTCGACCGAACGGCGTACCCGTCCGAACAGATCGATCTCCCACGACGCATCGGCGCTCAGCTGATATTGGCTGTAGGGATTCGGAATGCTGATGCCCGCGGCACCCGGCAGCTTGATGCTACCGACCGAATTGAGCAGCGATCCGGTGGGCGTGGTTTCGCTGATGCGATTGCGGCTGTAGGAGGCATCCAGCGACAGGCTGGGCCACCCGGCCGCGGCCGTCACTTCCCGCTGCGCCCGCGATTCCTGCATGCGCAGCACTGCCGCCCGCAGATCCAGATTCGACGTGACGGAGCGCTCGATCAGCGCACTCAAGTGCGGATCGTTGAAGGCGCTCCACCACGCACGCTGTTCGGCTTGTTCGGTCGCCGTGCTGCCTGGCGGGGCCGGGGCTGCCGCCGCGGCGCTCTCGGGTGCAGGTGCGAGGCTAAGCGTTTGCGACCAGTGCGGCGGCACCTGCGCCGTGGGTCGTACGAAATCGGGCCCCACCGTGCAGCCGGCGAGCAGCGCCGCGAGCACGATGGCGGCGGCGCGGGGGAGGGTCGAATGGCGATGGAAGCGGATCGTAGTCATTGCATGCGGTGGCTGAACAGCCAGGAAGCGGCGGACAACGTGAGCAGCGCGATCACTCCGAGCGGCCACAGATCGGCCTCCAGCAGGCCGATGCCGGCGCCTTCCAGGTACACGCGGCGGGCGATGTCGATGGCGTAGCGCAGCGGATTGATGGCGGTCAGGTACTGCACGGCGCTCGGCATGCTGCTGATCGGCGTCGTGAGTCCGGAGAGCAGCGAAAACGGCATGATGAGCAGCATGGAGTACAGCATCGCCTGCTGCATGGTCGCCGCCACCGCCGAGAGCAGCAGGCCGATGCCCACGGCGGCCAGCAAGAACAGCAGCAAACCGACATACAGCGTCATATACGAGCCCGCGAACGGAATCCGAAACCAGAGTTGGGCGACCAGCAGCACGCCCGTGGCCTGCACCACGCCGATCAGCATGGACGGCAGCGCCTTGCCGGCCATGATCTCGTAGGGCCGGAAGGGAGTCACCAGCAATTGATCGAACGTCCCCTGTTCCCGCTCGCGCGCCACCGACATCGCGGTGAGCATCATCGTCTGGATCAAGGTCAGCGTGCCGATCATGCCGGGAATCATGAACCATCGCGTTTCCAGGTTGGGGTTGTACCAGGCGCGCGTGACGATCTGCACCGCTGCCGGCGCGACGCTGTGCACGCCGCCCCAGTCCGCGTTGAACTGATCCACGATGCCGGTGATGTAGCCCATGGCGGTGCCGGCGGTGTTGGAATTGCGCCCGTCGGCGATGACCTGCACATCGGCGCTGCCGCCGGCGAGCAGCCGCCGCTCGAAGTCCGGATCGATCTGCACCACCAGCAGCGCCCGCCGCGCGTCGATGAAGGAGGCCACGTCGCTCGCATGCTGCAGATCTCCGACGCGCTCGAAGACGCCGGACCCGTCGAGTCCCGCCAGCAATTGCCGCGAGGTCGCCGTGTGATCCTGATCCAAGGCGGCGTAGGTGACGTGATTCAGATCGTAGGTCGCGGCGTACCCGAAGATCAGCGCCTGCACCAGCGGCGGGATCAGCAGACTCATGCGGCTGCGCGGGTCCTTGAGCACCGCCAGCAATTCCTTGCGCGTCAGAGCCAGGATACGCAGGATGGAGTCGAGCATGACCTTCAATCCAGGCTCTTGCGCATGGCGGCGCGGCTGGCCAGCGCCAGCGCGGCGCCCATCCCCGCGAGCACCAGGGAATTCGGCACGATCACCGACCATACGTCGCCGGCGAGGAACACGCTTTGCAGGAGCGCCACGTAGTAGCGGGCCGGCAGCACATAGGTGATGAGGCGGACCACCGTCGGCATGCTGCGCAGATCGAACAGGAATCCGGACAGCATGAACGCCGGCATGAAGGTGACCAGCATGGTCAGCTGGCTCGCCACCAGCTGATTCTTCACCCACGAGGAGATCAGCAGCCCGATGCCGAGCGCCACGAACAAATACAGGGTGGAGGCGGTCAGCAGCACCCATAAAGAGCCGCGCAGCGGCACGTGAAACAGGAACTTGGCCGACAGCACGCACAGCACGAAGCCGATCAGACCGAGCACGAAGTAGGGCAAGGTCTTGCCGAGCAGAATCTCCTCGCTGCGCACCGGCGTCACCAGCAGCGCCTCGAGGGTTCCCCGCTCCCATTCGCGCGCCATGACCATGGTGGTGAGCAGCGCGCCGATCAAGGTCATGACCAGCACAACCAGGCCCGGCACGAGGAAATAGCTGCTGTCGTTCGCCTCGTTGAACCACAGCCGTTCCACCACATTCACCGGTGCCGCGGCCCCGGCACGTCCGTCCGCCGCCTGCCGCGCGGCCCAGACGCCGACGACGCCCTGCACGTAGCCTTCGATGATCCGCGCCCGGTTGGCGTCTCCGCCGTGCACGATGAGCTGCAGCTGCGCATCGCCGGCCGCCACGTGCCGGCTGAAGTCGGCCGGGATGCGCACGATGCCGTCGACGCGGTGCTCGAGCAGCAGCTGCTGCGCGGGCGGCATCGAGCGGGTGATGCGTGGATGAAAATACGACGAGAGCTGGAATCCAGCGACCAGTTCCATCGCCT
>Ga0182014_10006255_pt1 | contig 12907 bp, 8 predicted proteins | sample 612S2DmetaG_FD_120489 | JGI IMG/M metagenome (GOLD analysis project Ga0182014, IMG submission 120489) | Permafrost microbial communities from Stordalen Mire, Sweden - 612S2D metaG | ecosystem: Environmental > Terrestrial > Soil > Wetlands > Permafrost | place: Sweden: Stordalen | collected... | reverse complement strand
TAGAGGGACATACCGTTCGGTCTCGATTGGCACATTGCATGCAAACTGTAGAAAGTTCATGTGCGCACGCAAAGCCCGTCGGTGAAGTAGGGGTGCGCTGCACTTGATCCCAGCTCTCCCCAATAGTTGATAAACCTGACGTAGGGTCTCGTAGAAATTGTAGGTCGCAATCGTAGTGCTCGTCGTTGTGGTGCCGTCTTCGGCGAAATTGATCGTCGTCTCGTTTCCATTCGGATCAAACACCGTTGTGGTCCAGATCGAACCTGGACCGGGCGTCCCGCTCACCAAGCTTCGTGAATACTTCCACTCGCCTCCGGGATTCAAAGGCCGATTGAGGCCAGCCGTGCTGCCGTCGCTTTCGATTCCATTGCTTCCACCAGTGTAGGCATAGGTGATTTGTCCGCCTGTCGGCAACGTCACCTCCGCTAATCTCCCAGTCACACAATTGCTGGAATAAGTGCCAGACAATGGTGTGCACGAGCCTGGTGTCACTTCATAGGTGAACAGGTACTGGCTCCCATCAGGGAGCACAATGCTGTTCACAAGTGAATTGGCGAGAGGCCCGTACTCTTGAATACCGCTCACTCCGAATTTCGTTTTTACGGTGTACTGTTGGTAGGTCATCGTATATTTTGCAGATCCGCCGGGAGCCGCATATTGATATGTAACCTGGCTAGGAGGGGCCCCGGAGATGGTAAGGGCGGTAGTCCCCAGTGTGTCCGTAAAGGTGGTTGTGCCCGATGACGTGATTGACGTTATTTCATTGCCGTTCTTGTCTTGAAGAGGCGTCGGCGCCGCCGAGTAGGGGTTAATGACTGATCCGTTGGGCGCTACGAGAGAATTAGCCTCACCACCAGTCACGCTGATCGTATAGCCCGAGTTGTCGGTAGCTGTGGTTGCGAAGCTCGTAGAACTTAAGGGGCAACTTCCGTTGACAGGACCGCCAGGGTATTTGTTAATAGTGGAACCTGGAAACGGATGCCGCGTTCCCCATCCGTCGTAATATGCCCAGTTGGTATATACCGTAGTGTATTCATACTCCCACGTCCAATAGGGAGGATCCGGCGGGTCCTGGACCTCAATCCGAGCACATTGTGCACTCGTGGTCGAGGCCGTGTTACTCATATAGCCCCCGCGCGGCATCGAATTGTTCCACCCCCAAAGCATGGTTCCGTTGTTAGTCGGAACCCAGCTCGTCGAACCATTCGACGTCACCGGAATCCAGATCGAACCGTCGTAGACCAGGTTGTAGGTGAACGGCAAGCCGCGTCCAGCTTTATTCAGTACCGGAATCACGAAATGCACGTTCAAATTTCCTAGATTGATGGTGTCGAATGGTCCTCCGCCGAGGCTCGCAAAAGGCGGCGTACCGGTGGCTACCTGAGGCAGCAGTAAACCAACTTTGCCCGCATCTCTTCCCGGTTATAACCGCCGCCGAAGAGCGGACATCGGGCACGCGTGCTATGCCAAATTTGCCAGCGGGCGAAGAGGCACGAGGCACTCGGTATGAATTGACCGGAATAGTAGATGTGATCTCAAGCGTGATGCTGGGGCAAGCAACGACGAACCCGATGGTGTCAATCATCCAAGCCACGCTTCCCAACACGCCTCAAGGTGAGTACGACCTCATCGTGGATTACAAAGCCGGTCGTCGCCCTGCGACCAACTCCCCGTTCAGAACGCAATTTCAATTGCAGGTCCAGACTTACGCATGGCTGCGGTCGCAAGTTTTCCAGGCTCGACCTGTTGGTGCTGGTGTCCTCATTTACATCAACGAGCTTTCTCCGTCGCAGGATGACATGTCTGAACTGAGAACGGAGATGGCACATCAAATAACTGACGTGATTCCGCAAAATGGTTCTGCGGATTATTACGCTCTGCACGGTTGGCAGCCCGGTCAAGCGGTTCCCAACCTGTCGTTCGAGTTTCGGCTCCGGCGGGCCTTTCACGTGGTCGATACGGCACCTGCACTCGTCCAACACGCAGTCACGCAGATCGATTCGGTCATCTCACGAATAGAGCCAGCAGCTTTTCGTGAACACAACAGCGGCAATATCCCAAATAATTGGGAGCCTTGCGGCGGTCCAGAAGACTGCGTGGCGTGCGACTTCGTTCACTTTTGCCCGGCACCCGCTCAACTGAGGGCACAGCTCCAACAACCTAATCCACCGGCCCGGACGCCTCCACTGGCCCCAGGATAGCTCGGGGTCATGCGATTCTATGAAGATGGAAATATTCAAGGACTTTACGGTCGAGTCGGCACACTTCCTACCCAACGCCCCAGAGGGGCACAAATGCCGTCGCCTTCACGGGCATTCCTTCAAAATAGGGATACACGTCTCGGGTGAAGTCTCTCCAGACTCGGGCTGGGTGATCGACTTCGGGGACATCTCAAAAGCGTTCGCCCCTCTTCTTGCAGTCCTGGATCACAGCCTGCTCAACGAGATCGATGGATTGGCCAACCCGACCAGCGAGAACATCTCGATTTGGATATGGGAACGTCTTAAACCTGCGCTGCCAAGTCTCTCCAAGGTCGTCGTTCATGAAACCTGCACGAGCGGATGCGCCTTCTCCGGGTAACCTGAACGGATCATCGAGAGTTGCTACTGAGTCGCCAAAGTGAATTCAACACTATGACATATCGATATGCCTACTCGAAGAGGGAAACCCGTGTCGGCGACTTGGTGTTTTCCTTTCAGACTGGATCATGGGCATGGCGGTTCGCTCGGCACACCGTTGGCACACTCCAAAATTTGATCAGGGTTGATTTGATACAGTCTTGTGGGCTTGCGGGCTGATCGGCCGTCAGTCGCTCGTTTCGAGATCAGAATGAGGGAAGTTCGTTAGGAACGTGGGGTTGTTGAACTCTGAGGATTTTTCAGCCTCAATTTTGCCTACAGCGCTGTAGACGAAAAACCAGAAGTCATGTTTATGTGCTTGAAAATATTGGTCGGGGAGAGAGGATTTGAACCTCCGACCCCCTGGTCCCGAAAACGGGATTCGGGAGTCGTACTGAATGTTTTCAATCTCTTGCGGTGGTGCTTCGACCGTCTCAGTCCTGCTCGATCACCTCATTCCGGGGTGAATGTAAGTCCTCGAATGGCAGTCCCTGGCCAGGGGTTCAAGAAGACCGGTTGGCTCGGACTGAAACTTGTCTGTCGCCGTGACGCACCTGCCTTGGGCGCACGCCCGCCCGCGCTAAACGCTCTTCTTTTTCTGACGACTTCTCGAAAAAACAATAACTTGGGGAGTCTGCTTTTCGTTCAAGCATATCTCCAGTGCCTTGAACCAGACTGGATGGCGAGCATCCCATGTGGATGAAGGTACAGTCCGACTCTCATCGAAAGGTGAGTCAGATCGCATGACCCAAAGGTCGGCGGTTCAAATCCGCCCCCCGCAGCCATGAACGCCACTGCCGAAATGCAATGGCGTTCGCCTTCTCCAAATCGATTTCTTCCGCCGTTGCAGAACTCCTTCTAACCCCTTTGCGACAGTCTCCCCTTTTATACGGCAGTTTGCTGCAGCTTTAGTCGGCGAAGCAACTGAGCGTTCGCGGCAACGATGATGGTGGAGAGACTCATCGCAACTGCGCCAACGCTCATGGGCAGATCGAATCCCCAGTGGACGAAAACGCCCGCTGCAACCGGGATGGCGACAAGGTTATAAGCGGTCGCCCAAACCAGATTTTGGATCATCTTTCGGTAGGTGGCGCGAGAGAGTTCGATCGCTCCTACAACGTCTCGTGGATCGCTGCGCACGAGCACAATCCCGGCCGACTCAATCGCCACGTCGGTTCCCGCGCCAATTGCGATTCCAACATCTGCGGTCGCCAGTGCCGGCGAGTCGTTCACGCCGTCACCAACCATTGCGACCCTCTTGCCGCCGGCCTGAAAGCGCTTGACTGCCGATGCTTTGTCAGCGGGAAGAACCTCGGCTGCCACCTGGTCGATACCGATGCGTTTCGCGACCGAATCGGCTACCGTCTTTGAGTCTCCCGTGATCATTGCGACACGGATACCAAGGCGATGAAGTTCCTTTACGGCCTCATTGGATTCGGGTCGAATCTCATCCTCGACGGCAAATGCACCGAGCAGTTTCCCTTCGGCAACGACATAGAGAACTGTCTTTCCCTCGGATGCCCATTGGCTAGTCAGGTTTTCAACTTCTGGGGGCAATATCGCTTTCTTGTCAGCCAACAAACGCGGTCCGCCGATAATGACGCTCTTGCCGTTGACTTGTGCTTGCGCCCCTCGACCGGGCAGTCCTTCGAAGTTGGTGGCTTGCAATGTTGGCAGGTTTCTGAGTTTTGCTTCGTTCACGATTGCTCTCGCGAGCGGGTGTTCGGAGTTCGCTTCGACAGCAGCAGCATCGGCGAGCAAGTCATTCTCGTTGCCGCCTGGCGCGGCCGCGATTCCAGATAATGCGGGCGCCCCGCGCGTGAGGGTTCCGGTCTTATCGAAAATCACCATGTCCAAATTGCGGGCACGTTCGAGTGCGAGTCTGTCCTTGACGAGAAGACCGTTCTGAGCGCCAATAGAGGTCGAGATCGCAATCACTAGCGGAATGGCCAGTCCGAGAGCATGTGGGCAAGCAATGATGAGAACGGTAGCCGTCCTGATCAAAGCATGTTCTTTGTCCCCGGAAAGCCACCAGTAGGCGAAAGTAGTCGCTCCCGAGGCGACGGCAACATAGAAAAGAATTGCGGCGGCACGGTCGGCGAGAGCTTGCGTGCGAGACCCGGAAGCCTGCGCTGCGGCCACGAGTCGCATGATGCCGGATAAAGCGGTCTGCTCCCCAACTGCCGTAATGCGAACTCGAAGGCTTCCGCCAGCGGCGACCGTTCCCGCAATGACCGTGCCGCCCCGCCCCTTCGCGACCGACGTGGACTCGCCGGTAATCATCGACTCGTCTACATCGGCGGAGCCCTCGACGACCGTGCCATCCGCCGGAACGCGAGTTCCGGGCCGGACAAGGACAACGTCGTTCACTTTCAACTCAGAAATTGGAACCGTCTGAGTCTCGGTTCCGTTTGCACGTTCGGCAGTGTCTGGAAGGAGTGCGGCGAGCGCATTAAGCGCACCACGAGCCTGGGAAATGGCTCGCATTTCGAGCCAATGGCCTAGGACCATGATCGTGATCAACGATGCGAGTTCCCACCAGACTTCAATCTCGAAGAGGCCAAAGGTTGCGGCGAGCGATGTTCCGAAGGCGACTATGATCGCCAGGCTGATGAGGGTCATCATGCCGGGCTTGCGGTCGGCAAGTTCGCCCCATGCGCCACGAAGGAAGACTAGCCCGCCATAAACAAAGACGACCGTTCCAAGGATTGCGGGGATAAATTTCGAACCAGGGAAGGAAGGCGCTGTGTACCCCAACCAATTTTGGACGTCTGTCGACCAGAAGACCACGGGAATCGTGAGAGCGAAGCTCAACCAAAACTTGTCGCGAAACATCGCGACAGAGTGTCCGGCGTGACGGTCGTGGTTGCCGTGGGCGCCGGACATCTTGCTGCCGGCGTGTGGGTCGCCCGCTTGTCCGTGGCCTTCATGTGTCATGTGGTCCATTTAAACTTCCAATCCATAAAACGAACGCCGCCGAATTGCGCGCCAGTATTTGTGAGACGTTGAGGGTACAACCGATTGGCCGGGCGAGAGTGATCAGTGTTGCTCAAGGCTTGTAGTCCCGATGACATGCGGCGGTGATCCCCGTCAGAGCCAATGTTCACGATTGCTCCGCTCCCGATTGTTTTGTCAAAGTGCCATGCCGGAGCGCACGGCGCTTCAGTAAGAAGAAGAAAACCGGGACCAAGATCAACACGTGAATGGTCGATGTGATCATCCCGCCTACGATGGGCGCGGCAATCGGTTTCATGACATCGGATCCGATGCCCGACTCCCACAGGATCGGGGCAAGACTAAGGATTACGGCGGTCACGGTCATTAACTTGGGACGCAACCGCTGAACCGCGCCTTCGATAGTGGCCTGCTCTACATCCTCGTCGGTTAAAGTCGCACCTGTGGCGAGCCGGTGTTGAAGCGACTCGTGCAAGTAAACCACCATCACCACGCCGGTTTCGACCGCGATACCAAACAGCGCGATGTAACCCACCCAGACCGCGACGCTGAAGTTGTAACCCAGCACCCATTGCAGGATGAGTCCACCAGACATGGCATAGAGGGTCGGGAAGATCAGCACCGCCGCCTCGGCCGCGGATTTGAAGACCATGTAGAGCAACAGAAAGATGACGAAGAACACGATCGGCAGAATGATTTTCAGTCTCTCTTTGGCGTGAAGTTCGAACTCATACTCGCCCGCCCAACGATAGGTGTACCCTGCTGGCAAATCCAGCTTGCTCCGCAACAACTTGTCTGCTTGGTTCACAAACCCGCCGTAGTCTTTTGTTTTCAAATCGAGATAGACGTAGCCGGTGAGAGCACCGTCTTCATCGCGAATCATTGCCGGACCTCGCGAGAACGAAAGGCGCGCTACTTCACTGATTGGGATTTGCGCTCCCGACGAAGTGGCGATGAGAGCGTCGCCTACGGCTTCGGGATCGCCGCGGAAATCGCGCTCGTAGCGAACGTTGATGGGAAAACGCTGGCGTCCCTCGATATTCTGAGCGATATTTGCGCCGCCGATGGCAGAGGTAATGACTCGCTGAACGTCTCCCACGGTTAGCCCGTACCGTGCGGCTTCCGGTCGATTCACCTCTACGTTCAGGTAAAAGCCTTGCGACACTCGCTCTGCGAATACCGAACTGGTCGCTGGTATGCCGGTAAGAATCTGTTGCATTCGTGCGCCGATATCCTGAATCTGCGCCAGATCGGGCCCTTGGATCTTCAGACCAAGCGGGGTTTTGATGCCCGTGAGTTCCATGTCCAGCCGGTTTCGCACCGGCATCGTCCACGTGTTGGTGAGACCGGGGAATTGGAGCTTGGCATCCATTTCCGCGATGAGCTTTTCATACGTAACACCCGGTCGCCAGTTCTCCTGGGGCTTCAACATAATAGTGGTGTCGTACATATCGAGCGGCGCATTGTCAGTGGCGCTGTCGGAACGGCCCACGGTGCCGAACACGCTTTCCACCTCCGGAAAGGAGCGGATAATACGGTCCTGCTCCTGCATCAGCAGGCTTGCCTGCTGAATGGAAATCCCCGGCAGTGCCGTCGGCATGTACAGGGCTGATCCCTCGTACAACGCTGGCATGAATTGGCTGCCCAGTTTGAAATACAACGGAATGGTCACCGCCAGAAAGATCAGATTGATCGCGATTAGCAGTTTCCAGTGCCGCAAACACCAGCGTAGGACGGGGAGATAAATCGCTTGAGTGATCCGGGCCGCAGGGTTTTGCGATTCAGGACGCAAGCGGCCGCGAATGAACAATGGCATGAGCACGGGAACCAACGTGATCGAAAGCAGCGAGGAAAACGCCAACGCTGACGTCTTAGTCCAAGCCAGAGGGCGGAACATGCGCCCTTCCTGTGCTTCCAGCAAGAAAACGGGCAGGAACGACACGAGGATGATAATCAGCGAATAGAATAAAGCGGGGCCAACCTGCTTTGCCGATCGCACCAATATAGATCTGCGTTCCTGGGAGCTGAGTTTGTCGGTATGTTCGCCGGCACCGAGGCCGCTACGTTCCGCTAGGTGCTTGTAACCGTTCTCGACCATCACGATAGCGGCATCGATCAACACCCCAATCCCCAAAGCCAGTCCGCCCAACGACATAACGTTGGAACTTACGTTGAGGTAGTACATCGGGATGAAGGCCGCCAGCACCGCAATCGGCAGCGTGATGATAGGCACTAACGCCGAACGCAGATGGAACAGGAAGGCGATGCATACGAAGCTGACGATGATGGCTTCCAGGATCAGATCCCGCTTCAGTGTCTTGATGGATTCATTGATCAGCCATGAGCGATCGTAACCCGTCACAATTTCAACTCCAGGAGGAAGTGACGGTGCAATCTCACGCAGTTTGGCTTTCACACCATTGATCACGTCAAGCGCGTTCATACCGAAACGCATTACCACAATGCCGCCCACGGTTTCTCCTTCGCCCTGCCAATCGGCAGCCCCACGGCGTACCTCGGGCCCGAAATCGACGCTGCCCAGATCGCGTAGCAGGACGGACGTTCCATTCTTTGTCGCGACTGGAACGTTCTCCAGGTCGGCGACTGACCGCAGGTAACCAAGACCTCTCACCATGTACTCTGCGCCGTTCATCTCCAGAACATTGCCGCCAACTTCGTTTGTGCTGTCGCGCACGCGATCGATTACGGTAGAGACCGGAATGCCATATGAGAACAGCTTATTGGGATCGAGCTTCACTTGGTATTGCCGGACGTAACCGCCGATGGTTGCAACTTCGGCCACCCCGGGCACGGTTTCGAGTTGGTAGCGGAGATACCAGTCTTGCAGAGCACGTAAGTCAGCCAGGCTCTTGGTGTGAGTTCGATCAATGACGGCGTACTCATATACCCAACCGGCTCCCGTGGCATCGGGTCCGATGGCGGGGTGAACGTCCGTTGGCAACCGTCCGCCTATCTGCTGCAGATATTCCGTGACCCGCGAACGCGCCCAGTAAAGGTCCGTTCCGTCTTCAAATACGACGAAAACGTACGAGTCCCCGAACATGGTCTGCGCACGCACAGACTTAACGTGAGGTGCTGCCAGCAGAGTGGTGACGATTGGGTAAGTGACCTGGTCTTCGATCACATTGGGCGGTTCTCCCGGCCATTCGGTGTGGATGACCACCTGCACATCGCTGATATCGGGAAGCGCATCCAGCGGGATGTGACGCAGGCTCCAAACACCCGCTACCGTTAGCAGCACCACCCCGGTAAACACCAAGAAACGATTCTGTTCACACCACTCAATAATTCGGGAGATCATTACATGCCTCCCGTGACGCTTACGCTGAGCTGCTTGCCGGCAATCGTCTGACTGCCACGTTTCACCACTACCGTGACTTGCCAGGTCCCGCTGGTTTCGAGATTCAGCGGGCCTTCGTAAACACCATCCCCTTTTTCGCGGAGCGTGGCTACGCTTCGCACAGCGGCCATACCCATCGCCGGCATTGCTGCCATGAAGAAGGTCGCGGTCAGTTCCGCTCCGGCGACGGGTTTGCCGTCCGCACTAGAGAGCTTCACTCGTACCGAGTTCGCTCCTTTATGCGGAGGTGACGGATCAGTGCTGAAATCGACAGCAATGCGCTCGGCCGGTCCATTCATCGCCGCCGCCGCTCCTGCACCCGGCGGCGGAGGCGTGAATGACCCAATCGCTGCCTGCAGCTGCGATTCTGAATCCACAAGGAAATTGGCGGAGCTGACAATGCGTTCGCCCACCTTCAAACCCGTCAGCACGACTACGTGATCGTCGATCCGGGCTCCGACCTCAATCTCACGCGGTTCGAGATAACCGTCGCCACGGTCGATAAAGGCCATTTCCTGCGTGCCGGAATGCAGGACGCCAGACGCAGGAATGACAAGTTGACGACCAAGTGGAACCGCGATACTGACGTTGACGTACATGCCAGGCTTGAGCGCGATTCCCGGGTTGTTGAAAACGAAGCGCACGGGCAGGGTGCGCGTCGTGACGTCGACCTCTGGCAGGACTTGATCAATGCGTCCTTTGAACGTACGTCCTGGATAGGCATCAACCGTTACTGTGGCGGGCATTCCTCGCTTCAGCGTGCCGACGCCAGTCTGAAAAACGTTGGCGTTTACCCACACTGTCGAAAGGTCTGCGATGGTGTAGAGCTTCGTTTCCGGTTGCACGTATTGATTGGGAAGTGCGTTGAATTCGGTGATATAGCCGGACGCAGGGGAATCGATGCTCACATCATGCTGCACTGTGCCTGTCTGCTCCAGCCTCGCGATCTCGCTCGGCGGCACGCCAAATTGGCGCAAACGATCGGCAGCAGCCTGAAGAAGCCAATCGCTCTCGTGCGATGCAGTCCCATGCCCGTCGCCCGCGAAAGCCTGCTGGTTTTGCTTGGCCAGTAGATACTCTTGCTCGGTACTGACCAAGTCCGGGCTGTAGATTGTGAACAACGGCTGTCCCTTTCGTACGAACTGGTATGTGGCGTTGGCAAAAACCTTCTGGATCCAGCCTGGGAATCGGGTTTGCACATAGGCGAGCTGGCTCTGATTCATATCCACATTGCCCGGCACCCGCAGCTCGTTGCTTCCATTTCGCATCTCAACCAGCGCAGTCTTCACGCCAATCGCCTGCATGCGCTGCGGAGACAGTTGCACTGGAGTGAGAGACGCTGATGAACCGGAAGGAGGGACTGTGCTGGCCACCGGCTGCTCCGGAAAATCAGGGCCTTTGGCCATGATAGGGCTGGAGTTCTCGCCCCCCGTCGCAAAGTAACGGCGACCCCAGATGACATACGCAAGCGTGCCTGCCAACACGAGGCAAATCACTGCGCTAATTGCAAAAGCTTGCTTATAAGTGCGGTCGCTCATTTCGTCACCTCCGGGGTATTGGGTACTCCTGTCCTGTCAATTGGCGCTCCGACCGCAAATTCCAAGTCGGCGAATCGCGTTTCGAAGTCCGCCATGGCCTGGAAGTAAGCGAGGTCGATATCCACAACCGTCATCTGGCTATCGAGCAGATTGAGAAAGTCCGTGCGGTCATTTTCGTAGGCTATGACCGTCGAGCGCAGAGTGGCCTCAGCTTGCGGCTGCAGCAAACTCTGGTAAAGGTCCGCAAACCTTTTCGCAGACCGCACCTGTGCCAGCGCTTCCTGAATTTGACCAAAAGCAGAGTTCCGCAAGGCGGCAAGCTCAGCATCTTGCTCGCTGACCACAGCCTTGGCCTCAGAGATTTCGGCGTCATGCTTGCGCCGGTTCAACCAGGGCAGGTTGATCGAGCCTTCCACCATGTAGTCGTTGCGGTAATTCGAGCCACTCGGCATGAGCATGTAACCCGCTGAAACGGTCATATCGGGGGTGTAACTTTTGTCTGCCAGCGCTTGCTGCTGATGACTCTTCTCCAGGGCGGCTTGCGCCTGGGCCAGGTCGGGCCGCGAGGCAAGCGCCAACTTCTCCAGTGCTTCCGTCGCCCGCAAGTGTTGTGGAATACCGTAGTCTCCTCGTATATTGATGGGCTCGACGGGGTCGTGACCCAGGAGCGTATTCAGGCGAGCGCGGGCAATTTCGGCGTCCTGCTCGAAGTGAATCATGTGCTCGGCCAGGCGGGTAAGTTCCACTTGTGCCTTCAGGATGTCCTGCTGGGGTACCTTGCCCACCGTGTATTTGATTCGGGCCGCCTCGACTGCCTGCCGGGCGATGGCTACGTGCCCGTCGTGGATGCGAAGCTCATCTTGAGTGCGCAGGAGATCGTAGAATGCTTTGCGCACCCGCACCCGAACATCGAACCGCATGTTATCGAGCGCTGCCTTGGCTTCGGCGACATCGCTTCGAGCAATGTCGGCGCGTAACCCACGTTTTCCGAATCCCGGAAACGTCTGGCTCACCATGAACATGTTTTGGGCCGAGTTGTAATCCCAGGGTCGGCGCAGAGGTACACCCCATCCTCGATACATCAATGAGGGATCATCGAGGGCACCAACCGTGGGCACGTGGGCTTCAACGACAGCCAAGTGTCGAACCGCGACGCGAATCTCCGGATTGCTGAGCAGCGCCATCTGCTCGATCTCTTCAAGTGTGTGGGCAGGTCCCGATGCAGCTGAATGCTCGTGCTGCGGCAACAGCGCATTTGCAGCGGGAAACGGGTCCTCGGCTGCAGCACTCACCGCGCACGCGCACACTAAGAACAATGCGTATGGAACTCTCATAATTCTCTCCGTCAGTAGAAATACACTTCGGGCTTTGGCCCAAAAACAAACAAATAAGACGGAGAACTGCCTAGACCCTCAGGACAGTGGTTTTAGGTAAGTATTCGTTTGGTGGATGGTCTGAATTGTTGTTGTGAAACCGGTTCGAGCACGGCGGCGACATCGGAACAGGAAGAGCCACAACTACTTGCAATATTGGACGAGCTTGCTGGTTGTGTGTCACAACCATTGTTGTGCCCGGTCGAACTTCCGTTTTACAACAAGAGTGCGACTGCGGCATGTTCGTCGATCCGCACATCTGGGCCATATGCTTGCAGCATTCCATCTCTGGAGCCGTCATCGCTCTTTCTGGGATCATGCATGCCAAGAGCGGCGCAGCAGTCCAGCAGATCACCAGGATGACGACGGCTATGGCGGCGAAACGTCGCATGATGTGAGTCTAGGCCGACAGTGTCTCGGAGGCAAGTGATCCCAATCACATTGCTGAGTGACCTTGGTCTTCCACTCCTGACGCGCAAAACCCAATACCGCTTCCCAAGGGACGTCCTCACAAAAAGAGATACGAAGTGAGTTAAGGGAACGAATCGAGGGACAAGCTATGGCATTTCCATCGGAATCACTGCATGATATCCGGCAGTTGCCAGTCCTCAGGTGCGAATTCTCCCTCTAGGATAGAAAGACATAGACGGCCCTCCGGGTCGCCTAACGGATCTTCCGCAATTTGAAGAGGTCCTACTCCGAGATCGAAGATGCGTCGCACATGCTCGACACCTTGGTGAAGAATTAATAGGGGAACATTTCTATAGGGAGAGCTAAGAAAATGCAGGAACTCGAAGTTTATTCGATGATTGGCACGGAAGGTTTCACACGCTTGGTCGCCGCCTTCTATCGACAAGTCCCGGAAGACGACCTTCTGGGGCCCATTTACCCGGCGACGGATCTTCCAGGTGCCGAGCAGCGGCTCCGAGATTTCCTGATCGGCCGGTTCGGAGGGCCGCAGACTTACATCGAACAAAGAGGCCATCCCCGCCTCCGCGCGCGGCATTCTCCGTTCCATATAAATCAGGCTGCCCGCGACCGATGGATGCGCTTGATGAATAG
>Ga0182014_10006253_pt1 | contig 12909 bp, 9 predicted proteins | sample 612S2DmetaG_FD_120489 | JGI IMG/M metagenome (GOLD analysis project Ga0182014, IMG submission 120489) | Permafrost microbial communities from Stordalen Mire, Sweden - 612S2D metaG | ecosystem: Environmental > Terrestrial > Soil > Wetlands > Permafrost | place: Sweden: Stordalen | collected... | reverse complement strand
GTGCCCTCGCGCTTTCGCGACTACGTGCCGGCGCGGCATCCGGCGATCCGCTACGGGCTCGCCCTCAACGATGCCGGATATTTCTGGGAAGCCCAGGAGGTGCTGGAAGCGGTATGGGCCGCCGCCCCGCAAGGCGGCCACGAGCGCATGCTGCTGCGCGCCTGCATCCAGATCGCCAACGCCAATCTTCGCTTGCGGATGAAGAAGCCGCATTCCGCAGCGCGGTTGTTGGGCGAAGCCCTGGTGGAGCTCAATGTCCTCGGCGCCCGCAAGTCGGCCGCCGCCGGCGACGGATTCGTCGCCTGCTTTCCGACCGCGGCGCTGGCGGCGCTGCTGAAGACCAAATTGGCGCTGCCGGGCTTGTCCAAGGCCGATTGGGTTGCGATCGGCGCCATCGGCCGGGTATGAAACAAAATGCCGGTTAGGCGCGTTAGGGGCCTAGACGTCGCCTGAAACATGCATTATTGTGCATGTAACCGAGACAATCGAGAACAGGTGAGGGTGCTCCATGGCTGGCGAAAAGCCCGGTGAAGATCGCGTCCTCGCTGGCGGTGCGACATACATCGATTTTCAGACCGATCCGCAGCGCTACCGGCACTGGAAACTGGCCGTCGATGGCGACGTCGCGACCTTGACCATGGACGTCGACGAGAATGGCGGGCTGTTCGAAGGCTATCAGCTGAAGCTGAATTCCTACGACCTTGGGGTCGACATCGAACTCGCCGACGCGGTGCAACGGCTGCGGTTCGAACACCCCGGCGTCAAGGTGGTGGTGGTACGATCGGGCAAGAACCGGGTGTTCTGCGCCGGCGCCAATATCCGGATGCTGGCCGGCGCCACCCACGCCCACAAGGTCAATTTCTGCAAATTCACCAACGAGACCCGCAACGGGCTGGAAGATTCATCCGAAAATTCCGGCCAGCGCTTCATCACCGTGGTCAACGGCACCGCGGCCGGCGGCGGCTATGAACTGGCGCTCGCCACCGATCACATCATCCTCGCCGACGATGGATCCGCCACCGTCGCGCTGCCGGAAGTGCCGCTGCTGGCGGTGTTGCCCGGCACCGGCGGCCTGACGCGGGTGGTCGACAAGCGCAAGGTGCGCCGCGACCACGCCGATTATTTCTGCACCATCGAGGAAGGTATCAAGGGCAAGCGCGCGGTGCAGTGGCGCCTGGTCGACGAGATCGCGCCCAACAGCAAACTGGAGGCCAGGGTCGCCGAGCTCGCACGCGAATTCGCCGCCGCCTCGAAGCGTAACGGCAACGGCAACGGCATTGCGCTGACGCCGCTGACGCGAAAGATCGACGACAACGGCATCCGCTACGGCCTGGTCGGCGTCGACATCGACCGCGCCCAGCGCATCGCCACTATTTCGATCAAGGCGCCGGAGACGCCGCCGCCCGCCGACATCGACGGCATGATCGCAGCCGGCGCATCGTTCTGGCCGCTGCAGGTGGCGCGCGAACTCGACGACGCCATCCTGCATCTGCGCATCAACGAACTCGAAACCGCGATGCTGGTGTTCAAGTCGCACGGCGATCGCGCCAATGTGCTGGCCTGCGACGCCTTCCTGGAAGCCAACAAGGCGCACTGGCTGGTCAACGAGATCAGGCAATACTGGAAGCGGGTGCTCAAGCGCATCGACGTCACCTCGCGCACGCTGGTGACGCTGATCGAGCCGGGCTCGTGCTTCGCCGGCACGCTGGCCGAACTGGTGTTCGCCGCCGACCGTTCCTACATGCTGATCGGCCAGAAGCAGGGCGACAACCGCTCGCCGCCGACGATCGAACTCTCGGCGATGAATTTCGGCCCCTATCCGATGAGCCACGGCCTGACCCGGCTGCAATCGCGCTTCCAGGCCGATCCGGCCGACGTCGGGCGCGCGCAAGGCCGGATCGGCGAGGCTCTCGATGCCGAGCAGGCCGAGGCGCTCGGCCTCGTCACCTTCGCGCTCGACGACATCGACTGGGACGACGAGATCAGGGTGTTCTTCGAGGAGCGCTGCAGCTTCTCGCCCGACAGCCTCACCGGCATGGAAGCGAACCTGCGCTTCGTCGGGCCCGAGACCATGGAATCGAAAATCTTCTCCCGCCTGACGGCGTGGCAGAACTGGATCTTCCAGCGCCCCAACGCGGTCGGTGAGAACGGCGCGCTGCGCCGCTACGGCACCGGCCAGAAGGCGCAGTTCGACATGACGCGGGTTTGATGACTTTTTGATGCGTCATGGCCGGGCTTGTCCCGGCCATCCACGTCCCTTTGTGTTGAGAGAAGGAAGACGTGGATGCCCGGCACAAGGCCGGGCATGACGGAAAATTTCTCCAACGCCTCAAAGGAGCACGCCATGAACGTCAACATCATGAATGTCGATTACTCCACCAAGATTCCCAACAATGTGAATCTCAGCGAGGATCGGCAGGTTCTCAAGGCGCTGGAGGGCTGGCATCCCGGCTACATGAACTGGTGGAGCGACATGGGGCCGGAGGGCTTTCAGCAGTCGCTGGTCTACCTGCGCACCGCCTATTCGGTCGATCCGCGCGGCTGGGCCAAGTTCGATTATGTGAAGATGCCCGACTATCGCTGGGGCATCCTGCTCGCGCCGCAGGAAGAGAACCGCGTCATTCCGTTCGGCCAGCATTTTGGCGAACCGGCGTGGCAGGAAGTCCCCGGCGAGTATCGCGCGCTGTTGCGCCGTCTCGTCGTGGTCCAGGGCGACACCGAGCCGGCCTCGGTCGAACAGCAGCGCCATCTCGGCAAGACCGCGCCCTCGCTCTACGACCTGCGCAACCTGTTCCAGGTCAATGTCGAGGAGGGCCGCCATCTCTGGGCGATGGTCTACCTGCTGCAGAAATATTTCGGGCGCGACGGCCGCGAGGAGGCCGACGAATTGCTGCGCCGCCGCTCCGGCGACGCCGATTCACCGCGCATGCTCGGCGCCTTCAACGAGGCGACGCCGGACTGGCTGTCGTTCTTCATGTTCACCTATTTCACCGACCGCGACGGCAAGATGCAGCTGCACTCTCTGGCGCAGTCCGGCTTCGATCCGTTGTCGCGCACCTGCCGCTTCATGCTGACCGAGGAAGCGCATCACATGTTCGTCGGCGAGACTGGCATCAGCCGCATCGTGCAGCGCACCTGCGAGGCGATGCGGGCCGCCGGGATCAGCGATCCCACCGATGTCGCCAAGGTCCGCGCGCTCGGCGTGATCGACCTGCCGACCATCCAGAAGAAGCTGAACCTGCACTACACGCTGTCGCTCGACCTGTTCGGCTCCGAAGTCTCCACCAATGCCGCCAACGCCTTCAACTCCGGCATCAAGGGCCGCTATCACGAGACCCAGATCCAGGACGATCACCGCCTCGAGCACGACACCTATCCGGTGTTGAAACTCGTCAACGGCGAGATCAAGCGCGTCGACGAACCGGCGTTGACCGCGCTCAACATGCGGCTGCGCGACGACTACAGCCAGGACTGCGTCAAGGGGCTGTTGCGCTGGAACAAGATCATCTCGACGGCCGGCTACGATTTCAAGCTAAGCTTGCCGAACGTCGCGTTCCACCGCCAGATCGGCGAATTCAGGGACGTCCACGCCACCCCGGACGGCCTCCTGATCGACGACGCCACCTGGAACAAGCGCAAGAGCGACTGGCTGCCGTCCACCGACGACGGCGATTTCATCGCCTCGCTGATGCAGCCGGTGACCGAGGTCGGCGGCTACGCCCCCTGGATCTCGCCGCCCAAGGTCGGCATCGACAACAAGCCCGGCGATTTCGAGTACGTGAAGATCGAGACGTGATGCTGGCTCGATGCGTCCCCTCCCCCCTTGTGGGGGAGGGTTAGGGAGAGGGGTGGCCGCACGGGCGGTGTTCGTGGCTACCCCCCTCTCTCCAACTCTCTCCCACAAGGGGGGAGAGGGCCGACCACCCGGGTTGCGAAGGCGCCGCCAAGCGAAGCCGCGCCGCTCCTAATCCCAGCCTTCGCCCTTGATGCCGGGATTGGCGTAGACGATGCCGCCGTCGACCGCGATGGTGGCACCGACCACGTAGTCGCCGGCGCGCGAGGCGAGATAGATCGCGGCTCCCGCCATGTCTTCGTCGCTGCCGATCCGTCCCGCCGGCACCCTCGTCGCCACCTCGTCGGCGTTGTCGCGCGCCGCCTTGTTCATGTCGGACTTGAACGGTCCCGGCGCGATCGCCGTCACCACGACATGGTCGCGGATCAGCCTGACCGCCATCCGGCGGGTCAGGTGGATCAGCCCCGATTTCGAGGCGGCGTAGGAGTAGGTCTCCATCGGGTTGACGAAAATGCCGTCGATCGAAGCGATGTTGATGACCTTGGCGGGCTTTTCCGCGGATGCCGCGGCGCGCAAGGGACCCGCCAGCGCCTTGGTCAGGAAGAACGGCGTCTTGACGTTGAGGTTCATCACCTTGTCCCAGCCGCTTTCCGGAAATTCGTCGAAGTCGGCGCCCCATGCCGCACCGGCATTGTTGACGAGAATGTCCAGTCTGGGCTCGCGCTTCTTGATTTCTCCGGCCAGCATCTCGATGCCGACCATGGTGGAAATGTCGATCGGCAGCGCAATGCATTCGCCGCCATATTCGGCCGCGAGCTCCTTCGCCGTCGCCTCGCAAGGGCCGGCTTTGCGCGCGGTGATGTAAACTCTTGCCGCTCCTTGCGCGAGAAAGCCCGCGGCGATCATCTTGCCGATGCCGCGCGAGCCCCCCGTGACCAGCGCGACGCGGCCGGCAAGCGAAAACAGATCCTTGAACATGCGTTCCTCCGTTGTTTGGCATGTTGTGTGAAGCCGCGGGGAAAAGCTGTCAAGGAAGCGGCTCTTCCCCTCTCCCCTTGTGGGAGAGGCATAGGCGGCTTTGGCCGCCGTTCTTCAAAAAGAACGCCGATGCTTGGCATCGGCTATGGCGGTCGCGTCGCGGACGGGTGAGGGGGTTTTTCTATCGATAGACCGTAACCCCTCATCCGTCTCGCATCTGGCGATGCGAGACACCTTCTCCCACAAGGGGAGAAGGGAAGAGAGGCGTCGGTCTCACGCCGCGTCGACGCGCCGGAAGCCGTTCCACATCGCGGTGGCCGCACCCGAGGTCAAAACCGGCAGGATGCGGGCATCCTGATAGTTGCCGTTGAGCGAGACCCGCGGCAGCGCGGTCAGATGCGCGGCGCTTTCGGGGAAGACCATGCCCGGCCGGGTCGTCACCGCGGTCTTGAAGCCGGCGCTGCGCGCCAGCGCGAATTCGCGTGGACCGGCCGCGATCCGGTCGCCATAGGGGTAGGCGAGGTGCACGGCGGGACGTTGCAGTGCGTTCTCGATTCGCGCGCGGCTCGTCGCCAATTCGTCGCTGGCGGTCGCCTCGGTCTCCCTGGCGAGATTGCAATGGGTGACCGAGTGCGCGCCGATCGTGACGAGGGGATCGCCGGCGAACGACTTCAGCTCGTCCCACGACATGCAGAGATCGCGGCTGATCGCGGCCTCTTCGACACCGTGACGCGCACACAGCGCCGCGACCTCGCGCCAGACATCGTGTTCGGCCGGCAGCGAGCGCAGCCAGCGGTGCAGACGTTCGAAAGCGGCCTGTTTGGCGGCGGGGGTGGAGGTGTCGAGCCGGGTCGCGATGCCGCCGATCTCGGCTTCGACCGCGCTGGCCCCCGCGATCACCCGCTCCAGCGCGATCCACCACATCCGGCCGCTGCCTTCGGCGAAATCGCTGACGACATAGACAGTAAAGGGTGCGTCAAATTCCCGCATCACGGGAGCCGCGAAATCCCGGTTGTCGCGATAGCCGTCGTCGAGGGTGAAGCTGGCAAAACGCCGCGAAAAGTCGCGTTCGCTCAGGCGCCGATGCACCTCGTCCATGGTGACGATCTCGATGCCGCGCGACCGAAGGTGCGCTAACATCGCGCGCAGGAATTCCGGGGCGATCTCGAGGTGCCGGTTGGGCTGGAATTCGGCGTCGCGGCCCGGGCGGACATGATGCAGCATGAAAATGGCGCCGACGCCCGACAGGATCGGCCGCAGCAAGGTGTGGGCCCCTGTGAAGTAGAGCGCTCCCAGTCCGGCACGGATGACGTTGTTGCGAAACTGCTTCATTCGAGAATTGCTGGCCGGTTCGGGTGCAACTGCGAAACTAGCGGGAAACCGCTGAAGAAACAGTTAGTCGGCCGGCCGTCCGCGGACCAGACGTTGGACCCGTTATTTCCAGTTTGACAGCCCCCCAAGGGTTTGTTTTCTCTCTGTTTCCAGACCCGCGGGATATCGAATGCACGGACTTTTCAGGTGGAGCAGCAAATGGTGGCCGGGCACAATTCCACTGGTCGTCCTTTGGGCACTCGCGGGCTGGTTAAGCACCGCGCCGCTCGAAGCCGATCTGGCCGCCCGGTCTGCGGCGGCGATTAGGGATACCGTGCTGGACAAAACGCGGATCGAGGTGCTCGGCCGCGACATCACCTTTGCCGCGGACGCCTTTTCCGAAGACGGCCGCCATAGCGCGGTGGCCGCGGTGGAGGCGGTGCCGGGCGTGCGCCTGGTCAACGACCAGACCCGGCTCGTTCCCGAAGCCAGGCCGTTCGTCTGGTCGGCCGAGCGGGACGTCGCCAGGGTCACCCTGGGCGGCAGTTCGCCGCTGCCGGCCAGCAAGGGCAAGCTGCTCGAGGCGGCCCGCGCGGCGCTCGGCGGTGTCGAGGTCGTCGATCAGATGCAATTGGCGCGCGGCGCGCCGCCGCGATTCGACAATGCCGCGCTGTTGTTGCTCGATCAGATCGGGAAACTGAAGGACGGCAAGATCACGATTTCGGATACCAGGGTCAGCCTTTCCGGCATGGCGCGCGACCTCGGTGGCCGGGAAGCGATCGCCGCCGCGCTGAAGAACCTGCCCGAGGGCTTTGCGGTGGCCGCCGACGAAATCAAGGCGCCGCCCTATGTGTTTCAGGCCTACAAGGATCCGGTGGCGCTGACGCTGACGCTGACCGGCTACGTGCCCGACAACAACGTCCATGCCGCGGTCGCCGCGGCCGCCGGGCGCAAGTTCTTCAGCGAAAAGGTGGTCGATAATCTCAAGGCCAGCATCGGCGCGCCCACGAGCTTCGTCAACGCGGTGGTGCCGGCGCTGGGCGCGTTGTCGCGGCTCTCGACCGGCACGCTGGTGGTGACCGATCGCGAGGTGAAGCTTTCGGGCGACGCCCTGTATGACGCCGCGGTGGCCCAGATCCGCGCCAGCCTGGCCAGGGATTTCCCGCAGAGCTGGCAGGTCAAGGCCGACATTTCGGTCAAACCGGCGGCAGCCCCCGTCGATCCCACCGTGTGCCAGCAGCTGTTTTCGGAGTTGCTGGCGAAGGGAAAGATTCGTTTCGAATCCGGGCGTGCCACCATCGATCCGGATTCCGCGGGGTTATTGGACCGCCTGATCGAAATCGCGATGCGCTGTCCGACCGCCGATATCGAGATTGCGGGCCACACCGATGCCGATGGCGAGGATGCCTTCAATCAGGCGCTGTCGGAGAAGCGCGCGCAGGCGGTGCTGGATTATCTGGTCAAGGCCGGCCTGCCCGCGAGCCGGTTCACGGCGACGGGTTACGGCAGCTCGCAGCCGGTCGCGACAAATGATACCGACGAGGGCAAGGCGCAGAACCGCCGCATCGATTTCCTGGTGAGGTAGGTAATGGCATATCTGGTGACATTTCATTGGGGCTGGCTGCTCGCCTCGGCGCTGCTGGGTCTTGCCATGGGCTGGATTGCGGTGGTCCAGCGCGGCCGCGGCGTTTCGAAACAGCTTTCGCGGTGGCTGGCGGTGCTGGCGGCGGCGCTGGTCGCAGTCGCGCTGGCGCAGGTGATCCCCGGCCGTCCCGGTTACTGGCTCGACCTCGGCCTCCTGATGCTTGCCGTCTATCTCTGTGGCTGCGCGGTCGGATCGTGGCTGCGCGACTGGGTGCTCTCGCGCAGCGCGTCGCGCGCGGTATGACAAAGTGCCGCTGCGCCGCGTTGCCGGTGCCGTTCGAACCCCGACCGGCCGCTGCGCCTTGGTCATCGGACCGTCAATGGAACTGGATTGGCGGCATTTACCGCAGCCGCCGGCAAAGCCGGCTGCCCGCATTCACGAAATCGTCACCGTCGGCTGCGCAGGGTTTGGGGCTTTTCGGCCCTGCCCTGCCGCAAGGGGTGCAGCAAACTGTCACTTCCGCTGCCCGAAACAGTCCCTAATATATTGAAGGAGCGTGATTTATTCACATCAAGCGAATTCCACTCCGGGGCAAAACACGCTACCACGTCGTGCCGGGAGCACGCATGACGCTGGCGGCGGCGAAGTTCGCCTCAGGCGCCATCGTCGCCGGTTCGCAATTCGAGGTCTAGATGCTGGAAGTAATACGCAGGGCGATCTCGTTTCTGCGCCACAAGCAAATCCTGCATAAGCTGGGTGTTGTCGTCAGCGTCACGGTGATCGGGATCGCGTGCTACGTACTGTACCACATGCTCCGCCACATCAACGTGGACGAGGTGGTCGAGGCCATTGGGGAGACCGAGCCCCGTTCGATCGCGCTGGCGGCATTGTTCGTCGCCGCGGGCTATTTCACGCTGACGTTCTATGACTGGTTCGCGGTTCGCGCGATCGGCCGCGCCGACATCCCCTACCGCGTCAACGCGCTCGCCGCCTTCACCAGCTATTCGATCGGGCACAATGTAGGCGCCAGCGTCTTCACCGGCGGCGCGGTGCGCTATCGGATTTATTCGGCCTGGGGCCTCAACGCGATCGACGTCGCCAAGATCTGTTTCCTGGCCGGTCTGACGTTCTGGCTCGGTAACGCCGCGGTGCTCGGGCTGGGGATCGCCTATCATCCGGAAGCCGCAGCCTCGATCGACCAGCTGCCGCCATGGCTGAACCGCGTGGCCGCGCTGCTCATCATGCTCGGCCTCTTGAGCTATGTGGTCTGGGTCTGGATCCGGCCACGGGGGGTCGGTCGCGGGCCCTGGACGGTGGTGCTGCCCGGCGGCCCGCTGACGCTGCTGCAGATCGTGATCGGAATCGTCGACCTCGGCTTTTGCGCGCTGGCGATGTACGTGCTGGTGCCCGATGAGCCCAACCTCGGCTTCGTCGTGGTGGCGGTGATCTTCGTTTCGGCGACGCTGCTCGGCTTCGCCAGCCATTCCCCGGGCGGGCTCGGCGTGTTCGACGCCGCCATGCTGGTCGGCCTGTGGCAGATGGACCGCGAGGAGCTGCTGGCCGGAATGCTGCTGTTCCGGGTGCTGTATTATCTTGCCCCATTTGTCATATCTGTAATCTTGCTGACGTTTCGGGAGGTTATACTGGGGGCGCGGATCAAACGCCTGCGTCAGGCGGCTCCGGGGATGGAAGCCGAGCCGACGCAGGAAGCTGCCTATGTGAGAGAGCGCCGCGACACGGGCGCCTGACGTGACTGACCCGAACGGGGAGAGAGCCGGCCCGATGGCAATAGACGCTCCTTCTTCTGCCTCCTTCTTTTCGCCGTGGCCGGACCGGCTGCGGCATTCCGCCATCATCCTGCTCGCCGCGGGGCTTGCGCTCGCCGTCCTGGTCGCGTTCGGCGAATTGTCGCCGCTGCGTGCCGCGGCGGTTTTCTTCTGCATCGCGGCGGCCGCGCTGGTGCCGTGGCGGCTGCACAATGTCGCCGCTTCCCGCGAGGATGTCCGCGGCGCCAATCCGGTGGAGACCGCCGCCGTCAGCGCCGTCGTCGCCGGGATGCCGGATCCCGCGGTGCTGCTCGACCGCGCCGGCCGGGTCATCCATCTCAATGCGGCGGCGGCCCAGCTCGCGCCGGCGCTGCGGCGAAACGAACTCGCCCAGTTCGCGCTGCGCTCGCCGGAAATCATCACCGCGCTGCGCGAGGCCATCGCCACCACCGAAAGCCGGCGTGCCACCTATCTCGATCACGTGCCGGTCGACCGCTGGATGGAGCTGATCATCACGCCGGTGCCGGTGCCGACGCTGTTCGGCGGTACCGAGAAATGCATGCTGATGACGTTCCACGACCAGACTCCGCTGCGCCGGGTCGAGGAAATGCGCGCCGACTTCGTCGCCAATGCCAGCCATGAATTGCGCACGCCGCTGGCCGCGTTGTCGGGCTTCATCGATACGCTGCAGGGGCCGGCCAAGGACGACGCCAAGGCGCGCGAGCGCTTTCTCGGCATCATGCACACGCAGGCGACGCGGATGGCGCGGCTGATCGACGACCTGTTGTCGCTGTCGCGGGTCGAACTGTCCGCCCATGTCCGCCCCGATACGCTGGTGGATATCGTCCCGATCATCCGCCAGGTGGTGGACGGGCTGGAGCCGCTGGCGCGGGAACGTCAGGTCGCGATCGATATCGTGCTGCCGGAAACCCCGGTCCTGATCGCGGGCGACCGCGAGGAACTGCTGCGGCTGTTCGAGAACCTGATCGAGAACGCGCTGAAATACGGCGCCTCCGGCGGCAAGGTCGTCGTCTCGCTGGTTGCCGCATTGTCGGGCGAGGGCGCGCCCGAAGTTCGCGTCATGGTGCGCGATTTCGGCCCCGGCATCGCGCCCGAGCACCTGCCCCGGCTCACCGAGCGGTTCTACCGGGTGGACGTCGGCGACAGCCGTGCGCAGGGCGGTACCGGGCTCGGATTATCGCTGGTCAAACATATCGTTAACCGCCACCGCGGCCGTCTTTTGATCGAAAGCGTGCCTAAAAAGGGTGCGACCTTTACCGCCTGTTTCCCCCAGGCAAAAATCCCGGCGATCGCTCAAAAGCAGGCGATTTCAAATACTTAACTCCGTCATCCAACTGTCATTAAACCTTCGTAAAAGCACTACCGACCGCTCCTAAACGGGCGGCGTGAGCGCAATCGGGCGCGTCCGGCGCTTCGCTCACGAATGGAGACCAGCAAATGAATTTCATGAAAGCTATCGTCGCTGCCGGCCTGGTCGCCGCATCGACGTCGGCGTTCGCCGCCGACATCACTGGAGCGGGCGCGACGTTCCCGTTCCCGATCTATTCGAAATGGGCCGATGCCTACAAGAAGGAGACCGGTAACGGCCTGAACTACCAGTCGATCGGCTCGGGCGGCGGCATCAAGCAAATCGAGGCCAAGACCGTGACGTTCGGCGCCACCGACATGCCGCTGAAGGTCGACCAGCTCGAGAAGGACGGCCTGATCCAGTGGCCGATGGTGATGGGCGCGATCGTTCCCGTGGTCAATCTCGAAGGCGTGAAGCCCGGCGAGCTGGTGTTCGACGGCGAGACGCTGGCCAACATCTATCTCGGCAAGATCACCAAATGGGACGATGCGGCGATCAAGAAGCTCAATCCGAACGTGAAGCTGCCGACCGACGCCATCACCGTTGTGCGCCGCTCCGACGGTTCGGGCACGACCTTCAACTTCACCAACTACCTGTCGAAGGTGAGCGCGGACTGGAAGAGCAAGGTCGGCGAAGGCACCGCGGTCGAGTGGCCCACCGGCGTCGGCGCCAAGGGCAACGAAGGCGTCTCCGGCAATATCGGCCAGACCAAGAACTCGATCGGCTACGTCGAATACGCCTATGCCAAGCAGAACAAGCTGACCTATACCGCGATGGTCAACCACGCCGGCAAGACCGTGCAGCCCACGGTGGAGTCGTTCCAGGCCGCCGCTTCGAACGCCGACTGGGCTCATGCCCCCGGCTACTACGTGATCCTCACCGATCAGCCCGGCGAGAAGTCCTGGCCGGTCACCGCATCGACCTTCATCCTGATGCACAAGGAACCGGCCGACAAGGCCGCCTCCGCCGAAGCCATCAAGTTCTTCAAATGGGCTTTCGCCAAGGGCGACAAGATGGCCGAGGAGCTCGACTACATCCCGATGCCGGAGCCCGTGGTCAAGCTGATCGAGAAGACCTGGTCGGCTGACATCAAGAGCTGAGCCGAGAGGCCCCGCACCCGGTGCGGCGTTGTCCGGACGATGCCTGATATTCGTCCGGCGACGCCGCCCCGCAGAGCGGGAATGCGATCGCGATGAATAACAACAAGACCGAGCCCGGATCGGCAGACGACATCGGCGCGCTGCCGGTCCGGAGCACCGGACGGACCACCAAGACAGTAACGGTACAGGGGATTGGCGTGGCAGACATGGCCGTTCAGAGCGATGTGATGGAAGCCGCCGGACCTTACGATCGCGCCAAGGCGCTCAGCGCCTTCAAGCTCGGCGACGTTACCTTCTACTGGATCACGCGCGCCTGCGCGATCTCGGTGCTGCTGATCCTGGGCGGCATCATCCTTTCGCTGATCGCCGGCGCCTGGCCGGCGATCCAGCAATACGGCCTGGCGTTCCTGTGGACCGCCCGGTGGGCGCCGTCGGCCGATCCGCCGGTGCTCGGCGCGCTCGGCCCGATGTACGGCACGCTGGTCACCTCCTTCATCGCGATGCTGATCGCGATCCCGGTCGGGCTCGGCATCGCCATCTTCCTCACCGAGCTTTGCCCGCAATGGCTGCGCCGTCCGATCGGCATCGCCATCGAACTGCTGGCGGGCATTCCCTCGATCATCTACGGCATGTGGGGCTTCTTCGTGCTCGGCCCGTTCCTGGCCTACACGTTCCAGCCTTTCATGATCGGCCTGTTCGAGAACGTCCCGGTGCTCGGGTCGATCTTCGGCGGCCCGCCGTCCTATCTCAGCCTGTTCAATGCGGCGCTGATTCTCGCCATCATGGTGCTGCCGTTCATCACCGCGATCTCGGTCGACGTGTTCAAGACCGTGCCGCCGGTGCTGAAAGAGGCCGCCTACGGCGTCGGCTGCACCACCTGGGAAGTCGTCCGCAACGTGGTGATCCCCTACACCCGGGTCGGCGTCATCGGCGGCATCATGCTGGCGCTCGGCCGCGCGCTCGGCGAGACCATGGCGGTGACCTTCATCATCGGCAATTCGTTCCGC
>Ga0182014_10006251_pt1 | contig 12911 bp, 10 predicted proteins | sample 612S2DmetaG_FD_120489 | JGI IMG/M metagenome (GOLD analysis project Ga0182014, IMG submission 120489) | Permafrost microbial communities from Stordalen Mire, Sweden - 612S2D metaG | ecosystem: Environmental > Terrestrial > Soil > Wetlands > Permafrost | place: Sweden: Stordalen | collected... | reverse complement strand
GTCCCAGTCCAGGTTCTCCCGCAGGATCGCGTGGGCGTCGAAGCCGGGCAGGAAGCTCACCGCGTAGGCGAGGTTGCTGTGGCTGACGACGTCGCCGGGGTCCAGTTCCAGCGCCCGGCGGAAGTTCTGCACCGCCTCTTCCATCCGGCCGATGTCCTTGAGCACGTTGCCCAGGTTGCAGTGGGTCACGGCGGAATCCGGCCGCGCGGCGAGGGCGTCGCGGAGCAGCCGCGCGGCCTGGTCCATGCGGCCCAGGGCGCGGGCGGCGGCGCTGGCGTTGTTGCCGGCGTCCACGAATCCCGGGTTGAGCCGAAGCGCCTCCAGGTAGGCCGCCAGGGCCTCTTCGTTGCGGCCCAGGGCCTGGAGCGCGTTGCCCAGGTTGTTGCGTGCCGAAAGGTGGGCCGGGGCCAGGGCCAGGGTCCGCCGGTAGGCCGCTTCGGCTTCCGGGAACCGGCAACCGGTGAAGGCGGCGTTGCCCAGGTTGTACCAGGCGTCGGCGAAATCCGGCCAGCGGCGCACCACACCCTGGAGCTGGTCCAGGGCCGGATCCACCTGGCGGTCCAGCAGCAGGGCGTTGCCCAAGTTGTTGTGGGCGATGGGGAAATCGTCCTCCAGCTGGGTGGCGCGCCGGAAGGCCTGGACGGCTTCGGCCAGGCGGCCCGCGTCCTGCAGGGCGATGCCCAGGTTGTTCTGGGCCTCGGCATGGTCCGGCCCCAGGGCTGCGGCCTGGGCGAAGGCGGCCAGGGCTTCCCGGCCCAGGCCCAGGGCCCGGCAGGCAGCGCCGGTTCCCAGCCAGGCTTCCAGGCAGCCGGGATTCAGGCCCGTGGCCCGCTGGAAGGCTTCCCGCGCCTCCGGGAACCGCTCCAGGGCTGCCAGGGCCTGGCCCAGGCCGCAGTGGGAGCGCCAGGCGGCCGGGTCCGCGGCCGCGGCCCGCCCGAGCAGCTCCAGGGCGGTCTCCGCATGGCCCGACTGCAGGGCCAGGAGCCCGAGCCGGTGCAGGGCGGCCCCGTGCTCCGGGCGCTGGGCCAGCACCCGGCGGTAGCCGGCTTCCGCCTCGTCCAGGCGGCCCGCCCGGTGCAGCTCGGTGGCCCGGAGCAGGGTCTGCTCCAGTGCCGCGTCCGCCTCGGTGGGGAAGGTCATGCTGCGCTCCGACTCCTAAGATTGTGGCCGGAATCGGCCGGGCCGGACGCGCTATCATGGCTGTTCGGAGAGCCCGTGCCGCAACCTGGTCCAAGCGCCCCATCGCCCCTGGAAGAGGGACTCGGCCACCGCTTCCAGGATCTCGCCCTGCTCCGCGCCGCCCTCACCCCGCCTTCGGCGGGCCTGCCCGAGGACAACCAGCGGCTGGAGTTCCTGGGGGATTCGGTGCTGCACCTCTGCGTTTCGGTCCTGGTCTACCGGGAGCATCCGCAATGGGCCGAGGGGGCCCTGTCCAAGCTGAGGGGACTGCTGGTCTGCACCGACGCGCTGCACCAGTGGGCCAAGGACCTGGGCATCGAGCTGGGGCGGGGGCCGCGCTCGCCGCGCAAACCCGGGGCCGTGGATCTGCGCAACCCCCTGGCGGACGCGGTGGAGGCGCTCCTGGCCGCGGTGTTCCTGGATGTCCAGGCCGGGGGGGGTGATGCCTTCGGCGCGGTGCAGGCCATCGTCGAGCGCCGGTTCCTCCAGGAAGTCCGGGAAGCCTACGTGGGGATCTGGGAAGCCAGGGACAGCAAGACCACCCTCCAGGAGCGCGCCGCCGCCCTGACCCTGCCGCCGCCGGTCTACGAGCTGGTGGGGCGGACGGGTCCGGACCACGCCCCCAGCTTCACGGTCCAGGTCAGCCTGGGGGAACGCGCCGCCACCGCCACCGCCGGCACCCTGAAACGGGCCCAGACCGAGGCGGCGCGGGCCCTGCTCCTTTGCCTTCAATGCCTTCCTTCTTTATAAGGCCGGGTTGGGGTAACATCGCTGGATCCCCTGAGGGAAAGGTTACGCCTTGAAGCTTCTACCCACCCTGAACCTCCAGAACGGATTGGCGGTCCCCATGTTCGGGGGCGGCCAGGGCCCCAGGAAACCGATCGAGCTCCTGGACTTCATCTTCGACCAGGGCTGCAACCGGCTGATGCTGGTGGACGTGGACGCCGCCGAGGGCCAGGGCAACAACCGCGACCTCATCGCCGGCATCATGCACCGGTTCCGCCAGGGCCACGCCAAGGTGTGCATCCAGGTGGGCGGGGGCGTCCGCAGCTCCGACCATGTGCAGTTCTTCCTGGACCACGGGGCCACCTGGGTCCTGGTGGGGACCGTCATCCAGCGTTCGCCGCTGGTGGTGGAACAGCTGCTGGCGCGGTTCCGGGACAACCTCAGCGCGGGCGTGGACGCCAGGTGCGGGGAGATCCTGTGCGCCGGCTGGCGCGAACCGGCCCCGCTCAAGCCCGATGCCGCCGGCCAGCTGATCCGGGACCACGGCTTCAAGCGGATCATGTTCACCGACATCCCCCCTGCCCACCAGGCCCGGCCCGACTTCGAGACGGCCCGGATCCTCGCCCAGAGCGCCCGGGTTCCCCTGTTCATGGGGGGGAGCATCCACTCGATGGCGCACTTGAAGTTGGCCATGGAGATTCCCGGCATGCAAGGCGTCGCCGTGGACGCGCTCCAGCTCATGGATGACTCGGATCTGCTGGGTTCCTTGAATCTCGCACATATCTGAGGAGGGGGCGGTGGCTGATGAAGTTGCATTCATGGCCCAGCTCCCCGAGATGGACCGGGTGCACTTCCGCAATCTGGCCCTCATCCGGCCCCAGGTGCCCACCGAAAGCCAGCTGCTGCTGGTGGAAGGCCTGGCCCGGAACCTCTCCTCGCCCCGTCTGCTGACCCTCATCGCCCGCACCCCCCATTGGCTGGTGCACGGCCCCGTGCTCCAGGCCCTGGCCGAGAACGAGGCCACCCCGGAGCCCCTGCGCCGGGACCTGGAGCTGGCGGTCTCCCTGTTCGACCTGATGCGGGAGCTGGACCGGGCGCCCGCCGAAGAGAAGGATGAGCGGGCCGACACCGTCAAGGCGCTCTATCTGCAGTTGCCCCTGGAGCTCAGGGCCATCGTCAAGCAGCAGGCCAAGCAGCTCGCCCGTTCCGTCAGCGGCTCCGGGCTGACCATGGAACTGCCGCCCCTGCCCGCCCCCGACCCGGACTGGGAGGCCCTCACCGTCCTGCCCGGAAGCCCGGAACCCAGCGGCCTGCCCTTCCGCCTCTCCAAGCTGGACCTCCTGCCGCGGGCGGAGGCCACCCCGATCCTGGAGGACCTGCAGGAGTTCCTGCTGGATCCGGATCCGGACATCCGGGCCGCGGCGCTGCGCAACCCGTCCCTTTCGGAGGAGGTGCTGCTGGCCACCTTCCCCGTGTGCCCGGTGCCGGAGCTGTTCGAGGAGGCCTACGCCGAAGCCCGGTGGTACTTCCGGGACCCCATGCGGGAGGCCATCTACGCCTCTCCGTCCTGCCCCGACACCCTCGCCAAGCGGGTGGCCAACACCCGGGACCTGGTGGCCCTGCTGGAGCACGGGCCCCAGAGCGGGCGCAACCTGCACCGCACCGTCTGCCTGTTCACCCAGCTCGACGAATCCGAGTACCAGTACCTGACCCTGTGGGCCAAGCGCCGCGCGCCCAGCATGCTCCGGGTGATCAAGATCTTCTTCGACCGGCTGCAGCGCCGGCGCCTGAACCAGGCCAGCGGCATCGCCGCCAGCCAGAGCGAGGGGCGCTGGGTTTCCCTGAAGGAGCGGGTCTACATGGCCAGCCAAGCCACCCAGCCCGAACAGCTGATCGCGGCCTTGCGGGACGCGGACCCCAAGGTGTTCAACGCGGTGCTGGAAAACCCGGGGCTGAAGGCCCAGGAACTCCTCGCCGTCATCCCCGGGCTGGACGCGCTGCAGGCGGAGAAGGTGGCCAACCACAGGATCTGGAAGGCCTTCCCCAGGGTGTGCGAAGCCCTGGTGCACAACGTCCACCTGGGCCCCAAGACCTCGCTCAGGCTTCTGCAGGAGCTCAAGCTGCCCCGGATCCTGATGGACATCCTCAGGGACCAGCGCATCCCTCACCTGGAAGTGAAGCAGCAGGCCCTGGAGATGCTCACGGCCGCCTACCGGAACATGACCGTCCCCCAGCGGATCCTGGCCCTGCGCGCCAGCGGCGGCGAGCTGCTGCGCCACCTCACCCAGGAGATCCTGGGCGACGGCGAGACCCTGCACCAGCTCGTGGCCGACCGCCAGGTGGATCCGGGCATCCTCCTGCGCCTGGCCCGCAACAAGCAGACCCCGCGGGAGATCCTGGAGCTCATCGCGGGCCACCCGGTGCTCATGGCCCATCCCTCGGTCATGTCCGAACTGCTGCTGAATCCCAAGACGCCCCGCCAGGCCTCCAGCCGGATCTGGGGGCTGCTGTCGGAGAGCGAGCAGCAGCACCTGCTGCGCAGCCCCCACCTGCCCGCCCCGCTCCGTCACCTGACATGACCCTGCCGCCGGGAGTTACGATGACCTCCGTCCGCCCCCTGCTGCTCTGCCTGGCCCTGCTGGGCTGCGAAGCCCGGCGGCCCCAGGCCCAGGACTGGGTGCGCAGCGCGCCCGCCCCGGCGGCCACGGCGATCTCCTTCCGGGCCGACTGGGCCCTGCAGCAGCCGCGCCTGCGGGTCCTGCTGGAGCGCTACCCCCTGGCGGGGCGGTCCCTGGACCTGTTCCTGACCCGGGTGAAGCTGAATCTCGGTCAGGACCCGGGCCGGCTCACCATCTACCTGACCCGTCCCCGGCTGGCCGCGCCGTCCCTGGGGTTCCTCATTCAGCTCGGCGGTTTCCCGGACCCCGGCGGGCTCCAGGTGGCCATCGCCGATGTCTTCCCGGTGGAAGGCAGCCAGTCCATGGAGAACCGGGACCACCCGCTGTTCGTGCTCCTGGATCTCGACCCCTACCACATCCGCGCCATGGCGGACGGAGAGGGCCGGGTCTGGCTGGGCGACGGGGCCGTGCTGGCCAGGCTGGCCACCGGGCCCGGCCAGGTCTCCGACGATCTGGCCGCCGCCTCGGCCTGGATCAGCCGGACGGCCCCCATCCAGGGCTTCATCCGCCCGGCGGAGCTGGCCGACCAGGTTCCGGGGGAACTGGCCCGGAACCTCCCCAGGGGCATCGACGCCCTGGCCTGGGGGGTGACCCCCGGCCTCGATTGGAATGCTCCCAACGGGTTCGAACTGTCCGTCACCGGAACAGAGGCCGCCATCGAGCAGGCTTCGCCCTGGCTGCAGCGGTTCGTGGCCGCGGCCCAGGCGGCGCCCGGAGCGCCCGCCCAGCCCCCGGAGATCCTCCAGGAAGCCCGGCGCCTCAGCCTGCGCTGCCTGCTGTCCCAGGAACAGGTGGATGTGGCCATGGCCAGGCTGGACCAGCCGCCCCTGCCATGCCATTAAAAAAGGTAAGCTGATTGGATGGGTTCCTTCCTCCGCTTCTTCCGTGAACATCTCAAGCGCTTCCTGCCGCTCATCATCGGCGGGAGCCTGCTGCTCACCCTGGCCGGAGCCTGCCAGGGGCTGCTCATCGGCATCCTCAGGTTCGTGTTCGAGGACAGCCTGGCCATGGGCGGCAGCGGCACCACCGACCCCACCGGCCTGCTGGTGCGGTGGAAGGCATGGCTCGTGGCCCTGCTGCCCCCGGCCGCCCAGCTGCGCCAGGCGACCTTCCTGATCCCCACCATCCTGGTGCTGGTGTTCCTGCTGAAGGGCGTCCTCACCTACAGCGGCACCATCCTCATGGTCCGCTCCGGGGTCAAGGCCACCCTCAACCTGCGGGAGCGCCTGTTCTCGCACCTGCTGCGGCAGGAGCCGGCCTTCTTCCAGCGGCATCCGGTGGGCGAGCTGCTCCAGCGCTGCATCTCCGATGTGGGGGCGGTGCAGGGTATCGCCTCCAACCAGTTCGCCGACGCGGTGCGCGAGCTGACCATGGCCCTGGCCATGCTGGGCACCATCCTGGTCATGAACTGGCGCCTGTCCCTGACCCTGTTCATCGCCGGCCCCCTGGTGGTGGTGCCCATCAAGAAGCTCAGCCAGCGCATCCGCAGGATCAACCACCGCAACATGGAGGCGTCCAGCCGGCTGCTGCAGCGGCTCAAGGAAGTCTTCAGCAACATCAGGGTGGTGCTGGGCTTCGCCCGGGAACCGTTCGAGGAGGAGCGCTTCCACCAGCAGAACAACGAGCTGTTCCGGCTGATGATGAAGTCCGCCCGGGCCCAGGCCGTGGCTCACCCGATCATGGAGCTGGTGGGCGGCCTGCTGCTGGCCGCGCTGCTGATCTACGCCTCCAGCACCATCCGCAGCGGGGGCATGACCGGGCCGGGATTCTTCGCCTACATCATCGCCGTCTATGCCTTCTACGATCCCATCCGCCGGCTCACCAAGCTCAACAGCGAAGTCCAGGTGGCCCAGGCCAGCCTGGACCGGGTCTACTCGGTCCTGGACCGGACCTCCAAGATGCCCATGGCCGCCCACCCGGTGCCGGTGCCGGCCGAGCCCCGGAGGCTGGCCTTCGAGGACGTCCATTTCGCCTACGACGGCCGCAACGGCAAGAACGAAGTGCTGCGCGGGATCAACCTGGAGGTGCACAAGGGCGAGACCGTGGCCCTGGTGGGGGGCTCCGGCGGCGGCAAGACCACTCTGGTGAACCTGGTGCCCCGGTTCTTCGATCCCACCTCCGGCCGGGTGACCCTGGACGGCATCGACCTGAGGGAATTCGACCCCCGGGAACTGCGCCTGCGCATCGGCATCGTCACCCAGGAGACGCTGCTGTTCATGGACTCCATCCACGACAACATCGCCTACGGCCGGCCGGCGGACCGGGCGGCCGTGGTGGCCGCGGCCACCAAGGCCCAGGCCCACGGGTTCATCAGCGCCCTGCCCAAGGGCTACGACACCCCCCTGGCCGAGACCGGCTCCACCCTGTCCGGCGGCCAGCGCCAGCGCCTGGCCATCGCCCGGGCCCTGCTCCAGGACCCGCCCATCCTCATCCTGGACGAGGCCACCAGCGCCCTGGACACCGAAAGCGAGCGGGCGGTGCAGGAGGCCCTGGAAGTGCTCATGCAGGACCGCACCACCCTGGTGATCGCCCACCGCCTCTCCACCATCCAGCGGGCCACCCGGATCTGCGTGCTGAACCACGGCGAGGTGGTGGAGCGGGGCCCCCACGAGGAACTGCTGGCCGCCAAGGGCGAGTACGACCGCCTCTACCAGCTCCAGTTCCGCTCATGACCCGATGAAGCGCCAGGCCTTCCACTTCCATCTGCCGCCCGGGCTGATCGCCCAGCACCCGGCCCCCGACCGGGACGGGGCCAGGCTCCTGGTGGTGGACCCGGTGGACCGGAGCATCCGCCACCGCGCCATCCGGGACCTGCCGGAGCTGGTGCCGCCCGGCACCCTCTGCGTGCCCAACGACGTCAAGGTCCGGCACGCGCGCCTGCTGCTGCGCCGGGCCGGGGGCGGGGCCGGCGAGGCCCTGCTGCTGCGGGCCCTGCCCGACGGCTTCGAGGCCCTGGTCCGGCCCGGGGCGCGGTTGAAGCCCGGCAAGGAAGCCATGGTGGTGGACCCCGCGACCGGCGAGGTGCTGGCGGAACTGCGGGTGGAGGCGGCCCTGGAGGAAGGGCTGCGCCGGGTGCGGGTGCTGGGTCCCCGGGGCGACCTGGACTGGGACGCGGTGGACCGCATCGGCCGGATGCCCCTTCCCCCGTACATCGCCCATCCCGCCGGGGAGGAGGACGAAGCGCGCTACCAGACCGTGTTCCGGGCCGACCAGGGGGAGGCCGTGGCCGCCCCCACCGCCGGCCTGCACTTCACCGACGGACTCATCGCCGCCCTGCGGGACCGGGGCTGCCTCTGGCACCCGGTGCGGCTGCACGTGGGCCTGGGCACCTTCCGCCCCATGACCGCCGAGGACCTGGCGGACCACGTGATGCACGAGGAGCGCTACGAGATCCCCGAGGCCACCGCGGAGGCCCTGGAGCCGGTGCTGCGCGCCCGGACCCGCCCGCTGCTGGCGGTGGGCACCACCAGCCTGCGCACCCTGGAAGCCGCCTGGGACGGCGCCGCCCTGAAGCGCGGCGGCTCCACCCGCCTGTTCATCCAGCCCGGCTACCGGCTGCGCACCGCCGATCTCCTGCTCACCAACTTCCACCTGCCGGAGAGCACCCTGTTCGTGCTGGTCTCCGCGCTGCTGGGGGTCGAACTGGCCCAGGCGGCCTATGCCGAGGCGATCCGGGAGCAGTACCGCTTCTTCAGCTATGGCGACGCCATGCTCATCTTGAATGCTAGACCGTAGGGTCCGAACAACGTTTCACATTTCGTTGGTGGTCCGGCATAAGGTGGCGTAACAAAATGACCTGAAAAGCACAGGTCATTTCGTAACGCCACCTAAAGGTAATCCATCAGCTGGCTGATGACCGGGATCTTGTGCCGCTTGCCCTTGCACGCCTGGAGCACGGACGTGACCGAATTGCCCAGGCACCACAGCAGCCAGATGGGCAGCAGGAAGCGCACCGTGAGCAGGCCGACCATGGGGAACAGGCCCATGATCACCAGGGCCAGGCCGATGGCCACCTCCACGAAGGCCAGCAGGACCCCCTGGCGGGAATGCCAGAGCAGTTCCTCGTCCTCGCGGCAGCGCAGGTACGGAAGGAACGCCCAGGGGCCGGCATAGCAGAGGATGAGATCCCTCAGGCGTTCACCCTGGTAGAGCGGGGCGGGAGCATCCAGCGGCACGGGCAAACCTCCATGGCCAGGATAACCGATCACGCTCCCTTCAGGATCAGCAGCAGGGCCATGGCCACCATCAGCCCGGCAAAGCCCTGGCGCAGGCGGGGGCCGCGGATCCGCAACGCCAAAATGGCACCATAGTAGGCCCCGCACAGGAAGCCCGCCGCCACCCCGCCCAGGGCCAGCCAGGGCAGCCCGCCACCATTGCGGGCGTACACCCACACCCCCGGCAGGCCGATGGGCGCCAGCATGAGCACCAGGCTGGTGGCCTGGGCCTCGTGCTGGGGGATGCGCACCAGCCAGACCATGAGCGGAATCATGAGGATGGCGCCGCCGATGCCCAGCAGCCCGGAGGCCAGGCCCCCGGCGCAGCCGATGGCCAGGCCGGGCAGCCAGGTGCGGCCATAGGGGACCGGGACGACACTGGACGGGTGCTCGCGGGCCGGGGTCTTCTGCAGCAGGGTGCGCCCGGCCAGCAGGAGCAGGACTCCGGCGAAGCCCATGCGCAGGGCCGGTTCGGGGATCAGGTTGGCCAGGGCCGCTCCCGCCCAGACGGCGGGCAGGAACCCGCACGTGAGGGTCACCACCAGGGCCCAGTGGATGACGATGCCCATGCGCCGCATGTAGAGCACCGCGGGCAGGCCGTTGGGCAGGAGCATCGCGGCCAGGGCCGTGCCCTGGGCCTGGTGCTGGTTCAGGCCCAGCAGCAGGGCCAGCATGGGGATGAGCACCAGTGCCCCGCCGACGCCGAACAGGCCGGCGAGGATGCCGCCGCCGGCTCCCGCCACCAGGCTCCCCAACCCCGTCCACCACACTGAACCCATGGGAGCCTCCAGCCCAATTTTTGCATAAATAGGGAATCCCTTCGATCACTGGGACCCGGGCGCCTATCGTGTTCCAATGATAGGGACTGGAACCGTGAAGCCATGCAGATCAAGTTCTCCGAAGACGTCATTCTCGACAGCCGCCGCGCGATCCTGCTGCCCCGCCAGGAAACCCTCGTGCTGGCCGACCTGTTCCTGGGGCTGGGCGCCGCCCGGCGCAAGCGGCCGGACCCGGTGCCCAACGGCCAGCACCACGAGATCTGGGAACGCCTGCTGGGCCTGCTGGACGACACCAGGCCCAAGCGGGTGGTGCTGCTGGGCGACATCAAGCCCAACCAGGGCCACCTGGAGGACGAGGAAGGGGAGGAGCTGAGGGCCCTGTTCCAGAAGCTCCAGGGCCACGGCCGGGAGGTGATCCAGGTGGTGGGCCATCCGGAGCGGGCCTGGGGGCCTTCCCTGGAGAACACCGGGATCCAGCCGCTGGACGCCTACCGGGTGGGCGCCAACACCCTGATGCACCGCCGCCGCATCTTCGTCTATCCCCGGCACGACCCCCCCACCGGCTTCTGGATCAACGGCGGGCTGCACCCCCTGTTCGCCCTGCCCCTGGCGGGTCCCGACGGCGGCGAGGGCTGGATCCGCTATCCCGCCTTCCTCTACACCGGGTTCGCCCTGGTGATGCCTTCCTTCGTCTCCTACGCCCAGGGGTGGGAAGTCATGCAGCCGGAGCGCCTGCCCAAGCAGGCCAGGGCCTGGAAGGTGGTGGGGGACTACCACCTGTCCCCCATCGACCTGACCGCCCTGTCCAACCCCCCGGAGTCCCAGCGCCTGGTGGTCCGTCCCCAGGCCAAGAACCGGCGCAAGGAAGTGGTCGCGGAATAATTTAACCGATCATCCGGCGGTGGTAGTTGAGCTGGCCGAGGTGGTAGCCCAGATGGTCGCAGAGGTGGAGCAGGAACAGCCCGCCCGTCACCTTCTTGCCGCCCATGGTGGAGGGGGACTCCTGGTCCAGGATGGCGGGGTCCATGGCCGTGAGGGCTTCCTCCACCGCCTTGGCCGCCGCGTCGATCTCCTGGAGCACCCGGGTCCGGGGCAGGCCCCGGGCCTCGAACTCCCAGTCGCGGTGCCGCACGTAGCCCGAATGGCCCACCTGTTCGCCCACGTAGAACTGCAGGTTCCCGGCCAGGTGCAGGGCGAGGTTGCCGCCGGGGTTGGCGATCCCCGGCAGCGTCCGCCAGAGGGAGGCGTCGTCGGGATACAACTCCACCTCGCGCCGGAGGGTGGCCAGGTCTTTGAGCAGCAAGGTCTTCAGTTCCTGGATCATGTTCGTTCCTTTCAGGCTGGAAGCATTGTAGCAACGGCAACCGGGCGGGATTGACAATGAATAAAACATGACCTATGTTTCTGCCCTGTGACCTTCCGGGGCGGTATGGCGGCTGACCGTGTTGTGCTTTTGAACAAGACCGACGGGATCCGCCCTGTTACCGGGTCCGCGCGGGGCGCAGCTTGAAGCCGGTGGCCCGCCTCGCCCAGGCGGCCGTGGTGGGGATCGGCGTCCACGGCCAGGGCCTGGCGGGCTCCGGCGCCTTCCTGGACCGGCTGTTCCGGAACCGGGAGGGTTCCCAGGCCGAGGACCGGGCCCCGGGCCTGCTGGCCCTGGCGGCGGCGGACGAGGCGCACGCCGGCGCCGGTTCCTGGGATCCCGCCCGCTCCGCTGTCTTCCTCGGCCTGGAATCAGCGCCGGGCACCGGGCTGGGCCCCCTGGCCCGGAAGCTTCAGGCCAGGTTCGGCTTCCGCGGCCAGGGTGGTGCCTGCGTCGGGGAGGACCTGGGCGCGAACCTGGCCCTCAGCGCCGCGGTCCGGCGGATCCAGGCGGGTGGGCTGGACGGCGCCCTGGTGGGCGCGATCCAGGCCTGGCCCGCCGGCCGGACCCAGCCAGCATCCGCCCCCGGCGGCCTGGCCGTGTTCCTCGCGCTCCGGCGCAAGGACGCCGCCGACCGGGACGGCGACCACATCTGGGCGGTCATGGGTTCCGGGCCGGAGCGGGACCGCAAGAGCATCCGCTTCGACCCCGCCGCCCTCTTTCCCGGCCTGGGCCAGATGGTTTCGGGCTTGCTGCAGGTGGCGGCCGGGTGCATGATGGCCGGCCACGGCGCCTGGCTCAGCCCGGAGGACGACCGCTGGGAACCCTTCCTGGACCGCAACGACGGCCTCGGCTTCATGCTGGAAGTGGAAGCTCCGGGAGGCAGACGGCTGCGCACGGACCTCTGGCGGCCGTTCCGTCCCGGGCCGGCGCCCAAGCCGCTGCTCGCGGCGCCGGAGATCTCCGCCTACGCGGGCGACAGCCTGGATGACCTGATCCAGCGGGTGCTCCTGGATGAGCCGGGCGGCCAGGGCCCGGTCCGCCTGGCGGTGGTGGCCCACGGCGAATTGGAACGCCAGCAGGTCCTGGACCGGATCCCCGGGCTGATCCAGCGCAACGGCGCGGCCGAACCATGGCTGGACCCGCAGGCCTGCTTCTGCCCGGCACCGGTCCGGGGCAAGGTCGCCTGCCTGTTCACCGTCTGCGGCTTGGGCTACCCGGGCATGGGCAGGGAGCTTCTGCTGGGGATGCCCTGCCTGCCGATGCTCATCCGCGCCTACCAGGATTTCGCCCCAGCCGACTGGGCCTACGGAGCCCACCCGGGACGGAGCGGCGACCCCCTTTACGAGCGTGCGGCCAGCCGGTTCCTGTGCCAGGCCCACGCGGCCTTCACCCGGGACCTGCTCGGGCTTTGGCCGGACCTGGCCATGGGGTTGTCCCTGGGCGAAACGGAAGCCCTGGTTGCCTACGGCGCCTGGGGTTGCTCCGAGGGCGAACAGGAACTGCCGAAACCCCGGGGGCTTTCTGCCAGGCAGGTATCCGGCACCTTCGAGGCCGCCAGGATCCACTGGGGACTGCCCGAAGGGGCCGAGGTCAGGTGGCGGAACTGGATGGTGTTCGGTCCTGTGGGCAAGGTGCTGGAGCGGGTCTCGGGCGAGGAGCGGGCCTACGTCAGCATCATCTTCTCTCTGGTCCACTGTCTGCTGGCCGGGCAGGCCGAGGCCTGCAGGAGGGTCCTGGCGGGCTGTGCGGGCATAACCGCGTTCCCCACGGGCGGTCTCGTCGAGCACACGCCGGTCATGACCGCGGTCCCGCCCCTCTGGTACCTCCAGCACCGCCGTCCCACCCGGCCGGTGCCGGGGATGACATTCTTTTCCCAGTATCTCGGTGATTCCTATGAATTGAGCGATGACCGAGTCGCCGAGGCCTTGGCCGGCCAGGCCCTGCATCCGCTGGACTTTCCCACCGCCGC
>Ga0182014_10006248_pt1 | contig 12912 bp, 15 predicted proteins | sample 612S2DmetaG_FD_120489 | JGI IMG/M metagenome (GOLD analysis project Ga0182014, IMG submission 120489) | Permafrost microbial communities from Stordalen Mire, Sweden - 612S2D metaG | ecosystem: Environmental > Terrestrial > Soil > Wetlands > Permafrost | place: Sweden: Stordalen | collected... | reverse complement strand
TTTGTCATGACGGAAGAATTTTATACCCGATCCGACGGTCGAGATTCGTGGTCACCCACCCTTCGCTAGAAAAAAGCGAAGGATGGGGCACCCCAGCAGTTAGAGCTATTCAAGGGTGCGCCACCCGCCACGACTGAAGTCGTGCCCTGACACAAGGAACTCCCCGGCTGGACAACAAAACCAAGTTTTTCAATAAGTTCCTAGGCCACCCGGCTACCAACAACCTTCCTGGTTTCCAAGGAAGATCGAAAGTGCGAAAAACTATGGACACTACCGAAGACCCGCTCATCGCGAGAAACCGCGATGAACGGGGCACAGCTTCTCATGAATCATGGTGATTCTTTGGGGTTGATGAGTGGGCCAGCTGCCCTCCCTCCAGGAGGCAATATTTCCCGTTCATCTCTGGACGTAACCCGCTGCCGCGGGTCATGCTGCTCAGGATGACGGAGCACGGAAGATAGTACAGCTTCAAATGGTCAGCGATTTCCTAAAAAATGTCGGCCTCTTCTGGGTTCGAATTCGAGTCCAGCCAGGAGAGCAGAGAACGGATGCTGCCGGTGGCCAAAGCCATACAGGAATCGGCTGCCCCGTAATACAGATTGATCGTGTCTCCATCCGCGCCGATCGTTTGCCCGCAGGGAAATACAACATCGTTCACGTCTCCGCCACGCTCATACGAAGTTTCGGGACCGAAGATCCAAGAGTTTCCCCTTTGCAGGCAGATCTCAGGACGTTCCAGATCGAAGAGCGCAAGACCAAGGCGATAGATGCTCCCCGATGCCGTCTGCCGGACTCCGTGATAGATCGTCAGCCACCCTTTGGCGGTTTCAATTGGCGGAGAGCATAGGCCAATCTTGTTCGCATCCCACCATCCTCCACGCCGCGCCGCGAGAATGATTCTATGACTACCCCAATGCCGTAGATCCGGCGAATAGGAAATCCACATATGAGCACCCAGCGTCGTTGTGGGCCGATGAATCAGAGCCCAGCGACCGCCGAATCTACGCGGCAACAGCGCGGCGTCCTTGTCTTCCGGAGTCATGATCACGCCGTATCGCTCAAATTTTCGGAAATCCCTGGTGAGCGCCAGCGAAACTCCGGGACCACCGCGCGCATAAGAGGTAAATGCCACAGCATATTGATCGAGTTCCGGCACATAGGTAATGCGCGGATCTTCGATGCCCCAGATTTCCTCCGGATACTCCCGTGGTCTTGCCGGAAGCGTGGGTTTGGAATCGATCCGCCAGCCATCGACTCCATTGGCAGAACGTGCGGCGCATAGATGCGAAAGGCCACGCCGGTCTTCTACGCGGCAGAGGAGCAAGGTATCTCCATCGACCAGCCGGACTGCGCCCGCGTTGAGGACACTGTTGATCGGATAGGGCCAGTTCTCCTGGGTAAGGATCGGGTTGCAGGAATAGCGGGTGAACAGGGGAAGCCCTGTTTGCGTCTCCACATGCGATTGTTCCGCTGCGATTGACTCCGCCGAGGCATCTGGAGGAATTATCGGGTCCAAGTATAGACACTCATTTCCACGTACGGTCAGTTTGCGTTTGCTACCTTCGCCTCTTGCATTTCGAGGAGAGCCGTCAAGAACGAGAGCGTGGATTCAGCGCCCTGGTTCTCATTTGCGCGGTCGAGATGAAGGCCGTCACGGCACCCACCTGTCGAAGCGTCATAAAGCGGAACCTGCAAATCGTTCTTGCCCAAGAACCAGCGGAAGACACGCTTCGCCTCCTCAAGCCAATAGCTCTCGCGGGTAAGCCGGTACGCCTCAAGGCAAGCAGAGACAGTGGCGCAGGCCTCCACAGGCTGTTGGTCAAAGCGAGCTTTCTCGCCGCCTTCTGTGAAGAATCCACTGGAACCAATCGGCACGAAGACATTCTCATCCCCCCGATGCTGTTCTGCAACAAGCCACCGGAGAGACTCAGCCCCCACTTCCATCATCCTCCTGTTGCCGCTTCGCCATCCAGCAAGGATCAGCGCCTGCGGAAGCCGGGCATTCGAATAGGAAAGACTCTTCTCGAACCAGTGCCAGGTTTCAGAATGACTCCGCTCGTAAATATCCAGAAGCCGGTTTGCGAGCACATTGCGCAGGTTCTGGATGGCGCGGTCGCCGGGGAACCAGTCAAGATAAGCTTGCATTCCAAGAATGCTGAATGCCCACGCGCGAGGGCTTGTAAATGTGAGCACGACAGGAACCGCAGCTTCAAAAAGCCTTCCAGTGGCTCCTCTTAACCCCGCATCCTGCGAGTGGCCAAGTACCATCCCCAAGGACCACAGGGCGCGACCGTGGCTATCTTCGGAGCCGACGTTCTCAAGCCATTGGCGGTCATAGCCGAGGAAGTTTCTGAATCTTCCGGTATCGCGATCGAAGGCAAACCACAAGAAGGCCAGATAGCGATTGGAGAGCCTGGCATAATCCGGCCTGCCATCCCGCGGCGCGGACTCATCCAATAGAGTGGAAACGATGAGCGCGCGTGCATTGTCATCGGTCGTATAACCTTCGCGGGAATCAGGTATCGAGAAAATTGCATGCTGCAACATACCCGTGTCGTCGGTCATCCTCAATAGGTGGGCAATGTTCAGCTCAGGCAGGCTATCGGCAACCTTGACTGCCGTCCCCTTCAGCAGTTCGGCTCGCGGGTGCAGGGTGCGTTCGATACGCGCACGCTGGAAGCTTGCCATATACGCCCGCGCCGTCCTGGGCCACGTTGTTGCCCGTGAGTAGAGATAAGCTCGCTTGCGCATGGAGTGACGCTTGGCATCGTTTTCCAGCAATTCGATCACAGCATCCGCAATGGCATCAGGACGCTCAAACGGAACAATGACGCCTCTGCCATTTGCAAGTAACTCTTTGGCGTGCCAGTAGGGCGTGGAGATGATTGGTTTTCCAGCGCCAAACGCGATGGCCAGCGTTCCGGAAACGACTTGCGCCTCCTGCCGGTAAGGGGTGATGTAAATATCGGCTGCTCCGACGTGCTCAATCAACTCTTCATTACTCACGAAGCGATTGTTGAAAATCACTTGAGAAGAAATGCCGAGTTGCGCCGCGAGCGCCAGCAACTCATTGCGGTAGCGTTCGCCCTCGCCACGCCGGATATGCGGATGCGTTACTCCGGTGACAACGTACACCACGTTCGGATGTTTCGCCAGAATCGCCGGCAGCGCCTTAATGACGTTCTCAATACCCTTGTTCGGAGACAGCAAACCGAAGGTAAGCAGCACGGACTTTCCCTCAGTGCCGAACTGGTCTTTGAAATAGTTTGGATCCATAAATGGAAGATCAGGCACCCCGTGTGGAATCACATCAATCTTTCCGCCAGGAACCCGATAGACCTCACGCAGAAAGTGAGCCGCTTGCTCACTCATGACGACGAAACGATCGGAAAGCCGCGCAATCTCTTCCAGTACGGCGCGCTGATCGGGGTCAGGATCACGCAGAACGGTGTGGAGCGTGGTGACAACCGGCATTCTCAATGCCCTCAGCAAGGTGAGGATGTGACTGCCAGCAACCCCGCCATAAATGCCATATTCGTGCTGCAGGCAGACAAGATCGTTGCTCTTGAAGTTAAGGAATTCAGCGGCTCGCTCGTAAGAGGCTAGATCCTCCTGCTCAATTTCAAGATGCACCTGCTCAGGGTAGTCATAACTAGAGTCCGGGTCATTAATAGGAATAGCAAAGAAGCGATCCGTGCCAAATTCTCTTGCAAGTGCCGTACATAGGTCTGTAGTAAAAGTAGCGATGCCGCACTGGCGCGGAAGATAGTTTCCTATAAATGCAATGCGTGTGGGCAACGGAAGACTACTGGCTTTCGAATCGAGCGAGGAGGAAACTGTGGGCAGAAGGCCCTCGACAGGCATTTCGGAATTGTCACCATCAGATAAAAACATATTGACCTCCTCTTACTTATTCGCGCCGCGCATAAACGCCAGGCACAATTTCATGGTCAGTGTGTGCTGTATCGGTCCACACCGATCTGCCGAAACAACTGGCTTGTGTGCAGAAACTTACTGCTTTGGTTACTCGTCTGTGAGGAATGCTGACTTCCAGGATAGGCCTCATGCAGATACGCGCCCGAACGGCCATTAATCGGCTATCCACGTCGCTTATCTTGATGAGGATCATGTTGGCTCCATTTGTTCGGTTGCGTATTTAAACCGTACTCGACTGGCGGGAAGCCTGTAGTACAGGAGGCGAGGAAGAGGAACCTGTTACTTATTCAATATATACCCGGGCAACCAAGTCTGGCTGCGCACCGCCGGCGTAACCTCCATGCGGCTCAATAATATACAAGCGGCGCAAGCATAAACTTCGGATGGCTCAGTTGTGCCACCGTGCCGCATGAACGGCACGGCTCAAGTCGCGCCTTTTCAAAGCAACAAACTACAATGAATCCTTGCCGCTTGAATCCCAACGCGAGTCGCTGGACGTGGTGCTGGTGTCGCCGCGCAACCCCCTTAATATTGGAGCGGCGGCGCGCGCCATGGCGAACTTCGGCTTTCGGCGGCTGACGGTGGTTGCGCCTTTTGCGCCCAACTGGCGCGAGGCCCGGTCAGCGGTGGGCGCGCCGGAAGTGCTCTTGAATGCAGCAGAATCAGCGACCATGGTCGAGGCCGTGGCCGGGGCAACGCTGGTGGTGGGTACTGGAACGCTCACCTATCGCAAGCCTGAGCAACCGGTGGTTGCTCTTCCCCTTTTAGCCCCTTTGGTCAGCCAAGAGATGGCGCGAGGCGGCCGCATCGCCTTGGTCTTCGGCCCTGAAAAACATGGGCTTACACGCGAAGATTTATCGTTCTGCCATGTGCTGGTGGAAATCCCAACCGACCCCGGCCAGCCCTCGATGAACCTTGGCCAGGCTGTGGCCGTCTGCCTCTACGAGTTGGCTGTGCGGGTCTTCACTACCGAAACGACCCCTCAGAAGCTTGCGCCCGGCCACGCCACGCCCTCCGGTCGATTGGAGCTGCTGGCGGGGGTGGTCGAAGAGGCGATGGAGGCAGGCGGCTACTCACCGCGCGCGATGCAGGCGGCCAATCGCCATGACCTGCGGCTGATGCTGCGGCGTCTTACGCTCTCTGAGCATGACACGCGGCGGATTCTGGGCATTTTCCGGCGGATTTTGTGGCGGCTGAAACGCACTCCGGCCGGTGACGAACGATCCCGCTGAGGGCGCGGGGCGGCTCTGTTTGACCGCGGAAAGCCGGTTTCTGTATTTCTGAATCGGGTGGTCCCCATCCAAGTCTTCTCCCAGCGCTCCCTGCCACAAGCCTCCTAACCAAGTCGTCAAGCCGCACACCCCCGTCTGCCCGGTCACCATTCCCTGAAGATTTGCTGAGCCAGGCTGTTGTTTTGCGGACCGCCGAAGGTTCTGGCCGGAGCGGAAGGGGCACACTATTGCCCGGAAATGTTGCAATGTTTTGCACGCAACTCAGGGAATTGGGTATTAGGTACTTTTGTTTCAATCCTATGGACGATGCAAGAAGTTGCACAAATAAGCGGGAAGAGATTAAAATGAGCGGCAATGACGTATAAGCAGCGGTGTAGGTTTTTTGATGGTGAAAAAGCCTGCACAAGACGTAATCCATCCACCCGCTTGAGCAAGATAGGGGGACTCAACCAGTGAAATATTCCATATTCTTCAGGGCCGCGGCTATCGCAGCCTTGGTAACCTCGGCCTGTTTTGTAACCCAGTCAGCATCAGCAACCACAATTTCTGCGCTTAAAGTGACTGATCCTCATTCGGGAGCTCTCGTCCTGGATTCGACTCTCGGGACCATCACCATCGATGACGTCATCATCAGAAATCCAAATACCGAGACAGTTACGTTTACAAACCTCACCGCCAGCGCAACACCTAACGGCTCCAATACGACGGAATTGGCTGCAGCTTCCTTGATTGCCGACACCACTGGCATCTACCCGGCCTGCGGCCTCACCTTGGGCGCCGGCCTCAGTTGCGAGATGGACCTCGTGCTGACCGTCACCAAGAACACGGGTGCATTGGGAACTACCGGGGGCAACGCGACAACAATCACTGCAGATGCTACGAGCAGCTACGGCAATCTGAACAATGAGACCACTTCGTCCTTCGATACCGAAGTACATAACGATGGACCTATTCCTGTTACGCCTGAGCCCACGAGCCTAGTTCTTCTGGGTACCGGAATGCTCGGAATGGCCGGGATCATGCGGCGGAGATTTTACCGAGGCTAGTCCCACCATCACCCTGACTTTTTTGCTTGGATCCGTGAGTCCCCCTCCCACGGATCCAAGACTTCTCCGCACTGATAGATTCCCGCAAAAACTGAGACTGTGCATGAGCTTCGAACCCGGATATTTCTGCGGGATCGATGTGGATTGAATCCCTCCGAGCCATTCTGGCCGCAAGGAGAACCCCGCCAGGCTGCGGGCCATCTCCGTGTCCTACGCGGAGCAGAGGCCGTCTTGCGCCTGTCAACTGGTCGTAAGACATCGGTCGGACGCACGGTTGACTCGCAAGACAAAGCCAACTTCCCGCCTGAAGCTGCCTTACGCGCTGTCCTTCGTCTCGATTGGGTACTCAGGCTGCTGAAAAAATCGGGGTTGCTGGTGAAATTGGCGGGTAGTCTCCGTCCGGGGCTAAAACCCGCTTTCATTCTGTTGGCATGATACGGGGGGCTGAAACCCCCGCATCCGTCCGGATCGAGTTTTTCCGCAGTTTGCAAAGCCCGTCCCTTCAGGGGCGGGAGTAATCCGCAATCTGGACAACTGGCGCGAAAGCCAGCGCGGCTTCAGCTTGGCTTACGGCAAGGGCTGCCACAGCTCGACCCGGTTTCCCTCCGGGTCCCAAATCCAGGCAAAGCGACCGTAGGTTTGGTCCTCACGGTGGGGATCGATACGAACCCCGGCGGCGGCCAGTTGGGAGAGCAACTGGTCAAGATCGTCGACGCGGAAGTTCACCATGAACTGCTGTCCGCCGTCGCCGAAGTAGGCTGTGTCTTGCGGAAAAGTGGCAAAGATGGTCGTCCCGGCCGACTCAAAAGTCAGCGAAGATTCCCACTCCACTTTGATACCCAGATGGGCGGCATACCAAGCGGAGAGGGACTTGGGATCCTGCGCCTTGAAAAAAACGCCACCTACGCCAACGGCTTTGGCCATTGTTACTCCTCCTGTTGGATGATCTCGTCGAGCTTGGGTTTGTGCTTCGCGGCGCGGCCGGTGCGCGGCTCGGTATCGATCACGCGCACGGGTTTGGGCTGGCCGATACGCTCACGGGCGTTGGCTTTCACTGCCTTGGTGGCTGAAAATATCCCTGGCTTGCGTTTCGTCATGGCAAAGACGAGTATGGAATAGAATCGTGGTGTTTGGCCAGTTCCGGGGTCGTTTTCCGCGTCGTGCAGCGTATGATTTTTGTCTTACACGCAGGACGGGTTTGTCTTACACCAACGGAACGTGCGTCTGCGCCGTAGCGAGAGAGCCGGGAGAGCATGGAAGAGCGGGATTTTTTCAATGAGACGACGGAACAGCGCACTCACACGCTGACCTGCCCCAAGTGCGGGCAGGCGGGCGAATACAAGGTGACTTGGGTGGTCAGGCGCAAGCGGGCGCAGTTGCCCCGAGGCGCCGACGAGCGCGACAGGGCCAAGTTCGCCAAGGCACAGTCTTACATGGTGAGACTCGATGAAAAGCTGGCCTGCGTCAACGTCCGCTGCCGCAAGGCCTTCGAGATCAGTATGCTGCAATCGGTGGCGTTTCTCCCCGACTGAGTCAGGCCATGCGTGAGTTTGCCTCCTCACCCTGGCGACCAAAAACAAGATGCAAGTTTCCTTCGACTACGCTCAGGGCAGGCTTTCGACTTCGGTGAAGATGACAAGCCCAATTCTTCGCTCCTGATAAACAAAACTTATTGGGGCTCGAGGTTTCCCACCCTTTGCCAGAAAAAAGGCGAAAGGATGGGGCGCGGAGCGTTTTGGGGCCTTCGGGTTTGTTATCAAAGCGGCTCATCGCGCGCTCCTATGAACGAGGCGGGATCAAATCCAAGGTTTTGAAAAAATCAGCAAGTTAGCCACCGCTTCGCGGTGATGGCGAGTTAGCGGATTTGTGCGACTGGCAGATTCTTCCCGCCCCTGTTTTCTTCAGCCGGGGCTCACGGCGGTGAGTTGTGCTAATCCGGATGGCAACCTTTTCCTTTTGAGTTGGTTCAATGACAGTGCAGCCATGGCAAACCCTCCCCTGTTCCGCACACCAGGAGACAGACGCGCATAATGTTATTCGAGGAGGAACCATGCACATTTCCGCCCTTTTCGTTCTCAAGCGGTGGACCGCTCTATTTGGCCTGATCGCCTTGCTGTGGACCGTGCCCGCCCTGGGCGCACAGGAACTGAAGCCCATCCAGTTGCCCAAGCCGCAGATGAGCGCTGGTATGCCTCTCATGCAAGCCCTGGCCCAGCGCAAGACGACGCGCGCCTTCGTGGATAAGCCGCTGCCGCCACAAACCCTCTCGAACCTTTTGTGGGCGGCGTTTGGCGTCAACCGGCCACGCGAGCTAAAGCCAGGACTGGGCCGCACCGCGCCTTCCGCGATGAACAAGCAGGAAGTTGAGTTGGACGTCGTTCTGGCGCAGGGCGTGTATGTCTATGAGGCCGAGGCTAACCTTTTGCGCCCTGTTCTGGCCGGCGATATGCGAGCCAAGATGGGTGCTCCTCCCGCCGGAATAGGGGCCGTCACCCTAGTCTATGTGGCCAATGCCAATCTGGATTATGCTCAGGTGGACGTGGGGTTCATCGGCCAGAACGTCTATCTGTTCGCGGCCTCCGAGGGGCTGAATGCGTGGTTCTATGCTCTGCACGGGCAGCAGGATGCAACGGCCGTAGCCGCGGCCCTGAAACTACCCGCCGAAAAGCATCCTCTCTACGCGCAGTCCGTTGGTTACCCGCCGCAATAGAGGGGCGATTCAACGGGTTCACCCAACCGTCGAGCCATGTCCCTGGCAGGTCTCAGCAACCTATGATTGAATCGAGAGTGTGAGCGGATGGGCCGGGAAGCGATCGTGGAATCGCACGGTTCGCCTGCGCGAGCTACGCCCACCGAAGATTGGAGATACAAAAATGGCAAATTCCCTCCTCCCCCCCGCAGAGCGCAACCTGACGCCCGACCAAGTGGAGGCGCTCGATAAACGGCGCGACCTGGGCCACACCTTGCTGGTCATCGCCGGCCAGTTTGCGGCCATCGCCACCATCCTGTTGTTGTGGGTGGGGCAGGACCTGACCTACTCGCCGGGCTGGGCGCATCCAATTGCCTACTACTTCGCAGTTGCGCTGATCATCATTGCCGTCTGCGCCATCGCCGGCATTCTGCTGCGCCGGGGCACACCGCGGCTGGACTAGATCTCTGACTTGTTGAAATGGGCCCGAATGACCAAAAAGACGGAAAACCACATTCCGCTTGAAGACCTTCTCGTCTTCCACCAAGTGACGCGCTCACTGACCTCGAGCTTCGACCTGGATACGATTCTGCGCACCATCATGGAGCACATGGAGCGGTTCATCGAGGCGGAGCAGTGGACGCTGCTGATGCTGGATGAAGAGCGCCAGGAGCTTTACTATGCGATTGCCGCGGGCAGAGAAGAGGCGTCGCTGCGCAACCTGCGGGTGAAGGTGGGCGAGGGCGTGGCCGGCTGGGTGGTCCAACACGGCGAGACGCTGCTGGTTCCCGAGGCCCAGGACGACCCGCGGGTCAAAGAGGAGCATGGCGCGCAGCCTCATACCGTGCGCTCGGTCATCGCCCTTCCCTTGCGCGGACGCAAAGGAACGCACGGGGCGATCGAGATCTTCAATCCGCGAGCCGATCAGCTCAACGACTACACCATCGCTTTTCTGCACATCCTGGCGGACCACGCGGCCATCGCAATCGAGAATGCACGCGACGTGACCCGCATTCAGCAGTTGACCATCACGGACGACTGCACCGGCCTTTACAACGTGCGCCATCTCTATGAGGTGCTGAGCCGGGAACTGAGGCGATGCGGAGAGAGGGAGCTGCCGGTGAGCCTGGCATTCCTCGACTTGGACCACTTCAAGATGGTCAACGACGTACACGGTCACCTGGTGGGCAGCGAGCTGCTGGCCCGCACCGGACAGCGGCTTCAAGAGTTGAGCCGCAAGCACGATTGGTGCTTCCGCTACGGAGGAGACGAGTTTGTGATCCTGATGCCGGAGACGGACGCCGCAGCCGCGCTGACGCAAGCCACCGCGCTGAACCGCGCGCTGATGGAGACCGAATTCCAAATGAAGAATGGACAGGAACTGCGGGTGAGCGCGAGCGTGGGCGTGGCCACCGCTCCCACGGATGGCGACACTGTTCACACCATCATCGGGATCGCCGACACGCGGATGTACGCGGTGAAGGCCAGTGGGCGCGGGGCTGTAAAGGGAGCGTAGTTTTTTGCACTGAGCACTCCCAAAACGCTCACTCCTCTTCGTCTTTGCCCGGCGGCTTTTCCGTGATCTGATCTCCGGCGAGGCGTTCCAGCTGGTTGCGCCAATCGAGGGACTCGACGAAGCTCTTGGACTCGCGCCAACCCGCTTCGACGATGACGTGCAGCTCCAGATAAACGCGGGTGCCGAGCAAGGACTCGATCTTGAGGCGGGCGCTGGTGCCAATCTCCTTCAATTTGGAGCCACCTTTGCCAATCAGAATTGCCTTCTGGCCGTCACGCTCACAATAAATTGCCGCGGCGATGCGAGTGAGCGGCAGACGGGCCGGAGCCTGTCCTTTTTTGCGCGGCGGAGCCGGGGGCTCAGCCTCCTCGAAGCGCTCGATGACAACAGCAGAAGCGTAGGGAACTTCTTCGCCGGTCTCGGCGAGGATGCTCTCGCGAATCAACTCCGCGACCATGAAGCGCTGCGGCTGGTCAGTGTACTGGTCCTTGGGATAGTAGCGCTCACCGACGGGCAGCACTTCGATGATCTTGCGGGTCAACAGATCAAGGCCGTCGCGCTTGCGGGCGCTGATGGGGATGACCTGGGCGAAGCCGAATTGCCGGGTGAGCGTGTCGATGAGCGGCAGAAGATGGTCCTTGGCGACGAGATCGATCTTGGTGAGCAAGAGAAAGACCGGGCAATCGAGCTTGCGGATAAGCCCGAAGAGAAATTCATCTTCGCTGGCCCAGTTGGTGCGCTCGTGCCGGGGAACGGGGGATTCTGGAATCCCAGGTCTCAAAGGCGAGACCTGGGGCACCCGCAAATGCAGGTCCTTCGACTCCCCACCCCAGCGACGAAGATCTGTCGCCGGGGACCCCGGTTCCGCTGCGCTTCGCTCAGGATGACTGTCCTGCAGGTTTGGGGTGCATGGCTCAACAGCGGGTTCTGTGGCCGGTTCCGGGGCGGGTTCGGCGGCGGCTTCTTCGAGTTGAACGCGGCGCGTGGCGTCCATGAGAACCAGCACCAAGTCGCGGGTTTCGAGGGCTTCATAGACCTCCTGCAACATGCGGCGATCGAGGTGCGAGCCGGGCTTGTGGACGCCGGGCGTATCGACAAAGACGATCTGCGCCGCCGGATGCACACCCTTGCGCGCCGGGACCTCGACCACCCCGGCGATGCGGTTGCGGGTGGTTTGGGGCTTGGCGGAGACGATGGCTACCTTTTCGCCTGTGAGGGCGTTGAGCAGCGTGCTTTTGCCGGCGTTCGGCCGGCCCAGAATGGCGACAAATCCTGATTTCAAGGGGGAATACTCCTGACTGAGTTTACGGCATTTTCCGCCGGGCGTGGTTCGAGATTCTCCGCCTTTGCGACGAAGACAAAGGCGCGAGGAGTACCCGGCCCCTGAGGAACAATGCCGGTGCGATTCATGGATTTGCGATCAAAAGCAGCAAGTTAGCCCCGCTGCGCGGGGTTAGCGAGTTAGCAAGTTGGCGAATTTGTCTGGCTTATTCCGACCGCGTTGGGTTGACCTCGGCGGGCGGGAAGACGCGGAGGCGCTCGACGCGGCGGTCAGTGGAGGCAACGATCTCCACGCGCATGCCGACAGATTCCAGCAGAACGACCTCGCCGGGGAGCGGGATGCGGCCCTCAATTTCGCAGACCAGGCCGCCGATCGTGGTGGCTTCGTAAGCCTCGTCCAGATCGCCCAGGCCAGTCTGCTCGCCGAAGAGGTCCGGCAACTGATCGACGGGAAAGCTGCCGGGCACAAGCCAGACACCGCCCGGCTCGCGCTGCGGCCCCTCGATGGGCACGTCTACCTCGTGCTCGTCGCGGATGTCGCCGACAATCTGTTCGAGCAAGTCTTCGATGGTGACCAAGCCGGAAACGCCGCCGTACTCGTCGATGACGATGCGCATGTGCTGCTTTTCGCGCTGCATCTCGCGCAGCAACTCATAGCCGCGCTTGGTTTCAGGGACGAAGACCGCAGGCTGCTGGATGCTGGCCACGGTGCGGGTGCGGGCTTCCTCGTCAGTGATTTGGAGCAAATCGTGGGCGAAGGCGATGCCGGTGACGGTGTCAATGGAGCCGGAATAGACCGGCACGCGCGAGAATTTGTGCTCGCGCAGCAGCTCGAGAAACTCTTCGAGGGTGATGGTTTCAGGCACGGCAAAGACTTCAGGCCGCGGGGTCATCACCTCGCGCACCAGCATGTCGCCGAATTCGACGGCCGAACGAACCAGGTCGCGGTCGCTCTCTTCGAGGATTCCCTCCTCTTCGCCGGCTTCGAGCAGCGCCTCAACATCGTCGGCGTTCTCTTCCTTGGGAGTGGCCTGCTTCTCGCCCAGTGAAACTACGGAGAAGAAGAAGCGGACAAAGACGGTGATGGGGGTCATCAGCCAGAGCAGGAGACGGATGGGCCAGACGAGCCGCGCCGCCCAACGGCCACGGGTGCGGTTGAAGAGCAGCGAAGGCAGAATCTGATTGCAAAAGACCACCACCAGCACCAGGGCG
>Ga0182014_10006247_pt1 | contig 12912 bp, 9 predicted proteins | sample 612S2DmetaG_FD_120489 | JGI IMG/M metagenome (GOLD analysis project Ga0182014, IMG submission 120489) | Permafrost microbial communities from Stordalen Mire, Sweden - 612S2D metaG | ecosystem: Environmental > Terrestrial > Soil > Wetlands > Permafrost | place: Sweden: Stordalen | collected... | reverse complement strand
TCGGTGCTCGACGAGGTCAAGCAATACCTCACCGACCAATACTTCAGCCGTGGAAAATACGCGGTGCGAATCGACACCAAGGTCACCGAATTGCCGGGCAACAAGGTCGACATCGTCGTCGACATCAAGGAAGGCAAGCGCGCCAAGATCGAGGAGATCAACCTCGTCGGCGACACCAAGTTCAAGGAAAAGGACGTGCTCGGCACGTTCGAGCTGAAGACGCCGAACTGGCTGTCCTGGTACAAGCAGGACGATCGCTACTCCCGCGAATCGTTGACGGGCGACTTGGAAAAGCTGCGTTCCTACTACATGGACCGTGGCTATGCGAATTTCCAGATCGAATCGACCCAGGTGGCCATCGCACCTGAAAAAGACGACATGTACATCACCGTGAACGTCAGCGAAGGCGACGTTTTCAAGGTCTCGGAAATCAAGCTCGCCGGCACCATGGTCGTGCCCGAAGCCCAGTTGCGCGCGCTGCTGCTCCTCAAGCCGGGCGACATTTATTCGCGCAAGGCGATCACCAGTTCCCAGGAGCTCATGAGCTACCGGCTGGGTGCGGACGGCTATGCGTTCGCGAAGATCGATCCGGTGCCCACCCCGGACAACGAGAAGAAAACCGTTTCGCTCACGTTCTTCATCGAGCCCGGCAATCGCGTCTACGTCCGGCACATCAATTTCAACAACATCACCGCCATCAACGACGAAACCTTGCGGCGTGAGATGCGCCAGCTCGAGGGCGGCTGGTTGTCGAATTCCGCGATCGAGCGATCGAAGGAGCGGCTGCAGCGCCTGCCCTACATCGAGAAGGTGGAGTTCGAGAACAAGCCGGTGGCCGGCAGCGCCGACCTGGTCGACGTCGACTACAACATCAAGGAAGGCTTGCCGGGCCAATTCGGCGGCGGCATCGGCTATTCGGAATCCCAGAAGTTCAGCTTGAATGGCAACTTCGTGCACAGCAACTTCATGGGCACCGGTGACCGCATCGCGCTGGAAATCAACGCCGGCAAATACAGCAAGAGCTATGTGTTCTCGCACACGGACCCCTATACGACCATCGACGGCGTGGCGCGCACGAGTTCCTTGTCATACCGCGACATCACGCAATTCGTGTCGGCATCGTCGGCATTTTCCACGAAGCAGATCACCGGCGCGGTGCAGTGGTCGTATCCCATCACCGAGTACCAGTATCTGCAGGCGGGTGTCTCGGCCAACAAGAACACCTTGGTGGTGTCGCAGGGCTACAGCGCGCAGCAGGCTGTCGACTGGGTGAAGTCAAACGGTGCCGGTTATCAGCGCGATCTGACCGATACCAATGGCGACGGCGTGATCAACTCCCTGGACAGCCCATATACGGTCTACGGCACGGATTTCTACACGTACGAACTGACGGCGGGATGGAACTTCGACACGCGCAACCGCGCCCTGTTCGCGGACCGCGGCATGCACGTGGCGATATCCGGGCGTTTCGCGGTGCCGCTCAGCACCGTGCGTTACTACACCAGCAACTTCCAATATCTCCAATATGTGCCCATCTGGCGCAAGTGGCTGTTGTCGTTCAACCAGACGGTCGACTACGCGGCTGCCCTGGGCAGCACGACCTCACTGCCTCCCTATTTGAATTATTACGCGGGTGGACCGGACAGCGTCCGGGGCTATCGCGAAAGCCGCCTCGGGCCCCGCGACAATATCGGCTATGGCAACCCGTACGGCGGCAATTTCCGGGTCGTCAACCGGACCGAATTGATCTTTCCGGTGCCGGAGAAGTGGCGTAGCGCGGCTCGGGTGAGCTGGTTTTACGACATCGGAAACGTCTTCCAGACGGGCGACAAGGTGAAGTTCCTCGGCGTGGACGACATCACCCCGGTCAATTACCATTTCGCCTATGATAGACTGAAAAGGTCGACCGGCATCGCCGTGCAGTGGTTGGCGCCCCTCGGCCTTTTCCGGTTTTCGTACGGAATCCCTCTGAATGCGTATTCCGGCGATACGGTCAGATTCAACGACGAAACAGAGCGTTTTCAATTTTCCATCGGTCAAGCGTTTTGACCGGCTATCACTCGAGGTCCTAAACATCAACATGTCGACTTTCAATCGCAGCATTCCGTTCCTGGCCCTTTGTTTGTGCGGTCTTTTGGGCGCGCAGCAAGCCAGCGCGGAAGTCAAAATGGGCGTCGTGAATTTCCAGAAGTTGCTGGAGGAAGCGCCGCAGACCAAGACTGCCATGGCGTCGCTCGAGAACGAGTTTGCACCGCGCCGCCGGGAGTTGTTGACCCTGCAGAACGATCTCAAGGCGAAAGACGAGAAGTTGCAGAAAGAAGGCGCCGTCATGTCGGAAGCCGATCGTGCAAAGGCCGAGAAGACCCTGCGCGACCAGCAGCGTGAGTTTTCGCGCAAGGCCGGCGAATTCCAAGACGACGCCTCCACACGTCGCAACGAGGAGATCGGCAAGGTGCAGCGCTACCTGGTGACCGAGATCCAGGCCTACGGCAATGCCCAGGGCTATGATCTGGTATTGGGCGACGGCGTATTCTTCGCGAAGGGCCCGCTCGACATCACGGCAAACGTGCTGGCCGTGCTGGCAACCAAGCCGGCGACTTTGCCGGCGGCGCCCGCGGCGGCGAAGCCTGCCACCCCGCCCAAGTAAGTTCGCTTAGGTAGCCGACGCACTCGACGCTGTGCGCGACGTGAACAGGGAGTTCAGCCTGGGCGAGTTGGCGGTGCGCTTCGGGTTGGAGTTGCGCGGCGACCCCGCATTGCGGGTGTCGCATGTCGCGACGCTGTCCGGTGCCATGCCGGGCTCGCTCAGTTTTCTGGCCAACTCGCGGGCGCGCAAGCATCTCAGCGCATCGCATGCCACGGCGATCGTCTTGAGTGCGGGCGATGCCGAGGCCTGCCCGGCGGCCGCGCTCATCGGCGCGAATCCTCATCTCAGTTTTGCGCGCATCGCGACGCTGCTGCATCCGCAGCCGACGGCGACGCCGGGAGTCCACCCGAGCGCCGTGGTGGCAGACACCGCGCGCATCGCATCGTCGGCGTCCGTGGGGCCTTTCTGCGTGATCGAGGCGGGTGCTCAAGTGGGCGAGCGCGTCGAACTCGGAGCGGGATGCACTGTTCTTGCTGGTGCGCGCATCGGGGCCGATTCGCGGCTGATGCCGCGCGTGACCTTGTATGCCGCAGTGCAGATAGGCCAAAGATGCATCGTGCACACCGGCGCCGTCATCGGCGCCGATGGCTTCGGGTTCGCGCCCGACGAGGGTACCTGGGTCAAGGTGCCCCAGGTGGGCAGCGTGCGGATTGGCGATGACGTGGAGATCGGCGCCAACACCACGGTCGACCGGGGCGCCATCGAGGACACGGTCATCGAGGACGGCGTCAAGTTGGATAATCAGATTCAGGTCGGCCATAACGTGGTCATTGGTGCACACACGGCCATCGCGGCCTGCACCGGCATCTCGGGCAGCACGGTCATCGGTCGGCGCTGCATGATCGGCGGCATGGTGGGTTTTGCGGGGCATTTGACGATTGCGGATGATGTGTCCGTGACCGGGTGCAGCTTGGTGAGCGCCTCGATCAGGCATTCGGGAAGCTACTCGAGCGGCATGCCGACGGTCGAGACGCGGGCATGGCGGCGCATGGTGGCCCACTTACGACGATTCGGTGAAAAGGAGCGATGATGGCAGAACCCGTCACGATGGATATCGAAGCGATCATGCGGCAGCTGCCGCATCGATATCCCATGTTGCTGGTCGACCGTGTACTCGAATGCGTGGCGGGGAAGTACATCCGTGCGTTGAAGAACGTGACTTACAACGAGCCGTTCTTCACGGGACACTTTCCCCACCGGCCGCTCATGCCGGGGGTCCTCATCATCGAGGCGCTGGCGCAGGCGTCGGGCATCCTCGCGTTCCGCACGGTCGATGTCATCCCCACCACGGACACCCGCTTCTATTTCGTCGCGATCGACAAGGCGCGTTTCCGCAAGCCGGTCGAGCCCGGGGACCAGCTGATCCTGAAGGTGACGTTGTTGCGCTCCTTCAAGGGGATCTGGAAGTTCCACGGGGTGGCAGAGGTCGACGGCAAGGAAGTGGCGAGCGCCGAAATCATGGTGGCGCCGGAGACGAAATCGACCACCCCCAAGGCGCCGGCGACCGGCGAGGCGATGCCGGTGTCGGGAGAGCCGGGATGATCGATGCGCGCGCGGTGATTTCGCCGCAGGCGGAAATCGCGGCTGATGTGGAGATCGGGCCTTATAGTGTCATCGGCGCAGACGTCGTGATCGGCGCGGGCACCTGGATCGGGCCGCACGTGGTCATCGGCGGTCATACCAGAATCGGCGCGGGCAACAAGATTTTCCAATTCGCTTCATTGGGCGAGGCGCCGCAGGACAAGAAGTACAAGGGTGAGCCGACCCGGTTGCAGATCGGAGATCGCAACGTGATCCGCGAGTCCGTGACGATCAATCGCGGCACCATCCACGGGGATGGCGTCACCCGCATCGGAGACGACAATTTGTTCATGGCCTATTCCCACGTCGCCCATGACTGCCGGGTCGGGAATCAGATCGTGATGTCGAACGTCGCCACCTTGGGGGGCCATGTCGAGATCGGCGATTTTGCGATCCTGGGCGGATTGTCCGCCGTCCATCAATTCACCAAGGTGGGAGTTCACTGCTTCATCGCCAACAACGCGGCCGTGACACGTGATGTGCCGCCGTACGTGATGGCGGTCGGTCAACCGGCCAAGCCTCACAGCATCAACGCGGTGGGGCTGCGGCGGCGCGGGTTCACCGACGAGCAGGTGCTCAACGTGCGTCGTGCCTACCGGATGCTGTATCGCTCCGGACTGAAACTCAAGGTGGCCATGGAACAGCTGGAGATCGCCGCCGCGACCCAGCCTGAAATCCGCGCCTTCGTCGACTTCATCAAGCGCAGCTCTCGCAGCATCGTTCGCTAGATCATGGCGCGGCTGCGGGTGGGTCTGGTGGCGGGTGAAGCATCCGGGGACACGCTCGGAGCTGGGTTGATACAGGCGCTGCGGCGCCTGGAACCCGATGCCGAATTCTTCGGCGTCGCGGGCCCGAAGATGCAAGCCGCGGGATGTGAGGTGTGGGAGCCCTCCGAGTCGCTGGCCGTGATGGGGCTGGTCGACGTCCTGCGCGATCTGCCGCGTCTGATGCGTCTGCTGGCTCGACTGCGACGTTCCTTCATCGCCGTCCGGCCGGACGTGTTCATCGGCATCGACGCGCCCGACAGCAATCTTCGCATCGCGCGCGGCTTGCACGCCGCCGGCATACCGACCGTCCAATACGTCAGCCCGCAGGTGTGGGCGTGGCGGCAGGGCCGTGTCCACACCATTCACGAGGCGGTGGATCTGGTGCTGTGTCTGTTGCCCTTCGAAAAGCGCTTCTACGAAAGCCAGCGCGTACCGGCCGAATTCGTCGGGCATCCGCTGGCGGACGCCATACCGCTCACCGTGGACCGCGGCGCCGCGCGGGCGGCGCTTGGGTTGCCGGCGGATGCTGCGGTCGTTGCCCTGCTGCCGGGCAGCCGCCGCGGCGAGGTGGCGCGGCTGGCCGGCGACTTTGCCCTGACGGCGCGCTGGATGGCGGCCCAACGGCCCGGGCTGGTGTTCGTCGCGCCGATGGCGACGCCTGTCGCGCGGGAGATATTCGCCAAGGCGCTGCAGCGCATCGCGCCGCAGGTGCAGATACGATTGCTGGTGGGCCAAGCACAGGCCGCCCTGATTGCCTCGAACGCCGTCCTGGTGGCTTCCGGGACCGCCAGTTTGGAGGCGGCACTATGCAAAAGGCCGATGGTGGTGGTGTACCGGCTGGGCGCCATCACGGCCTGGATATTGCGTCGGCTGAATCTGGTGAAATCGAAGTTTTTTGCGCAGCCAAATCTACTTGCGGATCGGCGCGTCGTCGGCGAGTATTTTCAGGATGAGATTGTTCCGGAGTCGATCGGAGCGGAGCTCTTGATGTGGCTTGACGATACGCCGCGGCGCGAGGAACTGGAGCATGAGTTCCTGCGGATCCATATGGATTTGAAACGCGATGCGAGCGCCTTGGCCGCCCGGGCCGTGATGGCGCTGGTCGCGACGCGCCGGCGGTCCGCGGCGGGTGCGTCGGCATGATGACCAGTCCCCGGGCACGGCGGCTCGTCGCCGGTGTGGATGAGGCGGGGCGCGGGCCGCTCGCGGGGCCGGTCGTCGCCGCCGCGGTGATCCTGCGGCCGGGCAGACCGATCGTCGGCGTTGCGGATTCCAAGGTGCTGAGCGCCGAGACGAGGTCGGCTTTGAGCGTGACGATCCGTCGGCGCGCCCTGTGCTTCGGCATCGGCTGGGCCGATCCGGCCGAGATCGACTCCCTGAATATTCTGCATGCCACGTTTCTGGCGATGCGTCGCGCGGTCCTGGCCATGACGTGCTGTCCGGACGTGCTCCTCGTGGACGGGAATCGTCTGCCCCAGTTGACGGGTTTCGGGCGCGAGATCCGCGCGCATGCGATCATCGGTGGCGATGCGACGGAGGCGGCCATCAGCGCGGCGTCGATCTTGGCAAAAACTGCTCGAGATCACTATATGAATCAGATGCATGCGATCTACCCTGAATATGCTTTCGCAAGCCACAAGGGCTACGCGACCGCGTTGCACCGTCGACTCTTGATCGAGCATGGACCGTGTCCGCTACATCGGCGCTCGTTTGCTCCGGTGGGCTTGCAATGTGAAACCGAGGATTGGGAGCCCGACTTGGGGTGGGATCCTGAACTCGAGCTGGAGTGTTGAGCGTTGACGCAGTTCGTGCACTTGCGGCTGCATACCGAGTACTCGTTGCTCGACGGCATCGTGCGCGTGCCCGAGTTGATGACGGCCGTGGCCGAGGCGGGCATGCCGGCCGTCGCGCTCACCGATCAGAGCAATCTGTTCGCGATGGTCAAGTTCTACAAAGAGGCCTTGAGCGCCGGCATCAAACCGCTGATCGGCGTCGATGCCTTGGTTCGCGAAGTCGGTGAACGCGCGCCGCCGTCGCGCATCGTGTTCCTCTGTCAGAACCTCGTTGGCTACCGTCATCTGACGCAGCTCGTCACCCGCTCCTATCTCGAAGGACAGCAGCGCGGAGCTCCCATGCTCGATCGCGCATGGCTGACGACCGACACGCTCACGGGCTTGATCGTGTTGTCCGGGGGCCCGGAGGGCGACATCGGGCAGGCGTTCGCCCGCGGCAAGGATGACGAGGCGGTGCGCTGTCTGGCGCGTTGGCAGGAGCTTTGCGGCAACCGGTTCTATCTCGAAGTCCAGCGCACCGGCCGTGCCGGTGAGCAGGTGTACACCGAGGCGGTGCTCGACATGGCGCAGCAGCGGGGGGTGGCCGCGGTGGCCACGAACGACGTGCGGTTCCTGACGCGCCCGGAATTCGAGGCGCACGAAGCCCGCGTGTGCATTCACGACGGCGCGCAGCTTGCCGATACGAGCCGGCCGCGGCGCTACTCCGAGGAGCAATATCTAAAAACGCCGGCGGAAATGGCCGAGCTCTTTGCCGATGTGCCCGAGCTGTTGGTGAACACCGTCGAGGTGGCCAAGCGCTGCTCGCTCGAGATCAAGCTGGGCGCTTCGATGCTGCCCGCGTACCCGGTGCCGGCCGGCAGCACCACGGAACAGTACCTCTACGAAGAGTCGGAGCGCGGGCTCGCCGCCCGAATTCAAGAGGCCAAACAGCTGCTGGGTGTGACCCGGGATCCCGTGGCGTATGCCGAACGCCTGCAGCTCGAACTCGGCGTCATTACCCGCATGGGATTCGCCGGCTACTTCTTGATCGTCGCCGATTTCATCCGCTGGGCGCGCGAGAACGGCGTACCGGTGGGTCCGGGGCGCGGCTCCGGCGCAGGATCGCTGGTGGCCTTCGTCCTGGGGATCACGGATCTCGATCCCATCGATCATGACCTGCTGTTCGAGCGCTTCCTGAATCCCGAACGCGTCTCCATGCCCGACTTCGACGTCGACTTCTGCATGGACGGCCGCGATCGCGTGATCGAGTACGTGGCGAAGAAGTACGGCCGCGAACGGGTGTCGCAAATCATCACCTACGGTACGTTGGCGGCGAAGGCCGTCATTCGCGACGTGGGCCGCGTGCTCGGCCACAACTACGGCTACGTCGACAAGATCGCGAAACTGATTCCGTTCGAAATCGGCATCACCCTCGACAAGGCGCTGGCGCAGGAAGAGGAGTTGCGGCGCCTGTACGACGGCGATGCGGAAGTGCGCGAGCTGATCGATCTGGCGCGCACCCTCGAAGGCCTGGCGCGCAACGCCGGGACGCACGCCGGCGGAGTCGTCATCGCGCCCTCGGTGCTGACGGATTTCACGCCGCTGTACTGCGAAGAAGGCAGCACCACGCCGGTCACGCAGTTCGACAAGGACGACGTCGAGGCGGCGGGCCTGGTGAAGTTCGACTTCCTCGGATTGCGCACGCTCACCATCATCGACTGGGCGGTCCGCGACATCAACGCGGCGCGCGAGGCGAAGGGCGAGCCGAAGCTCATCATCAGCGCGCTGCCGATGGAAGACGCGGCCACGTACACGCTGCTGAAGAGCACACGGACCACCGCAGTGTTCCAGCTCGAGTCGCGCGGCATGAAGGATCTGATCCGTCGTCTGCAGCCGGATCGATTCGGCGACATCGTGGCCTTGGTCGCCCTGTTCAGACCCGGTCCGCTGCAGTCCGGCATGGTGGACGACTTCATCGCCCGCAAGCACGACACCACGGGCGCGGCCATCGATTACCTGCATCCCGATTTGAAGCCGGTGCTTCAGGCCACCTACGGCGTCATCCTGTACCAGGAGCAGGTGATGCAGATCGCGCAGATCCTGGCGGGGTACACGCTCGGCGGCGCGGACCTCCTGCGCCGCGCGATGGGCAAGAAGAAAGCCGAGGAAATGGCCCAGCAGCGCTCGATCTTCGTGACCGGCGCGGTGGCTCGTGGCGTGCGCGAGGCCCAGGCGACGATGATCTTCGACCTGATGGAGAAGTTCGCCGGCTACGGCTTCAACAAGTCGCACTCGGCGGCCTACGCGCTCCTGTCCTATCAGACGGCCTGGCTGAAGGCGCACTATCCCGCCGCCTTCATGGCCGCGGTGCTCTCCTCGGACATGGACAAGACCGACAAGGTGGTCACGCTCATCGACGAGTGCGCGAGCATGGGGCTCATCGTGCAGCCTCCCGATGTGAACGAGTCCGTCTATGCGTTCCGGGTCGCCGGCCCGAAGAGCATTCGCTATGGCTTGGGCGCCATCAAGGGCGTCGGCGCCTCGGCGGTCGATGCCATCATCGAAGAACGCACGGCCAATGGGCCCTATACGAACCTGCCGGATTTGTGCCGGCGCGTCGACCTGCAGCGGGTCAATCGTCGCGTCTTCGAAGCCCTGATCCGCTCGGGCAGTCTCGATCGCATCGGCGCGAACCGCGCCACCCTCACCGACCAGCTGGACCGCGCCGTCCAACTCGGCGAACAGAACTCCCGTGCCATGAGCGTGGGCCAGGTGGATCTGTTCGGCTTGAGCGCCGCCGAAGATGCCGTGCTGCCCGAATGGAGCGATACGCAGCGGCTCACCGGCGAGCGGGAAACGCTGGGATTGTTCCTCACCGGGCACCCGATCACGCCGTACGAGCCCGATTTGAAGTTTCTGGTGGGCGCCCGTCTCGTCGACGTCGGCGGACCGAGGCCGGTACAGAAGGCTGCGCCGCCCGGTGAGCGCACGTGGTCGGCGGGCAAGCCCGCCACCGTGGCCGGCCTGGTGCTCGAGATCCGTCGCCGTCCGAACCGGGTGACGCTCATTCTCGACGATCGCACGGCACGGCTCGAGGTCACGCTGTTCGAGGAGACCTTCCAGCAGCATCGGAATATCATCGTCAAGGACGCCATTCTCGTGATCGAGGGGTCGCTCAAGTTCGACGACTTCATCGAGGGATGGCGACTGCAGGCGAAGTCTCTGATGGACATCGACCGCGCGCGCGAGCGCTTCGCACGCCGCCTGTGGCTGCGTTGGCCCGCGGCGTTCGACGGCCCGGAAGGGCTGGCGAGGTTCGAAGACATGCTCAAGCCCTACCTGCGCGGACCTTGCGGCGTGAGCGTGGCCATCAGCCGTCCCGACTATTGCGGCCGGCTGAATCTGGGGGACGCGTGGTCGATCCGCCCGACGCGCGAGTTACTCGATAAACTGTCGGCGATGGTCGGGCGCGACGGATGGCACTTAGTGTATGGTCCGCGAAATGACATTCGTGGCGAGGAAACGTCTTCATGGCGATGAATTTTCTGGAATTCGAACAACCGATTGCCGAACTCGAAGCGAAGATCGAGGAGCTCAAATTCTTAGGGAGCGACTCGAGCGTCAACATCTCCGAGGAGATCAAGCGGCTTCAGTCCAAGAGCAAGGCGCTGACCAGCAGCATATTCTCGAACTTGTCTCCCTGGCAGATCACGCAGTTGGCGCGCCATCCACAGCGGCCGTACACGCTGGACTACGTGTCCATGATCTTCACCGACTGGCACGAACTGCACGGCGATCGCATGTACAGCGACGACCTCGCCATCGTGGGTGGTCTGGCGCGTCTCGAAGGCATGCCCGTGATGCTGATCGGGCAGCAGAAAGGCCGTGACACCAAGGAACGCGTGCGCCGCAATTATGGCATGCCGAAGCCGGAAGGCTACCGGAAGGCGCTGCGGCTGATGCGCATGGCCGAGCGCTTCCGCATTCCGGTGGTCACGCTGATCGACACGCCCGGCGCCTATCCGGGCATCGGCTCCGAGGAACGTGGTCAGAGCGAGGCCATCGCCCGCAATCTGTTCGAGATGTCGAATCTTGCCGCGCCGGTGCTGAGCGTGGTCATCGGCGAGGGCGGCTCCGGCGGCGCACTGGCCATCGGCGTCTGTGACCGGTTGGTGATGCTGCAATTCAGCGTGTACGGCGTGATTTCGCCGGAGAGCTGTGCTTCCATTCTCTGGAAGAGCACCGACAAGAAGGAAATCGCCGCCGACGCCATGGGCGGAACCGCCGAACGGCTCAAGAAGCTGGGGCTGGTGGACGAGGTGTTGAAGGAGCCGCATGGCGGCGCCCATCGCGATCCGCACACCATGGCCGAGACGGTCAAGCAGAGCATGATCAAGCACTTGGCGGAGCTGTGCAACCAACCTGTGACGACGCTGCTCGATGCGCGCCAGGCGCGTTTGCGCAGCTTTGGCGTGTTTCGCGAAGGCTAGATGAGTTTCTCGCCGGCCTCCCTGCGCGCGGTGCTGGAGGCCCACACGCCGCCCGCGGCGACCGGCTTGGTCGTCGCCTTGAGCGGCGGCATGGATTCCGCGTGCCTCGCCACGGCGCTGGCGCTCCTGCCGAAATCCGCAGTTCGGCAATGGCCGGTGCGGGCCGTGCATGTCGATCATGGGCTGCAGGCCGCCGCCGCGGCGTTTCGTCGTGCCTGTGCGGCGCTCTGCGAGCGGCTCGACCTGCCGCTCACCGTGATCGAGGTGTCCGTGGATTCATCCGCCGGTGTGTCGCTCGAGGCGGCGGCCCGAGACGCTCGCTATCTCGGCCTCTCACGTGAGCTCGAGGTCGGCGAATGCCTGCTCACGGCGCATCACGCTCAGGATCAGGCAGAGACCCTCCTGCTGCAATTGCTGCGCGGCGCGGGTCTGAAGGGCATGTCGGGCATGCCGATGTGTCGGGCGCTGGGTGCAGGCTGGCACCTGCGTCCGCTGCTCGATGTCGCGAAGCGCGATCTTCTCCGGTTCGGAGAAGCGGCCGGCGTCAGCGCCACGACCGACCCGATGAACCAGGATCAGCGTTTCGACCGTGTCTACCTGCGCTCGCAAATCTGGCCGCTGCTCGAGCAGCGCTGGCCCGGTGCTCCGGCCGCGTTGTCCCGCGCGGCCCGTCACATGGCGGACGCCCAGGCGCTGCTCGATCAAGCGGCCGCGGCCGCGGTGCAGCGGCTGCGCGACGGCAACGCATTGTCGATGACGGGCCTGCGCGTTCTGACCGCAGCGCAGCAGCTCAACGCCCTGCGCTTCTGGATCGGCTGCCAAGGAGTTCCGGTTCCCCCAACCGCACGACTGGTCGAAGCGCTGCGTCAATTCAGCGACGCACGGGATGATCATCTTCCGGCAATCGCGTGGGGCGCGCATGCGCTGCGCCGTTATCGTCAGCGCCTGTTTCTGACCGAGGCGCAGCCGCCGCGAATGGGGGAACCCGTGCCGTGGTTGCCGAGCCCGGAGAGCCGATTGCCGCTGGGCGACGCTCTGGGCCGCTTAAGTTGGTGCTCGCAGCGGGGCGGCTTGGATCCATCCCGGCTGCCCGGCACGCTCACGGTGAGGCGGCGCGTGGGCGGTGAGACGTTGCGGCCGCATCCACACGCCAAGACGCACAGCGTGCAACACCTTTGCCAGGCGCTGGGCGTCCTGCCATGGATGCGTGATGCGTTGCCGTTGGTCTATGCCGGTGAATCGCTGGTGGCGGTCGCCGATTTATGGCAGGACGCCCGCTGGTGCGTGGGCGCCGAGGTTCCGGGCCTGGGCGTCGTGTGGCAAGACGCGCCGATTGTCGCTTAACGCGATTGTCGCCCGCGGCGCGTTCTGGTAACCTGAATTCCCGTCGAATTCCCATTCTTTCCATTTGGCCCGAGCTCGAATTTGCGCTGGACTTAAGCGAGTTCGTGCAGGGCAAACTTTTAATCGGCGGTGACCATCATGACTCGATTTGTTTTCGTCACCGGCGGCGTGGTTTCCTCGCTTGGTAAAGGCATTGCCTCCGCGTCCCTGGGCGCCATCCTCGAAGCACGCGGTCTCAAGGTCAGCATGGTGAAGCTGGATCCCTACATCAATGTGGATCCGGGGACCATGAGTCCGTTCCAGCACGGCGA
>Ga0182014_10006244_pt1 | contig 12914 bp, 9 predicted proteins | sample 612S2DmetaG_FD_120489 | JGI IMG/M metagenome (GOLD analysis project Ga0182014, IMG submission 120489) | Permafrost microbial communities from Stordalen Mire, Sweden - 612S2D metaG | ecosystem: Environmental > Terrestrial > Soil > Wetlands > Permafrost | place: Sweden: Stordalen | collected... | reverse complement strand
TGCCGTAGCCGGACCAGGGCAGGTGGTTGGCAAGCGTGACGATCGTGATGCCCATCGTCGCCGTGACCGCCGCGGCTACCCCGGCGCCAAAGACGAGCAGCACCACGATGTCGCGGATGTGGAGCAGGTCCGTGCCTCCACCGGCAAAGTAGGTGATCGCCGACGCAGCGATGAGTGCGTCGACCACATCCGGCACGCCTTGCACGAAGCTGAGTGCCAGCGGGGTGCCGACCGTCAGCTGGGCCAGCACGGCGCCGACGAAGATGGCTGGAAGTGCACGGCGGCCGAGCAGGAGCACCGCGGCCAGCTCCACGCCGGCTGCCAGCCAGACCGGCGATGCGTTCGTCCCAGGCAGCCCGAACTTCAGTCCGAACAGCGCCGTCAGATAGACGACAAGGGCAACGAAGGCCAGGGTCGCGGCCGGGCGCAAGCGCCTCGAGGCGTTTGTCGCCCAGGGTGGGTCGTACAGCAGCGCTAGCGACTCAAGCTGCATCCCAACACTCTCTCAGCGGAAGAATCACCATCTTCCTTCTATCGACACATGTGGTTTGCGGGTGAATCACTCCTGCGTCGACGTGGTGCGCGAGGGCGCGCGTTGCGGGTCCAGCGTGCGCGCTTTCGCTCGACGGGTGGGGGGCGGCGCGGTCGCCAGGTGGCCGTCGTGGCCGTCGCCCGCAAGCTGGCGAGCCTCGCCTGGCGGCTGCTCAGCAGTGGTGAGGACTACGTCTACGCCAACCCCTCACGGGTGCGCCTCAAGCTCTGCCGTATCGAGCTGCTGGCTGGCGCGCCGCGACAACGTGGGCGTCAGTCGGATGCAGCGCCCAGCAGCGAGCGCGAACGGGAGCTCGTCCTGGCCGCCGAACGCGCCAACCAGCCCTTGGTCGCAGACCGCCAGGCCGGCGGCGCTGCACGAAAGGGCGCGCGATCGCCAGGCACTTGACTTTCATCCGTCGGCAACGCGTCGTGTCTACGTCGGCAATACGTCGGCAATACGTCGGCAGCGGGCCGACATCTCGCGAGATTCCGGCGCAGAGCGGCGTATCGAGAGTAACCAAAGCGCGCCAAAAAACGGCGTTGTGCAGGAGACAAGGCTGGTGGCGAGGGGCAGAATTGAACTGCCGACACCATGATTTTCAGTCATGTGCTCTACCAACTGAGCTACCTCGCCACCGATATGAGGGCTCCGTAGAGCGCGCTCTATCGTAGTGACGAGGCCGGTGGCGGTCAACCGCCAGGGGCACAGCAGGCAAGGCCTTCAGCTGCCCGCCCGCACCCCCGGAGTTGCCGGGCCCGCACCCGGCGTCGCCGCGCCCGCACCCCCGGCGTCGCCGCGCTCGCACCGTTCCCCGGCCGTTCCCGCGACAGCCGCCGCGCTCCGCCCCTCCCCCCCATGCTCGACTCCGGCGGCATCCGGGTAGAAACGATGCCTCTAGTGAGGAGGTCACGATGCCCACGAGCAGAGACGCCACCGGTTCCCGAGAACCCGGCCGGCCCAAGCGGACTGCGCGCCGAACGGCCACGCGGCGCGCCGCCTCGCTACCGGCCGCGGCGAGCGCCGGCGCGCCGCACTCGCCGGCGCCCGCTGTCCTGCCGCCAGAGCCTCGGCCGGAGTTCGTGCGTCTCAGCGTCGGCAAGCGCGTCGTTGTGGGCAGGGCCGCGCGCCGCGATGCGCCGCGGTCCAGCCACGGCAAGTGGCGGCCGGCGCCGGACCGGCCCGACCCGATCGCGCTGCTCGAGGAGCAGGCCGAGAGCCGCGTGCCCGAGCTGGTGCCCATCCGCTACGGGCGCATGCTCGTCAGCCCGTTCACGTTCTTCCGCGGCGCCGCGCTGATCATGGCGGCCGATCTGGCGCCGACTCCGCAGTCCGGCATCACGGTGCAGCTCTGCGGCGACGCGCATCTGTCGAACTTCGGGCTGTTCGGCTCGCCGGAGCGCCAGATCATCTTCGACATCAACGATTTCGACGAGACGCTGCCCGGGCCGTGGGAGTGGGATCTCAAGCGCCTGACGGCGAGCCTCGAGATCGCCGGGCGCGACCTCGGCTTTGCCCCCGACGAGCGGCGCGACATCCTCCTCACGGCCGTCCGCGAGTACCGCGAACTGATGCGTCAGGCGGCCGAAATGCCCACGCTCGACGTCTGGTATGCGCACATGAACGCCGACGACGTGATGGCCCTGATGCGCACCGAAGTGCGTGAGCGGCGCCTGGGCAAGAAAGAGGCCAGAGAGGCGACCCAGGACATCGCCAAGGCCCGGACCCGCGACAGCATGCGCGTCTTCTCAAAGCGCACCGGTGTGGTCGACGACGAGCTGCAGATCGTCGCCGAGCCCCCACTGGTCGTGCCCATCGAAGACCTCATCATCCCCGACATGGGATGGGAGGACGTGCGTGCGGTCTTCGACGGGTTCATCCAGTCGTACCGCCAGACGCTCATGCGTCGCCGTCACCCTATCGAGGAGTTTCGCTACCTGCACACGGCGCGCAAGGTGGTCGGCGTGGGCAGCGTCGGGACCCGCGCCTGGATCCATCTCTTCGTGGGCCGCGACGACGAAGACCCGTTGTTCCTGCAATCCAAAGAAGCTCAGGCATCCGTTCTGGAACGCTTCGTCGGCAAGAGCCCCTATGCCAACCACGGCCAGCGCGTGGTGGTGGGCCAGCGCCTCATGCAGGCCGCCAGCGACATCTTCCTGGGCTTTCTGCGCGTGACGGGCGTCGACGGCAAGCCTCGCGACTACTACGTGCGCCAGCTCCACGACTGGAAGGGCGGCATCGAGGTGGAGACCCTGCGCGTGCCGGGGGCCATGCTCTACGGCCGCATGTGCGCGGCTACCCTGGCCCGGGCCCACGCGCGTCTGGGCGACCGCATCGCGATCGCCTCGTACCTGGGCAAGGGCGACACCTTCGACCGCGCGATCGCCGACTTCTCGGTCGCCTACGCCGACCAGAACGAGCGCGACTACGCGACCTTCGTCACCGCCGTGAACAAGGGGCGGCTCAGCGCCGAGACCGGAGTGTGACGCTCTAGCCGAACACCCAGCGCAGTGGTCGCCAGCAGCGCGCCGCAACCACGACGCCCGCGGTCACGAGCGCCACTGCGGCAAACGCGATGAGCTCGTAGAGGCCACTGCCGTAGCGCCAGCCGCTCAGGGGCACGTACGTCAGAAACAGGTCGAGCACGAAGAAGTGCAGCAGATAGAAGCCCAGGGTCGCGGCGGCCAGCGTGCGCACGAGGCGGCCGAGCCTGCGGCCTGGCCGCCTCACCGCCAGCGCCGCCGCCGCGACGCCTGCCAGGCCGGCGCCCACGTAGTACAGCGCCACCACCTGCGCCGGTCCGGGCAGGCGTGAGGCGACCAGACACGCCGCGCCGGCGGCCAGCGCCAGCCAGGTCCAGACCGCGCTCGCGCGCTCCGCGAATCGCGCAGCGCTTGGGGCCGGCGGCGCGACCCGCGCCGCGGGTCGCCCGTCGGCCGGCGCTGCGCCGCGCACCGCAGGTCGCCCGCCGGACTGCCCGGCGTTCTCGCCGCGCCGCGCCAGTTCCCAGCCGAGCACGTAGAACAGCAGCCAGAAGAGCGGCGTGCGGTAGAGGTAGTATCCGTAGGCCGCCCCCGGCGCGGCGTCCGCAGCGATCACGATGTAGGCGACGGCCCCCGCCGCCGAGACCCCCAGCAGCGCCCCGCGGGCGCCGTTCCACTCGGTCCGTTCGACAAGCCAGACGATGACGGAGCACCAGATCAGCACCGGCAGAAACCACAGGTGCGCCGACGCCGTGCCGTAGATCAGATCGTGGCGCAGCAGAAACCACGAGTAGCGTTCGTGGAAGTGCTGCAGCGCGTAGGCCCGGTAGAGGGCCGTGAAGGCCAGGAACGGTACCGCCAGCCGCGCCAGCCGCCGCCCCAGCCACGACGCCGGGCGCCCGCCCGCCGGCGCCCCGGCGGCGTGAAAGTAGCCCGCCGTCGCCAAGAAGAACGGCAGCGCCCAGATCGACAGGTCGTGCAGGGCGAGCTGGGGCGCGGACAGGCCGCCGATCCGCGCCCCGACTGCTCCGGAGGTATGCAAAAAGCAGATCGACAGCGCGCCAGCGATGCGGGCGGCGTCGACTCGCGGGTAGTAGGTGTCGTCAGGCAGCGCCGCCGGCGTGCGGCCTCACTCGCCGCCGTAGAACTCGATCTCGCCCTCGGCCTGCACGGCCGCAACGCTCTCATCGGGCAGGAAGGCGTGAATGAGCTCGGTCTCGCTGCCGGGCTCGAGCAGACAGATGACGTAGTCTCCCGGCACGATCTCGGCGGCCTGGGCGGGCAGCAGCGCCTTGCCGTCGCGCAGGACGGCCGACAGCAGGACGCCGTCGGGCAGCACGAGGTCGGCAATACGGCGGTTGGCCAGCGGCGAGGTCTCCCCCACCTCGAGCTCGACGACCTCGATGTTCTCGCGCTTGAGCGTGAGCAGCGGCACGAACTTGTGGGCCGGCAGCTCGTGCATGATGAGCCGCAGCATGTTGGCGGCGGCGCAGATGGTGGCGTCGATGCCGAGCACGTCGAAGGTGGGCTGGTTGAACGGGTTGTTGACGCGCGCCACGACCTTCGGCGCCGAGAACTTGAGCCTGGCTATCTGCGAGATGATGATGTTGTCTTCGTCGTCGCCGGTCACGGCGACCACCAGGTCGGCGCGCGCGATGCCGGCCTTCTCGAGGACCCAGATCTCAGTGCCGTCGCCGAACATGAGGCTCTCGCCGAGCTCTTCGACCAGCAGGTCGTAGCGCGACTTGCGCTGCTCGATGACGATCACTTCGTGGCCCATGTGCAATAGGCTGCGGGCGGTGTTGACGCCTACCTTGCCGCAGCCCACGATCACGATGAACATTGCTTCTGGCCTCCTACAGCAGACACGAGCCGACGGCCTCGTGCAGCAGCTCCTGGGCGTCTTTTGTGGGGCAGACCGTGCGTATGCCGGTCTGTTCGAACAGGTCGGCGCGCAGCGGGTCGAACACCCGGGCCACCGAGCAGCGCACGCCAAAATGCTCGCGAGCGATCTGAGCCGAGACGATGTTGGTGTTGTCGCCGTCGGTCGCGGTGACGTAGGCGTCGGCTTCGCCGACGCGCGCCTCGTGCAGCGTCTCCCAGTCGATCGCCTGGCCAATGACGAACCTGCCCGCAAAGTCGTCGCCGAGCAGTGAGAGCGCTTCGGGGCTCTCGTCGATGACGCAGACCTCATGGCCCTCGCCGAGGAGCTGCCGGGCCAAGCTGGAGCCGACCCGCCCGCAGCCCGCGATCACGATATACATCGTCTTCACCTCACACGGGCGCCCGTCGCACGAGCGCCCCGGGTCGTGGCGCGCCGGCCGCGCCAGGCGGCCCAACGGCGCGTTTCTACACAGGAGCATACTGCGAACCGCGGCCGTCTCAAACGTGCGGCGCGGGTGCACCTCCGGCGTCGCCGCCGCCATCGCCGCCCGCCTGGCCGCCACCAGCATCGCCGCCTCCGGTCTTGCCGGCCGCGGCTTCGCCCTCGGCGTAGACGCCCTCGAGCGGCACCAGGTTGACCAGCACCTCGCAGGGCGCGTGCTGCAGCACGTAGTCGATCGTGCCGCCGAAGGCGCGGTCGGTGAAGCGGCGCTTACGGGTGGCGCCCAGAATGATCACCTCGGAGCGGCGTTCCTTGGCCTCGTCGACGATCGCCCGGCCGGCGGCTCGGGCGGTCACCACGATCGGTGTCATCGTCACTCCGAACTGGTCGGCGATCACGGCCGCCTGCTCGAGCAGCGCCTTGGCATTCTCGCGCTCCTGAGGCAGGCGCGCGTCGAGCGGCAGGTTGAACGGCACCTCGATGACGTAGAGGGCGTCGACCGCCGACTGCTTCTCGGTGGCCAGCTGGCAGGCCAGCACCATCATCTCGTCGGTGATGCGCGAGCCCACGATCGGCACCAGGAGCTGGTCGTAGTCGATGTCGGCCTGGACCGACTCGGGCAGCGGCACGGCCTTGACCGTTTTGGTCAGCGAGTAGCCTTTGTGCCTGCGGTAGAGGATGTAGATGACAAAGCCGAGGGCCATCCAGGTAAAGCCCACGACACGCCCGTCGGCGTGCGTCAGTACGACCACGACCCAGACAGTAGCCGTGCCCAGGGCACCGACCACCGAGGTCAGCGGCACCGTAGCCTTGCCGACGCGGATGTTGAGCGGCGCCCGCCAGGGCCGTTCGATGTCGGGCGCCTTGAAGCGCAGCGCCACCACGCAGACGTGCGCCACCGTGAACGAGATCATCGCACCGAAGGCGTAGAGGTCGGCCAGCAGGCCGATCCTGCCCGGCAGAATGAGGATCGAGGCGATGGTGCCGAACAGGGCGATCGACACATACGGCGTGAAGCGCGTCGGGTGCACACGGCTCAGAATGGGCGGGAGCTGTTTGTGACCGGCCATCGAGTAGGCCAGGCGCGACGAGCCGATGATGCCGGCGTTGGTGCCGATTATCAGGATGGTGGCCGCCAACAGGGCGATCCAGGGCGCCAGGATGATGCGCATCCAGGCCAGGCCGTGAGGCAGGTTCTGGACGATACCCTGTAGCGGGTCGGCCTCGTAGACGGTCGCGAGCTGCGTGCCCCAGATCCTGGTGACGTACTGGCCGTTCTGCAGGTAGATGGGTCCGGTTGCCTTCACTGAGAGCGTCGCCGTGCCGCTCGGGTTCGGCAGCATGTAGACCTTGTCGTACGGGGGAGCCGCAAAGCGCCAAGGCCCGCCCTTCACCTGTTTGCCCGGCTCGGGCACGATGGCTTGCGGGATCGTCTTGTGGGTCGTCGCATTGACCGGCACGACGTTGGAGTGCACCGGCATGGCCGACAGGCCGACCATCGAGATCGCAAAGTACACGCCCAGCACGGCGAGCAGCACGAACTTGACGGCGCGCGGCACGTCGCGGCCCGGGTTGGCCGATTCTTCGGCCATGTTGGAGATCGTCTCGATGCCGGTGTAGGCCACCGTACCGATCGAGATGCCGTAGATGAACTGGTTCGCCGTCGGCGCCGTGCCGAAGTGGATCTGGGTGATCAGCAGCCGCGGTGACAAAAAGACGAAGAGGCCGACGATGGCCAGCAGCACCTGGGTGGAGAGGTCGGCGATGGCGAGGATGATATTGAGGCGCGCCGCCTCTTTGATGCCGAAGATGTTGATGACCACCAGAAACACGATGACGGCGATGCCGCCCATCGAGCTGTAGGGCCAGGTCTTGAGGATGGGCCAGAACGCCGCCAGGTAGTTGGGCACAAAGAAGGCCGAGATGGCGATCGTGATGATGTAGTCGAGCATCAGCGCCCAGCCGGCGCCGAAGCTCACGAACTCGTTGAAGGTGTGGCGGGCAAAGCTCGACGAGCCGCCGGCCTCGGGAAAGATCGTGGTGGCCTCGGCATACGAGAAGGCCGTCATGACGAACAGAAGGCCGGTGAGCATGAAGACCAGCGGTGTGAGCCCGAGGGCGTAGAGAGCAACCACGCCGAGGGCGTAGTAGATCGACGAACCGACGTTGCCGTAGGCGGTGCTGAACAGGGCCGGGACGCCCAGCACCTTGTGAAGGTGACCCTCTCGCTTTTTACGTCGCGCCACTTACACGCTCACGTTGCCGACCGGAGGATCGCCGCGACCCTCGCCCCCGTGTGGGCGGACTGCCCTAGGCGTAGACCCAGCGCAGCACCGCCAAAAAGAGCAGAAGTATCCCCGCCAGAAGCTGCAACGAGACGGGCCACAACCCGCCCACAGCCCCCCGCACGACCAGCGCCGCACCCACGACGCCAAAGACGATTGCCAGGATCTGATGCGCTCTTCTCATACCGACGCCCCGTCGCGAGACGGGGCAGCCTCGATACCGTAGCACATCCGGGCGGGCGGCGACGAGTAAAGCGAGAGGCTCAAATCGGAGGTCGAGACGAGCCCGTGCGGCGGGGCGGGCGGCTGCCAGCCGCCCGCCCCGCCCGGCGCGCGTTTTGCGTCAGTGAACCAGGAACGGGATCACGAGCAGGGCGACGATGTTGATGACCTTGATCATCGGGTTGATCGCCGGCCCAGCCGTGTCTTTGTAGGGGTCGCCGACCGTGTCGCCGGTGACCGCCGCGGCGTGGGCGTCGGAACCCTTGCCGCCGAAGGCGCCGTCCTCGATCAGCTTCTTGGCGTTGTCCCAGGCGCCGCCGCCGCTGGTCATCGAGATGGCCAGGAACAGGCCGGTGATGATCGAGCCCATGAGCACGCCGCCGAGCACCAGGTAGGCCTTGTTCCAGAAGACCAGAGCGATGATGATCGGGGTGAGCACGGGAATGGCGGCAGGCAGCATCATCTCGCGGATGGCCGAGCGGGTGACGATGTCGACGGCCTTGCCGTACTCGGGCTTGCCCGTCCCTTCCATGATGCCCTCGACCTCACGGAACTGGCGGCGCACCTCTTCGACCACCTTGCCGCCGGCGCGGCCCACCGCCTGCATGCACAGCGAGGCGAACAGATACGGCAGCATGCCGCCGATCAGCAGGCCGGCCAGCACCCACGGCTCGTTGACGCGGAAGAGGTTGACGACGCCGGGCCCGAAGCCCGCCTTGAGGTCGTTGGTGTAGGACACGAACAGGATCAGGGCGGCAAAACCGGCCGAGCCGATGGCGTAGCCCTTGGTGATCGCCTTGGTGGTGTTGCCCACCGCGTCGAGCGGGTCGGTGGTGTTGCGCACCGCTTCGGGCAGGTTGGCCATCTCGGCGATGCCGCCGGCATTGTCGGTGATCGGCCCGTAGGCGTCGATGGCCACGATGATGCCGGTCATCGAGAGCATGGCCATGACCGCCACGGCGATGCCGTACAGGCCGCCGTTGCCGCCGCCGGCCGACACGTAGCTGGCCAGAATGCCGGCGGCGATGACCAGCGCCGGCAGGGCGGTCGACTGCATCGACACGGCGAGGCCCTGGATGATGTTCGTGGCGTGGCCGGTGATGCTCGCCTTGGCGATGCTCTTGACCGGGTTGTAGCGCGTCGCGGTGAAGTACTCGGTGATGACCACGATGAGCGCGGTCACGACGATGCCGGTGACGGCGCACAGGAAGAGGCGGCCCACGCTAGGCACGCCGGCGAGACGGTACTTGGCGGCGCCCAGCATCCAGTTGGTGACCGGGTAGAAGGCGATGATGGCGATGACGGCCGCCACGCCGAGGCCCCTGTACAGGGCGTTCATGATGCTCGGGTTCGAGCCGCGGCCGAGGCGCACGAAGAACGTGCCGATGATGCTGGCGATGATCGACACGCCGCCCAGCACCAGCGGGTAGGTGATGACGGCCGAACCGGCGTGCGGCCAGAAGAGGTAGGCCAGCAGCATGGCGGCGACGGCAGTCACGGCGTAGGTCTCGAACAGGTCGGCGGCCATGCCGGCGCAGTCGCCCACGTTGTCGCCGACGTTGTCGGCGATCACGGCCGGGTTGCGCGGGTCGTCTTCGGGGATGCCCGCCTCGACCTTGCCGACCAGGTCGGCGCCGACGTCGGCGGCCTTAGTGTAGATGCCGCCGCCGACCCGGGCGAAGACCGAGATGAGGCTGCCGCCGAAGCCCAGGCCGATCAGGGCGCGCACGGCGTGGTCGGCCCACAGGTGGCTACCGATGAAGTAGTAGACGGTGACACCGAGCAGCGCCAGGCCGACCACCAGCAGACCCGTGACCGAGCCGCCGCGAAAGGCGACCGTGAGCGCCGGGCCGAGGCCCTTCTTGGCCGCCTCGGCGGTGCGCACGTTGACGCGCACGCTCACCATCATGCCGATGAAGCCGGCGGCCGCCGACAGGCAGGCGCCCACGACAAAGCCCGCGGCCGTCTCCCAGCCCAGTCCCCAGCCCTGCTTGGCGCCGAGGGCGATGCCCAGAATGAGGAACACCACCACGCCCACCATGGCGATGGTGCGGTACTGGCGGCTGAGGTACGCCTTGGCGCCCTCCTGCACGGCGCCGGCCACCTCGCGCATCTTGTCGTCGCCGGCCGGCTGGGCCAGCAGCCAGCGAATGAGCAGCACGCCGTAGATCACGGCCACCGCGCCGCAGATCACGGCCACCAGCACCGCGTCTTTAGATACGAATGAACCCACCTCGCACGACTCCTTTCAGTCTGTCCCCCCCGGTCACCCGAGTCGTTCGCGGCGAAGGGACCCCTTCGTCCGCCGGGCGCCCCGGCGCCACGCGGCGGTTTGCGTCTACTGTACTTTTCGCGCGACCCCCCGGCGCCGTCAGCGCACGTACTTGCCGATCAGCAGATCGAGCTTGGTCTTGGTCGCCGCGGGAATGAGATCGGCCGGTGTGTTGATGGCCGACTCGACCGCGTGGCGGCACGAGCAGTCGGCCTGCCGGTCGAGGGCCGGCACGACCTGCCGGACGATCGCCTGGGCCGTCTCGACGTTGCGCCGTACGTTGGACAGCACCTGTTCGAGGGTGACGTCCTGCTCGGCTTCGTACCAGACGTCGTAGTCGGTCACGAGCGCCATGGTCGCGTAGCAGAGCTCGGCCTCGCGGGCCAGCTTGGCCTCTTGCAGGTTGGTCATGCCGATGACGTCCATGCCCCATTGCCGGTAGACCCGTGATTCGGCCCGGGTCGAAAACTGGGGGCCTTCGATGCAGACGTAGGTGCCGCCCTCGTGCACGACGGCCCCCACCGCCCTGCCGGCCGCGGCGATCGCCGCCGAGACGTGCGGACAGAACGGGTCGGCAAAGCCCATGTGCACGACCACGCCCTCGCCGAAGAAGGTGCTGGGCCGCGCCTTGGTGCGGTCAAAGAGCTGGTCGGGCACCACGATGTCGAGCGGCTTGAGCTCCGCGCGCAGGCTGCCGACCGCGCTCGCCGAGACGATCTGCTCGACCCCCAGGGCCTTCATGCCCCAGATGTTGGCGCGGTAGTTGACCTCGGAGGGCAGAATGCGATGGCCGCGGGCGTGGCGGGGCAGAAACGCGGTCGGTACCCCGCCCATGTCGCCGACGAAGTACGAGTCGCTCGGCGGGCCGAACGGCGTGTCGAGCTTGACCTCGCGCGCGTCGTCGAGCAGCTCGTAGAACCCCGACCCGCCGATGACGCCGACTTTCGCCTGCTGACTGCCTGCACTCACGAACGACCTCCGCATATGTTCCTTCTCAGAGACAGCGGCGAGTATACAAGGACAGCCCCCCGCGACGCGACAATCGCCGTCGCCGATGGTAGCCTTTTCCATAGGCGGGCCGGCGGCCCGCGGCCCAGCCGTACGCGCACGCCCCGAAAACGGAGGAGCCAGAGGTGCCCAAGAACAAGGTCGTCCCCATCGACGAGGCGATGTCGCACGTCGAGAGCGGCATGAGCATCGCCATCGGAGGCTTCATCGGCCAGGGTGATCCGCTCACGCTCATCGACTACCTGAAGACGATGGACGTAGGCGACCTGACCGTCTACGAAAACGACGCCGGTTACCGTGACCGCGGCACCGTGGAGCTCGTCAACCAGGGCAAGGTCAAGAAGATCGTCGCCAGCCACGTCGGCACCACGCCCGACATCGCCAAGGCCATGAACGAAGGCCGGCTCGAAGTCGAGGCCACCCCGCAGGGTACCCTGGCCGAGATGCTGCGCTGCGGCGGCGCCGGCCTGGGCGGGTTTCTCACGCCGACCGGCATCGGCACCATCGCCGAAGAAGGCAAGCAGATCGTCGAGCTCAACGGCCGGCCCTTCATTCTGGTGCCGGCCGCGCGCTGCGACATTGCCCTCGTGCGCGCCCATCGCGGCGACACCTGGGGCAACCTGATCTTTCGCGGCACCTCACGCAACTTCAACGTGCCGGCCGCCATGTGCGCCGATTACGTCATCGCCGAGGTCGAGAACCTCTACACGATGGGCGAGCTCGACCCCGAGGCGATCCACACCTCCGGCATCTTCGTCGACGCCGTGGTGCGCGCCAACGTGAGCTACTGCACCGTCCGCGACGAGCCGCTCGAGGCGGCGGCAAGGAGCAAGTGACATGGGCAACGCCAAGCAGACGATAGCCCGGCGGGCGGCGCAGGAGTTAAGGGACGGCCAGATCATCAACCTGGGGATCGGGCTGCCGACCATGATCGCCAACTACGTGCCCGCCGGCATCGACGTCGTCATCCAGACCGAGAACGGCGGCATCGGGGTCGGCCCGGCGCCGGCGCCCGGCTGCGAAGACCGCGACCGGGCCAACGCCGGCAACCAGCCGATCACCCTCGTCGCCGGCGGCAGCTACTTCGACTCGGCCACTTCGTTTGCCATGATCCGCGGCGGCCACGTCGACTCGACCTTTCTGGGCACGCTGCAGGTCGACGAAGAGGGCAACATCGCCAACTGGATCGTGCCCGGCGGCCTGCTGGCCGGCATGGGCGGGGCCATGGACCTGGTCACCGGCGCCAAGATCGTCCACATCGTCACCGAGCATTGCGCCCGGGACGGCAGCTCGAAGCTCATGCAGCGCTGCACGTTCCCCCTGACCGGAGCCAACGAGGCCGACGTGATCATCACCGAGCGGGCTGTGCTGCGTCGCTTTGCCCACCGCGGCTGGGTACTCGAAGAGGTGGCCGCCGGCTACAGCCTCGCCGACATCGCCGCCTGCACCGAACTGGCCTACACCGTCGCCGACGACGTCAAGCTCGACGCCTTCGGCGCCGACGAGGCCGCCGCCGAGAAGGCGGCGCGGTCGGTCCTGGGGCTGTAGGCGGGCTCCCGTTTGTAGGCGGGCGCGCGGTTGTAGACGGACGCGCAAAAGGGGCGAGGCCGGGGCCGCAAGCGGCCCCGGCCTCGCCCCTTTTTTCGCGAGTGACTCGTTCTTGCGCCAGCACGTTCTACGCCAGCACGTTCTCGACGCGCGCGACGCCCGGCACGACGTTCTTGAGGTGCCGCTCGACGCCGTGGGTGAGGGTCATCTGCGACATCGGGCAGCCCGCGCAGTGGCC
>Ga0182014_10006241_pt1 | contig 12919 bp, 14 predicted proteins | sample 612S2DmetaG_FD_120489 | JGI IMG/M metagenome (GOLD analysis project Ga0182014, IMG submission 120489) | Permafrost microbial communities from Stordalen Mire, Sweden - 612S2D metaG | ecosystem: Environmental > Terrestrial > Soil > Wetlands > Permafrost | place: Sweden: Stordalen | collected... | reverse complement strand
GCGCTGGCGCGGCGCGGGGTGGACCCGGAATCGATCGACATCGTCATCAACAGCCACCTGCATTGGGACCACGTGGGCGGCAACACCATCCTGCACGGGGACAGCGTGTCGCCGGCCTTTCCGCGCGCACGCTACGTGGCATCGCGCGGCGAGTGGGAGCACGCGCACGAGCGGCACGCGCGCGACGCCGGGAGCTACCTCGACGCCAATTACGATCCGCTGGTGGAGTCGGGACAGATGACCCTGGTGGATGGCGACCATGAAGTAGTGCCGGGCGTGTGGATGCGGCGCGCTCCGGGACACAATCGCGACATGATGGCGGTCACGGCGGAAAGTGGCGGGCAAACTTTCTGCTTTCTTTCCGACCTGGTGCCGACCGCCGCGCACGTGCAGCCCACCTGGGTGGCGGCCTTCGACCTGAGTCCGATGGAGACCATCGACAGTAAGGTGCGATGGCTGACGGCCGCGGCGGAGGGCCGGTGGTGGTGCGCGTTCTCTCACGATGCCAGGTTGGCCTTCGCCCGCATTGTGCGCGATCCGAAGGCGCAGTTTCGAGTGGAATAAAACGGTCGCCAGAACGGCATCGAGTTACGTGTCGTGGAATTTGCAGTGAGCTTCGCAGGTGGGGCAGGCAGTTCCCGGAGGAGAGCGCGAATCCGATCAGGTGTATCGTGCATCGGGGAGATTTAGACCACCGCAAGAGTGCTACCGTAAAACACCAGGGAGATTGACAACGGGCCTCTTCGCTATCTGGTGAGCGGATCGAATTTTTCGCCCTTCGAGTCAACCCAATCGCACGCCTCCATTGGTTTGGAACCGGCCCGAAAAGTTAGCTTTACACACCGTTGATGATTGCGAAGGAAAGCCCCCATCATTGTGTCGGCTAGGCGGGTATGATCGCGGAGCCAGGATGTCAGGTAGTCCACTAGCGCGCGTCCCGCCTTTGCATCTCCCTGTTCGATTCGGAGGACGAATTGCCCGACCCGCCTGCTCGCATTGTCATGCTGCTGCTTATGCCAACGCATTGAGCCGTATCGGGATGCACGCATGAGCCGCTCCTCGTGAGCAAAGTGCCCTACAATGCAAGCGATCAGGCGCTGCGTCACCTTCTGAATCTCTGGAGCCGGACCCTGGCTCGACAGGACCTTTTGGAGGTCGGAGACGGCCTCAAAGATCTCCTTGTGTTCGTCATCGATTTCCGTGACGAACACTGCATGCGATGTGCTCCATTTTAGGGAACGCATCGCTAGATTCTACCGCATATCAGAGTTACAGGCCTGTAATATTGTTTAGCTGTCGATGGCGTCCTAATAGAAGCCTCACGACGAATGAGCCTCGCCATGCCTGCCGCTTGACACGGGACTTTTCGGAATGATTCCCTGGGAACGGGACGCGGCGGTCCCGACCGGCGCTTGACCCCGCAAACCCCATATTTGTCGGCTATGTTTTTTTCAGAGAGTGTTTTCGATGTCGATTACCAGATCGTTGGCGATCAACTACTCTGCCGTTACCAGGAGTGTGACGAGCAGATTGTCCCGTGGGGGCGAGGGGCTGGTGCATGGCGCACGGGTGGCTCGGACTGGCTCCCATGCTGTCCCGAGATTGACATCGCATTCATGGAGGAGATCGCATCCACGTCGCGGTCGGCACGACCTTTAGGACCACGGCAGAAAAGCCGGATCGCCGCCTGTCAATTCCTGTTAAACGCATGGCCCTTGCACGTGCGGGACTTGGTGCGGCGATTTCCGACAGCGCAATGGCAATTGTTGATGTTCCTGAACGACGGTGGTGATGCTGCGCTTGATCTGCTCGAATCCAATCCCGCTCTTGGGTTTCTGATGGCGACCGGAACATTCGCGGAGAGGGGCGGCACCGCGAGCCTTCTGGTCGCGCTCTCCCAAAAGAGACGCCATCTGGCCGGCCAATTTGGCTTTCCACCGACCGAGGCGAGCTTGAAAATCCTCCAGAAAGTGCCGCCGAATGCGGTGACGCTTCCACTACTCGACTCCATTAGAGATGCCCTTCTCGATCACCGGTGCGAGCGGGTGCTGGCCCATATGTCCCGCGTAACGCCAGCGGTGCTGAAGGTTGTCATGCGCCCCGAATTGTTCGAGCGGTTCACGCCAGCGGCCATTCGGCAACTGGAACGGATCAGCCCCGAGAGACCCCAATTCGACATCTTGGGCCGTCTGGAGAATCTCGCCGACTCAGCCAACAGAAAGGGCGTTGTCGTGCCGATGATCCGATCACTGCGGGACATCGACGCCGCCTTTCGGCCACCTCCGCCGCTAGCCGGCAAACCGGCGCGTGCGCCGAAGGTCCGGTTCCCTGAGCCTCCGGTGGTGGAGACGGACACCATTAGAGCAATTCGTTCGCGGAGCGCGCTCAGACAGGAAGGCCATGTAATGCGGCATTGCATCGGTTCCAACCGCTATTATTTGCGCGAAATTCTGGGCGGCAACCTGTATGCCTATCGCGTGTCAGCGCCAATGCGGCTCACCTTGGCAATCCGCAGGGTGGCCGGTGAATGGCATATTGGCGAAGTGAAGAGTTTTGAAAATGCGCTGCCGACGAAAGCGGCGGTGGCAGCCATCGAAACCTGGTTGCGCGGACAGCCCACGCCGGATCCGCAGGCCGGTACGCTATCGACGGCGGAATTGGCGGCCAGTCTGGGCCGGAGAGGTACTTCTCTTCGCCTCTGAGTTCTTCCGGCCCCCGAAGTACCTGCACGGTGCCTGGCGAACCCTCAAACCCGGCGGCAGGACAGGAGCGGCGGGTTTCCGCCAAACGGCGACGGACGCAATAAACGCAACGGCCGGTGATGTGTGCTCGCCTTGGGTAGTTCTCTTTTGGATCGGTTGAGAATGGCAGACTGCTCGATTATTCGGCTCGTTTCCCAATCGTGCAATTAGCGTTCGACGGCCAGCGGCACCGACAGCCGGCGTTAACTGCCGCCACATCTTCGGCCACGCGGCCATTGCCCTCCCAACAGTCCCACCGAGAAAGGCCTTCCAGTTGGACGACAATCTCGCTGGCTGGGTCTGCTCCCGCTGCCTGGGGCTGTACGGGCGAAAAGCTTCACCGTAGAAACCGTTAAACTCAAACAGGATGACAAAACAGCAATTGATTGAGAAGGTCGCGGCCAAGGCCGAATTAGGAAAGGCCGAGGTTGCAATTGCAGTGGACTCTGTTCTGGACATGATCGCGGAGGCGCTCCGAGCAAACGAACGGGTAGACCTGCGCGGGTTTGGCAGCTTCGTAGTGAAAGAGCGGAAGGAGCGCCAGGGCCGCAACCCTCGCACCGGGGAGGCCATTACCATCGCCGCAAAGCGGGATGCGAGCTTCAAACCCGGCAAGGAATTGACGGAAAAGCTGGCGCAAGGCGAGACGGCACCGACGCCGATAGAGGCCCTATGAGGCCACCGGAAAAATCGGGCGGGACGGAGGTGCCAGTTGGCTGAGGTAAGGCTCCAAGAAGGTGAGACGGTGGAGAACGCGCTCCGCCGCTTCAAGAGACAGGTCGTGCAGGAGAACATCATCGGGGAAGTCAAAAGGCACGCCTTCTATTTGAAGCCGGGCCAGAAGCTCCGAGTCAAACAGGCATTGGCCCGTAAACGCAATCGCAAGAAGGCTCGCCGGGAGCCTGAGTAGATGGAAGCATAAAAACCAGTTTGCCACTGCGAAGGTGCCTATTGAAGCACAGCCCATCGAACAGCCATCAGGGAAGAAGTGGGGGTTCGGTCTCTGCGCCGCCCGGCGGGCCGGAGCTACCGGTTGGCCTGCCACATCTCAGCAACGCGCGTTTTGCGTCAAGTTGACCGTCTCTCGCCCAACCTCCAGTTGGCGCGTGATCCGACCGGTATACGGTAGAATCGCTCCAATATGCCTCTCTCCGCTGGGACACGTCTAGGACCTTATGAAATCCTCGCGGCCCTTGGCGCCGGCGGAATGGGCGAGGTCTATCGCGCACGAGACACGCGACTGAAGCGCGAGGTCGCAGTGAAAGTCCTGCCCCAGGAATTTGCCACGGACCCAGCTCGACGCCGGCGGTTTGAATTCGAGGCGCGTACCGTCGCTACGCTGAATCACCCCAACATAATTGCGATCTACGATATGGGGATGGAAGACAGCACGCCATATATAGTGACCGAGTTGATCGATGGCGAACCGCTGCGGGCGGGCGTATTGACGCTGCGGAAGAAGCTCGACTGCGCAGTTCAGTTTGCCAACGGTCTTGCTGTCGCGCACGATGCGGGGGTTGTACACCGGGACTTGAAGCCCGAGAATATCCTCCTGACTCGTGATGGCCACATCAAAATCCTGGATTTCGGGCTGGCGAGAATGAGTGCGTCGCGAACGGCCGCCGCAACCGCCGAGACAATGACAATCCACACGGAACCCGGCGTGGTAATGGGCACCGTTGGCTACATGTCGCCGGAGCAGGTTCGCGGCAAGGAAGCCGATCATCGTTCCGATATCTTCAGCTTCGGAGTAATCCTGTATGAATTGTTGAGCGGTGGCCGCGCGTTTCATGGTGAGACTTCGGTGGAAACGATGACGGCGATCCTTAAGGAGGAGTTGCCGGAGTTGCCGGAGACGGTGCCGTCCGGCGTGCGGGAGGTGGTGCACCACTGTCTGGACAAGGATCCGGGCAGGCGTTTTCAGTCGGCGCGCGATCTGTCGTTTGCCCTCACCGCGGTGTCACAAAGCCGGGCCACGAGCGGCGTCGCCCCGAATCTCGTAGAGACACCGCGCCGGCGGCACTGGATTCTTATGGCGGCGGCGGTTGGGGCGATGGCGCTGGCCATCGCCGCTTTCTTGCGGTTGGCGGCCCCGCCGCCGCCCACGAACTGGACGGGATCGCTTCTGGGAGGCCCCGAAGTGGCCTTCAGGCCCCGTCCCTCACCCGACGGACAACTGCTTGCCTTTTACGCTATCGAGGACGGCTATACACAGGTCGCGGTTATGAAACCGGAAACCGGGAACTGGTCGATGCTCACCCATAGCCGCCGCCAGGGATACGTGACGAACGTCGCCTGGGCGCCGGATGGAAGCGCCATCTACTATGATCGCTTCACCTCTGTGCCGAAGGGGATCTACAGCGTTCCGTTGCTCGGCGGCGACGAGCACCTGGTCTTCGCTGATGCCTTCCGGCCCGAAGCGCTCCCGGATGGAAGCCTGCTGGCGGTCAAGCTGAACTCGAACCACGAGTGGCAACTATTCCGCTTCTGGCCCGCGACAGGGAAGGTACAGGACCTGCCGGTGGCGGTGGTGGACGCGCAAGAGAGCCTTGCCAATCCGCGCGTATTCCCGGACGGTAAAGAAGCACTAGTCGATGGAGCGCCGTTGGGGAAGGAATCTGCCGGTATGAACCTGCTGGTAGTAGATCTCGTTACGGGTGCCACACGGCCACTCGCACCCGATCTTCCGCGGGGCACCGGCGCACCCGATTTCGCGGTGACGCGCGACGGCAAATCCGTACTGATTACACAGGAATTCGGACCATTTACCCGCGTTTTTTCAGTCCCGGCCCACGGGCACGGAACCGCCCAAACAGTGTTTACAGCAACCCACGAAGTGTGGGGAGTGGAAACGGCACCGGACGGAAGCATCTACGCGTGTGTAACGGACGTGCCGTCGGAGTTGGTCAGCCGCCCGCTGGATCGCGATGAGACGCAAACGGTGGCGCGGTTTCCATGGGTTTCCGACCCAGACTCGATTGTCGTCCTACCGGACGGGCGCGTGGTCATGGATGTGTTCTATTCGGGCCGCACCCGCCTGGTCGCCGTGGAGCGAGGGAAGTCCCCGGTTGCGATGGTCACCACCACGGAGGAAACCTCAATTCCGGCTACCATGGCGGGCCAGCGGGAGATCGCCTTCCTGATCGGGCCGGAACCACGCGGAACGATTGCGTTCGCCGACATCGAGACCGGGCGCATGACGCACCGAATCGCTCCTGGCAAAGGGGAGATCGTTTCGCTAGCGGCCTCGCCCGATGGCGCCAGTGTTTACTTCGCCGCCGGTGGCACCATCTGGTCTCAGCCCTCGGCCGGCGGTGATGCACGGAAGATTCGATCCGGCAATGGGGTGGTAGCGGACCGTTCCGGCAAGGCACTGCTTATCAGCGTCCTCGAAAGCCCAAAGATGCGCCTGTTTCGGGTTTCACTGGATGGCGCGCCAGAGAGCGAGATTCTCGCCGACTCGTCCCACTCGGTGGCATACCAACTCCTGTCGCCCGGCAGTTGGAACCCGGATGGCCGGCTGCTGGTTTCGCTTCACGATTCGTGGTTCATCGGACCGGCGGTGCTGGATACGAGTACTGGGCACGTGCAGCCGCTTCCGTTCGACAACGGGAGCGATTATGGCTCTCTGAGCTGGCTGCCGGACGGCAGGATCATGGCGCTACGCACTGGCCTTCGTTCCACGTTATGGAGATTCACGACGGCGCGAGAATAGCCGTCCTATCCGGTCCGAGTGCCGGAAGCAATCCACATGAGCGAGAAGTCGCCTTCCCGGAGAAGTGAACGGTAGCTGCGGGAAAACGATTTCCCGAAACTGTACATCTGCCGGTCAGAGGGCACTTGCTGTGAGCCGACTCGCGGAAGTGCCTGCATCACCACGAGGAGCTTCGAACCGTCTTAGCGATCCGCAGACGCGAGAGGTCGCTCTCGGCACCTGGGCGCGTCCCGTAATCGGCCCTTCGGTGGTACGAGTCAGATGCTGATCCTCGCCCTGCCACATTCCCCCTAAATGAATCCGGTAGTGGGATTGTCGCCGCTCGATTCGCGGAGGGGATGGGGATTTCTATTTGGTCACGCCCACCAGATCCCCGACGGTCTTGATTTCCAGGTGGCCGTTCTCAAACACGGCGTAGTGGCGCAGGTGGGTGTCCAGGCAGATATTCCGGCTTGTCGGCGTGTCCTTGTGCCGCACCGTCTGAGCCGGTGTGTGGCCCACCAGTTGGTTTAAACCAGGCATTGGAATCAGCTCAGCCCAGTCCATCCAGTTGATACCGCCGACCTTTTGGTCACCGGAGCGGCTCGCTCCACAGCCCAGGAGGAAATGATGCTCGCCCCGATTGAGCCGGGTCCAGGCATCCCCGCAGATCTTGTCGATGTGTGCCCGGTAGTCATCCGGCTCGGTGTACTTCAGCCAGGCCGGATGAATACCTGCGTGGGTTACCAGCCAAGGCCGCTCATCACCTTCCAGCCAGATATGGAGTTTGAATTGCTGCCAGTCTCGCGCCGTCAGAGTGCCGTGGATGGTGATCCACTTCGCGGCATCGTAGCCCGCGCAGATCAATCGCCGGTTTTGACGGCCCCACTCGTACGACATGTCGTGGTTACCGAGTAGGCACGTCGTATTGGGATCATTCAGCCACTGCTTCACCTGTTTCGCAGTGTCCGACGCGTCGGTCACGCCGGTTTTGAAGTCATCGAAGAAGTCGCCCAGCAGCAGGAGATGGTCATGCGGCTCCCGCTCGATGATCTGATTCGCCCTGCGGATTTTGTCGTGTACGTCGGGAATTATCAGATAGCGCATTGTGGTCGCGGTCATCGGGTCATTGCCATGCACCCTCGAAATCTTCCATCGGCATGCTGGCCCTGGTGCCAGCGTCGTACACGCTCTCGCCAGACTCCGTGCACACCAGTTCGATGCCGTTGGTCCCAAGCGTCTTCCCGCTCCATGCTGTCCAATCCGTGGCAGAACCCTGATATGCAAGCGCGATGGCTTCTTCAACGGAATCGGCTGCAACTGTCCTGGTCAATTCAGTTACTTCATACGCGACGACGTTGAATAACATTTCAGGCTCCTTTCTGTATCGAACGTTTCGGTGCCAAGAACCAGCGCCACTCCCAGGGCGGGCGTTTGCAGCCGCTGCTCGTGTCACTCATGGTTGTCCCATTATCGGGTGTTTGCCTTCACCTTCGTGATTACCTTACGCCATTCTCGCCGGGCGCTTTTCGATGATGTCAGATCGGTCAATCGGTCGGTATCCATATCCCATTGAAAACTATGGACATATGGAGGCGCAAGATTACCCCTATGTGTCTGGAGTCGGGGCGCAGCTTGCCGGCGCCGTTCCCGTTGTATACGTTGAGCATTCGGGCGCCGAGGGCCGAGTACCTCACACTCTCGTCAACGCCGCTCAGAATCCCGCGCAATCCCGTAAGTATGTTGCATGCTGATCAGGATTTAGCCACACGCCAGGCCGGCATTGGTGGCCCGACCGGATTCTCGTCCCACGGACGGCAAACGGCAAGACGCATCCAGGTGCCGGTTGACGTTTTGGGCGCTCGTGGCAGAAGCGTGGTTCTAGCCCGGCCGCAGAAGCTATATCGAGACCTCCGAAGCGCGCCGATTTTGAAAACCCTCAGCGGAACATCTGCACGCAGATCCCGCGGACAAAGCGAATCGCAAAACGGATTGTTAGCGTCGCGAAGGGCACTGTTGAACAGGTGATTTCTTCGCGAACAACATGCCCTGCCAGAAACCAACCCTGCCGTCGCACGCGGAAGAGCGCGCCCATGTGGAAACACACGGATTCAGTGTCGATGGTCGTCCAACTTCACCAGCGGGTAGTGGTCGTCACGTCGGACAGGATAATGCGGTACCTTCATTCGTCAGTCATTACACCTGAATTATGCACACGATCAGGGTTCCGAGCATCTCCCGTTCACGTATTACGTCGGATGGTGTTCTCTGCAGGCCCAACAAGGCGTTTTGCAAGGTCAAGATCGCCAGAAAGATATGATTTTCTTGGACCTGCAACCCCTCAATCTCGGGGTATCGGCCATCTTTGCCTCTTACGTAGAGTGCGTTAATGCCGCCAAGTTCTTCCTCGAGGGCGTCGCATTCGTCGCCAAAGCAATAGTCCAGTAGATCGTCGAGGGCCTGGATTTGCAGTGGGTTCAGTCTCAACCCGTCGCGTTTGATTTCCGCTGGCGCCATTACCGACTCCGCCGACTCCTCCTCCGCGGCTCACACCGCCGGTCGATTCCGCGAGCGCCGGCGCGGCGCCCTGCGCGACCTCCACAACCGCCGCACTGCCGAAGTTGTCAGCGGAATGTTAGCAGGCCATCTTGCGCCGCGAGTCCGCACGCTCTCACGAAGTCGCGGTAGATACCTATGCAGCTTTCACAATCGCCCCACGAGATTTCACTGCAATCGCCGAACGTGGCGTTGAAGAGTTCGGGGTTGAACGCCGCCAGCAGTGTAGCGGCTGCTCGCGCACCCATTGTGTTGTCGTCGTTATCCTCCTGCTCGTTCAGAATTGCCGATGCGATAGGATTCCACGTGTCTAGCCACGCCAGCCATTCGCTGTATTCGCCGTAGCACAGTCGAAACTCGTAATGCGCGGCGCTCACATAACAGCGGTCGGGTTCGATCCCGAATTCTTCTCGAATTTCGTCGGCATCCTTGTAACCCAGCGTGAAGCCGGATGTGCCCCAGAGCTCTTGCTGGCGCGATCAAAGCAGTCTGGTATTCCGGCGCCATCTGGCAGATGCGGGTGTCCACACACGGCGGTCCAAGGTAAGGTGTCAGGTGCGACCAAGCATCAATGTCAAGTCCCATAATGTTTCTCCACGTGTTTTGTGATAAGTGCTAACCGGAGCTGTGACGCACCGGCTAGCAATACTGCTACCGCGGCGTTGTCGGGGATTAAGCCGTCTCCTCTCCCGCCGCTTGGTCCAATTCACGGCCGCTGACCGGCTCGGTGGCTTGCGCCACCTCTGGGACCGGCGGTGAGGGGACCAGATCTGTTGCCGGCGCCGCTCCTCGCGCCCCGCGACCACGAAAGTCCGGATGTTCTCCCGAGTCCTGGCGCTCATCATCGTCGCCAGTTCCTCGGCTGTCAGCTTTTCGATGCCATCCTCTAATTCCATCCGGTGCTGTACCGACTCGGCCTCGGTCCACCTTGCCGGAAATACCGCAACCCCCAGGGGCACCCTCTTGACACGTGCCAGCGAGACACTGACCCGTTCCGTACCGTTGCCTTTCACCTTTTTGCCCACTTGTAGGCAGTCCGCCAGTCGCAGGCCGTAGATCTTTCCCAAAAGCGGTTTGTCGGCGGTCGGCTTACCTTTGTAGCTCAAGAAGACCAGGACAGTCGGCTCCACCTTCTCGTTAAGTGTGAATCCCGTGCCGTCAGCAGCATGGAACCGGGTGGGTGCCCCGTCGATGGTCGCTAGGTTGTCGCCGCGACCCTTTGGAGACTCGGCACCGCATACAAGCTTCATCAGCAAGCCCATTAGTTTTCCCCTAGAGTTTGCTTTCAGGCCGTCGGCGGCGGTCGCAGCGGCGCGTTTCAACGTCTTTTCGAATTCCTCCAAGATCGCATCTTGGTTAAACATCGTCTCGTCCATTTTGAATCACTCCTTATAAAACAATTTGCGGCGGATGCCATGAATCAAGACAGGGCCGGCGCGGTTGCGGTTGCCGGCGCCACACGGCTCCGGGTGGCGAGCGTGATGACCGGGCAGCAGCCCGGCCGACGCTCGACCAACAGTAGATGATCGCGTTCCAGAACCATCAAGGCCCAATTTACGGATTGGTGGGTGACACCCATGTGCTGCAGTTTTCTTGTGGATACCTGCACACGACGGTCGTCGTTCAGCCCTGCCACGTCGCTCTCGTTGTTTGGCATTCCGTCCTTTTTCAGCTTTTGGCCTCTGCCCAGTTCGGCCCGCTGTGGGCCTCGACAAGGCCGTTGCAATTGGCCTTGGGGAAAATCGAGAGCATCCCCTCGACCATTGCTTCCTCTACCGCGGTTTTCGCGGCCGGCGCCTGGTCCGCGGCAAGCTCCAGCACCAGCTCGTCGTGGACCACATTGACGAGCTTGGCGTCGAGTCTCTTTAGCCGACGGTCAAGCGCGGCGAGAGCCGCAAGCAAGACTTCTGCTGCGCCGCCCTGAATTGGCGTATTCAGGAACGCCGTGTAGTACGACTTGCCGGACTTTCGCTTGAAGGTCCGGACCCGGCCAGAAGGTGTTCGGACGCTGTGCGGGGCTTCCGCCAATTCGGCGGTGCGATGCTGCCACCGACGAAGCCCACGATATGTGTCGAAGAACGCCTTGCGGTATTTCTCAGCTTCCTTCACCGACATATCTACTCCGTACTGGGTCTTCGCGTATTTGGCCAGTCCTGGTGCGCCCTGGCCAAATAGGAGACCGAAGTTCACGGCTTTCGCAAGTTGTCGCTGGCCTTTGGTGGCCGCATCGAAGGTGGCGCCGGTGAGAGCTGCGGCGGTCTTCCGGTGCAAATCGATCCCCAGGTCATAGGATCTGAGCATGGTCTTCTCCGGTGCGACGAGCGCCACCACTCGGAGTTCAATCTGACTGTAATCGGCCACCACCATGACGCGTTCCGGGGGAGCCGCGAATAGTGAACGGAAGTCCGAGTCTTTTGGAGGATTCTGAATGTTAGGGTTACGGCACGCGAGTCGGCCGGTGTCCGCGCCACCGATGACAAAGCTGGCATGAATGCGGCCGGTTACAGGGTTTATGTGCGCGGCGTAGCGGAGTCCGAAGCTTGTCAATTTCTTATTCAGGATCTTCCACCGCATCAGCGCCTTCACGAAGGGCAGGTCGGGGTACAGCGCCAGTACCTTGGCACCCGTCTTCGGCCCGCCCTTAACTCCGCGCTCCCATTGACGCAGGAGTGATGCCTCCACGTTTTGTTCAATCCACGTTGCTAGCTGGGTACTGCTGCCGAGGTTGAATTCAGCGCCGAGGAGGGTCTTGAGTTCCTGATGCACTTGCCTCCGGTCAGCCGCCCATTTGGTCATTAGTTGCAGTTGTGCCTCCCGGTCAAAGAAGCAGCCGTTCAATTGCATGCGGGCAATCGGGTGTTGTGCGTCCCTCATCAGCTCGTAACAACGTAGCCGGCCTTTCCTTCGGATCTTGCGGTCCAGCAGCGGGAAGAGTCTGTGGACGAGGACAGCATCCCGGTCCTCGACCGGCATCGACATGCGCCAGCCCCAGGAACCGCCGTGTCCAACCGCAATCATCGGTAATACACCGCCGCCGTGTTCACATATTTGGCCAGCCGCGAGCGTACTCCACTCGTCGGAGCACATGATTACCGGGACATTTGGGTTCGCCAGTAACTCGTCCGCGGCCCGAGGTACATACAAATGATTAGTGGAGCGCGTCGGCTGCAATATGGAAACGACTCACCCCTTGTTCTTGCCGGCCAGCGTCACCGGCTCGTCGAACATGATTCGGCAATGTGAGATGCCGCCGTCAGTCCGGTAGGGCGTCAAGATCCCCGACGGGGCGCCGGTATCGACCCGGTCCAGGCGGAATGCAGCGGCACTCGAACTGACGTGGCACAGGCCGGCCTCAATGGCGTCCTTCGGCCGGACACCGTGCTCGACCAGCTTCGCGAAGTCGGCCGGGCTCAGATTAGAATCCGACAGGTCGCTGACCTCTGCGCCGGTGGCCGTGGCGTGGATGCCGTCGGCAGCCGGCGCCGCAATAACGGGTTCAGGCTGGGGTACTTCCGCCTCACTGTTCGACGGTTCGATGCCGAGATTGCCGCAGGATGCGCCTGGATTCTCGGCCTCGTGGGCGTCGTACTCCGCATCGGCCTGGTTCGCGAGCGCTAACTCGGGAGAATCGTACCTGCCGATGACCCGCTTGGTGCCTAAGGCCTTAAGGTCCAGAAAATTGTGAATGGTGTGACTCATAACGCGCGAAACAACTTTCTATCGAGTGAAGGACCGTCGAGGCGACGCTACATGAATCTGCCTTCTTATCATCCAGGTCACGCGTAGCATAGTGGACGTCCTCCTTGAAGTAAAGTGGACCCCATTGTCAAGACCATTTTTCGGTCGCAATAAGTTACGGATCGGCGGGGTCTGATTTCAGGTTAGGGGCGGCCGAAGCCGCCCCGCCATTCCAGCGCTTGAGTCGGCG
>Ga0182014_10006240_pt1 | contig 12919 bp, 2 predicted proteins | sample 612S2DmetaG_FD_120489 | JGI IMG/M metagenome (GOLD analysis project Ga0182014, IMG submission 120489) | Permafrost microbial communities from Stordalen Mire, Sweden - 612S2D metaG | ecosystem: Environmental > Terrestrial > Soil > Wetlands > Permafrost | place: Sweden: Stordalen | collected... | reverse complement strand
TGCCTGGTTAGGGCCGTTGTTGGCGGGCGCGGAGCCTGTAGGCGGAGATAGACTGTGCGGCATCAGCGAGCCCAGCGCCTTGCCCAGCGGGTTGCTGAGATTCGGCATGGAGGGCTGCGGCATAACGTCGGCTTCCACCATCACCGTGTGATTGCCCAGAGGTTGGATCTGCAAAGTGGGAGAGTAGATAGGCCTGCTAATGGACTTGATGATGGTTGGCTCGGGTATCGGAATCTGCTTCTCGCTTCCATTGACGTCGATCGTGAAGTAGCCCTGCCGGGTCAGGTTCATTCGTTTCGTCGATGGCCCGATTCCCATGACCTGCTGCGACATGACGCCATCGACCATCCAGGTCACGCTTACCTGTCCGGTCCCGTAATACTTCAAGTATGTTGTAGCGTCCATGCCATCATCGCAAGCGCTGCAGATAGCGACAGGAGCCGGACCGCCGCCCCCCGGAGTAATGATGCGCGCGTCTGCCTGCTTGACTGGCGTCTTTGAGTTTACGGGAGCAGTCGCAACTTCATTCGGTCTTCCAGCCGGAACTTCGGGCGAAGTGCGGTTGACCAGCCCGTCTCCCGCAAGCTTCATCTTGCCCAGTTCATAGGAGCCGTAGTCCGGATCGCTGATCGATATCAGGTGCAGTGGACCGTCAGCCGCAAGGTCTTCGACAGGAATGATGTCCACGGTGTTGCAGTAGAGCATATAGGCGTCGCTTGCCACTTGTGCCGCCGGCGAAGTGCCCGGGTTGTTGCCCTGGGCGAGCATTTGCTGGAAGTTGGACTGCACACCGGAGACGGTCAGGCCGCTCTTGATCGCCCCCTGCGCAGACATCTTCGAGAGCAACGCCGTCTGCATAAATGGCGTTGTCGGGCCGTCCTGGCTTGCCGAGACCGCCGCGGCACTCACGTGCTGCAGGTCCCCCTCGGATAACTGATACACGCGAATGGTGTAGCTGCCCAGCGATTGATAGGCGTGCTGCGTCGGACTGGACTGGTTCGCGGACCACGAAAGCTGATCGCTCGGGTCCCAACTCGTGAGGCTCGAACTCGCCGGCGGTGCGGTAAGCGGCACGACCTTGCCGTCTCCCCAATCGACGAAGACATTGTCGAACTGGACCGCGGTAACGTCTCCTCCGAAACACTGCTTGCCGCACGATGGCGACGGAGCTGCGAACTGCGGTGTGAAACCCGGTTGATACGGGGAACGGGAGAGATCGATGGTGCCGCCCAGGCTCCACTGATCGCCCGGGTAGCTATTGATATCGCCGCCGCTGGCGGACAGGTCCTGCACGTTCAGGCCGGACCCAAACCCCTTACTACCGCACGCGAGCCCATTCGGAGCCTGCGGAGCCTTCAGCGGCCAGCGGTCGGAGATCTCCACCTCGATATCGACCGTGCTTGGTTGGGCCGATGCGTTCGCGGCGTTTTGCACCATATTTATCGCCATGCCGTTCGCGCCGCTCTGATTCTTGTTCTGTGCCGCAGGCGGCTGCGGCGCTACGCCGTTCTGGTTGTAGGTGTGGAAGCCGGCAACCTCCCATTGCAGATCGCCCTGGCCTAGCTGGCCATTGAGTTGATCCGGCGGGAATGTCGGCATGGTTGCTTGGGTCGACGGCGGCGTAGCCGACATGCTCTTCAGCAATCCCGCACCCATCAAACTCGCCACCGATTGATTCGAGAAGACCATACGCCGGACTGGATCGAGCACCTGCTTCAGAAAGGCGTCGGTCGGACGGAAGTACGTCGGCACAACATTCCGCGTGCCGCCCATGGCCAGAACAGCGTGCCCGGTGATCTTCTGCACGGCGAGCAGCGTCTTGCCGTCCTTGGCGTAGATGCGCAGCTCGTAGTAGTCGGCCAGGCCTGGATTCTGCTCATGCCACTTGAACACGGATGCGTCGTCGAGCAAAGGCACACCGAAGGTCTGGTATTCATCGCTTTCCGTCATTTTTCCCAGTGGGGCGTCGAGCACCACGATCGCCATCGGGAACGTCTGCAGCGTAATTGGCGCGATCTTCAACGACGTCGGCGGCCCTGTGGGCTTCGGCGCGGCTTGCACATTCAGCATGCCCTTGCCGGCGGCGGTCTGCTGGCTCGGCGTCTGCAGATTGATGTCGCGCCCGCCCGGCAATGCGGAGGGCAACGCGCTGACGCTGACCTGCAGTTCCGTGCTATTGACGTAGCGGGCCGGCCCATTTGCGAAAACCGCGGCGGGAATGCCTGCACCCACGGTGAACGTAACCTGCGTTCCCGGGACGAAGTTGGTTCCCTCCACCGTCAGATTGACATTCTGGCTGCCGGCCTGGATCTGGTTGGGCACAATACGCAGAATCTGCATCGGCGCAGCCCGGACCGCGATAGCGCCTGAGACGACGGTGAAGGTATTTGTTGCCGCCAGGCGCGTGTTACCGCCGACCGTCAGCATCACCCCACGTGCGCCGAGCGAGGCAGTGGGAGTAATGCTGACCTGCGCCTGTATCTGATTTGAGTTGGTAACTGTCGTTGACAGCACCGTGATGCCGCTGGATGGCGTGAACTGCAAGGATGCCGGCGCGGAGAAGTTGATTCCTGTCAACGTCAGCGCAACCGTGCTGCCCTGGGTGCCCTGCACTGGGGCAAACCCGCGCAACGCCGGTGGGGTGGGCTGTGGTGTGCCGCCGCACGCAGCCGCCCCCGGAGGACAGTTCGGAGCCGGAGTTACGGCTGCTGTAATGGTGAACGCTGTCGCCGCCCGCAAACTATGGTCGGCGTCCATCAGCGTAACCTGCCGAGCGCCGGCCTGGGCGCTTGCGTCGACCTGAAGCTGCGCGGTGATTCGGGTGGGAGAGACCACCTGGACCCGGCTGACGGTGATTCCCTGCGACGGCGAGAAGATCACATTCGGCAAACGCGCAACGAAGTTAGTGCCGGTAAACGTAAGGGTGACCGTCGATCCCGCAGCAGTTTGAGTTGGACTGAAGCTAGTGAGTGCAGGTGGTGCCAACTGTGCCTGCGTCGGCATGCAAGCGGCGAGGCATAGCAACGCGAGCGCGGCCAGGGAGCAAGCTGACTGGCGAAGGCACGGGATGGCGCTCGATCGTCTCATCATCAAAGAGTGCGTTTGTGGCCCCACGTCGCCGTCCACAGGACCAGCAGTTGCGTGGAGGGCTGGTTGATGCCTGTGACGTTGTCCTGATTCTGGTTGTAGCTGCCCTGCGCGGAGAGCGTGTTGAACTTCATGAACCCGGGAAGCGTCCAGGTAAATCGCCCCCCGTACTGGCCGGTCAGCATGTCGCTCGTCAGCGTGCCATTAGAGAGAAGCGTACGCCCTTGCGTGAACGTGATCAAAGGCGAAACTTGCACTGCCGGCTTCTTCCAAACGAAGGCCGGCTGCACATAGACCGTAATTGTTCGCGTGGTCCCGACGGTCGCACCGTCCGCGGCCACCCAGTTCACGTTGACCTGGGCGTTGAGTTGGAAGAACCCGCTGGTCACGAGGTTGGTGCCTCCATTCACCGAGGACGTGATGGTGTTAGTTGCCGGAAACAAAGTGTTGTGGCTCCAGTCGCGCGTGGCCCCCCCCGACATGGTGACTTTGCCGATCTGCCGGCTGAGGATCAAATTGCCGGAGATGTCGCGCATGTCCTGCGCCCCTGTCTGTTCGGGAGGCAGGCCCTGCAGCGATGCAGGAACTGTACCGGTTTTCGTCAGCGACTGGCGCGCATCGAGCACGACGTTGGTGCTCGCACCGAAGGGCCTGGTCCACGTCTCATCGAAGCTGTGGAGGAACAATTCGTCGCTGGTAGTCGGGCGCACGTTATTCGCGAGGAACGAATAGGTGACGCCGAAGGTCCCCACTTTGCCAGTCGTCTGCGCTACGGCGGCGTCGACTCCGCGCAGATCGGGCTGACTGTCCTGGGTCAGGCTGGGGTTGGCAGGGTTGCCGAAGTTTGCGCTCACGTCGCGATACGCTACGTTGACGTTCGTCTTCCCCGGGTTGCCCGAGACACCGGTGCGCCATGCGCGGCCGAATTCGCGCGTCGAGGTTGGGTCGGTGGTGTTCGCATTGTCGCGGCTGAACGCGTACTCCGAGGACCACAGCCACTTCTTGAAGAGGTGAATGTTCAGCAGCGAGCCGTATACGTCGCCTGCGGATTTTGGCGCGATCGGATTGGGCAGGATGATCGGATTGCCCATCGAATCGTAGCCGACCGTAGTCGGAGCGCCGATATCTTCCGCGCTGAGCCACATTAGCCGGAACACTGCCCACTCCGGCAGGGGCGCTTGCCAGCTCGCTCCCAGGATTCTCTGGTGGAAGTTGATTCCGGCGCCGCCGCCGAGCGCCACATCGTTGGTGTTGGTGAATCCGGAGAGGGTGCCGGCGGGGGTCTTCAAGGCCAGCTCAACGCCCTGGCGCGGTGTCGCCGCGGTCACAAATTGCGCGTCGGTGTAGAGCGTCGGCGTTACGATGCCGAAGCGGAGATTCACGCCCCAGCTTCCACCCTTATCTCCCACTTGGAGAATGTAATCGTTCACCTTGCCCTGGCTGGTGCGCTGCGCCTCAGGATTGAGGATCGAGTTCAGCAGCCCGCTTCCGTTCACTTCGACATGCCACGGCCCATCCTCGTAGGTCATATGCTCGGCTACGGAGATTACGTTGGAGTCGGGAGGGTCCGAGCCGGAGGCCCATTGCGTGTTCACTGCAATCTGGCCGTCTTCGGCGGGATCCGTGCGTTTGGCCGACGTTTGCGATTGTGCTTGATGCGCAGCGGCGATCGCGGCTGGCGCGGGCATGGTTGCGGGAATTGTGGGCGGGGCCTCTGCATCGGTTCCCGGCTGCAGCGGTGCCGGTGTGGTGGAGGGCGCGGGCGCGCCGGCGGGAGCGATGACGGTGAACTTCCAGGTTGTGGCTTCGCTGCCGACGGTGAGGTTGACGTTGTGATCTCCGCCGGTGAGGGCCAGCGGCGGAGTGAAGGAAACTTTGTCCTGCGTCACCTGCGCCAGCGTGGTTACGTCGATGTCGTCGACCATCAGGCTGACGTCACCGGGGTTGACCGGCTGCGGGAAGGTCGCGGAGATGAGCGGCTGCAGTTGGCTGGTGCTGCTGTCGGCGGCGGGCGTTTGACCTGCGATGTCTCCGGCAGGGACCGCAGCCGCGGGCAACGCCGGTAAACTACCTGGGCGTGCGAGACTCGCAAGCAGGACCGCGCTCGGCGGCGGGCTCAGCTTCGATTGCGGCATCGCCTGGGCCACGAAGCGCTCGACCGGGCCGGACAGGATGAGCCGGCCGTCGGAGGCGATGGCATCTACCTGCCAGTAGTAGGTCGTACCGGGCAGCAGTTGCCGCTCCGCGGCGCGCAAGTCGAGCTTGGGATCGGCGGTGAGGTAGCGACGCACGATGTGCGTTGCAACGAGATCGCTGCTGATCGTTACAAAGTAGAGGCTACTCTTCGCCACGGGCTTCCACTCCAGCAGCGTGTGGCCTGCGGGAGTGCGTGAGGGCGCCGGCTGCGGTGGCGCGAGGCTGCCGGCTGGCTCGCGGTAGATGCTTCGCAAAGGGAGAGGCTGGCGCGGCTGTCCTGAGGTGTCGACGGCACGGACCGTCCAGTACAGTTCGCCCTCCGGCAGGCTGCCCCACACGTCCGCGGGGACTTGGCAGCGGTTGTCGACGCTGTCGAACCACGTTTCGACGGCGCTCAGGTGCGGCTCGGTGGAGAAGCCCACCTGGTACTTCATCGCACCGGGAACGGGGGCCCACAGCAGCCGCGGCGGATCGTCTGTTGCGAAGGCTGCGCCGAATGCGGGCAGGATCAGTTGTTCGAGCTTCCAGTCGCCGGGATTCACAACCACCACGATGGGGCGGCTGGTTACTTGGTTGGGCTCAGTCATCCGCAGCAGAAGTGTGTGGGCGCCCAGGGACCACGTTGGCAGTGACTGGCGCGTTTGAATCGCCTTGCTCTGGCCGCCTACGATCACGGCCGTGAACTGCTCAACGACGTTGCCGTCCCACAGCCACTGGCCGACGACCGTTCCGGTACCTGTCCCGCCCAGAACGGCCTGGGCGTTAAGTTCATCGCCCTGCATCACCACGGTTCCGTCGCGCGGATGGGTCAGCGCCATGTTGAAAACCGAGAGCGGCGCGCCGAGCGAGTTGGAAGGCTCTAAGCGAAGCGGTTGCGAGCTTCCCGAGGGCGCTGTGAAAGTCGAGTTGGCCGTGTTGCTGCCGTCTAGATTCAGGACGTCCACCGCGCGCAGGCCGAGAGTGGCGGCCGGGCTTACGCTGAAGAGGGCGGTCATTACGCCCGGGCTCACAACTGTAACGCCAAGGACTGTTATGTCGCCGGCTCGGGTATGGCCGTTGGAATTCCCCACCGCAGCCAGCGGTGGCGAGATAACGACCGTTGCGCCGGGGCGGAAGTTCGAGCCAACCAGCGTAATTCTCACCCGATCTGTTCCGAGAGTGGAAAACCCGGGAGAAACACTGGTCAGGACGGGCCCGGGCAAAGCCGCCGCCGTGAAGTTCACCGGGTTGGAGGTCAGCCCACCGCCGCGTACCGGGTTGAAGACTGTGATCGTCAACACTCCGGGCGTGGCGATATCGGAGGCAAAAATGGTCGCGGTAAGTTGCAGCGCGCTCACGAAAACAGTCGAGCGATTGTTCCCGTTTACCTGAACCACCGAGGTCGCGATATAGCCGCTCCCGGTGACTGTCAAGGTGAACCCCGGACCGCCCGCCAATGCAGATGTGGGACTGATGCTGGTGATCGTTTGCGCATCCGCGTGCGAACACAGGCCCGCAACGGCGACGAGCGTCACCAGCCAGTATCGGCATTGACTGCGGAAACTACGGTTTGTACAGCTAGCTGCAATCGTGGACCCGAACCAACCCGTCATAGCCTTCTCCATCCACAGAAACGGAAGACGTGCAGCAATCCAAGTCAGTCATTCGTCGGCAGCATGGTTCGAACTTGATGATCGTTCTGTCCTTCGACTTCAGAAGCGGGTGGAAACTGCTTGAAGCTTGCCAAGGCGCGGCCGGCAACACTGCGTCGGCTCCCTTTTCCCAGATGAGGCAATTAATGGCAATTACGAAAAGAATGTAGCTCTTATGCCGCAGGATATGCAAGTTTGCCAAAATAAGTAGACTAAATCGGCTCCTATCGAGCTTTCGATTGGAGTGGCGCTTTTCATCGCCATGGCGCCTTCGTAGTAGCAAGCGTACGCACCAACAGATTCGTTACCAATCCTCCTACCGTCTTCCTATCGGTTCGACCCGGCCAAATTGTATCGCTGCTTGGTAATCCTGCAAGACTCATGTGGCCAAGAGCAGAGCGTTGCCGGGCTGCACCTCTCCCAACGCCCTCCGTTCCAATTCCATGGCCGCCGACGGTTTTCTCTCAGATCAGTCGCTTTGTAGTCGAAATTGCACCTGTCAGAGCCTCTGAGATGTAGGCGGTTTCAACACAGATCAACAGGTATATTGATTCTGAACGAGTTGTAAGCTCTTGATAGGTAGCAGTTTACTCGATTCCATTCGATCTGGCTACGAACCAGTAGGTCGGGCGTTCGAATCGCTCCGGGTTCCACCGAAAAGCCGAGTGTAAACCTGTATGAACCCAGAACTATGTCACGCGAAGGGTTCAGAATCGAAGACGCTGCCGTTGTTGCAATAGGAGGTTGTCCCGACAAAGGTGCTCACCCAGACGGCTGTAGTCGAATTCGTAGCGGTCAGAGCCTCCAAGAGCCACAGGTTTCAATAGGACGGAGGAGTGCGACCGCAACGTATTCAATCGAAACCACTTATTTGCACTCGATTACAACAGATTTCCATAAGCGGCCTGATCTGCTTTGGGAGCAGAGGGTCGTCAGTTCGAATCTGACCGCCCCGACCAATGTTTTCAGTGCTTTGCCACTTATCGGGTAGGGTCATCTGCTATTTGGACAGATGCACTAGCACTGAAAGGCGCGCCAATACTGGCTTTTTCGCGTCATGTTGGGTGCGATCCCATCTACAAAAATGCCTACACGGGGTTTGTAAAATCGTGAGCAAGTGGGCGGCACTCAAACGTACTGACAACCAAACTTCGTGGGCAGTTGGCAAAACAGCGATTCAGCAACAGTAAAATTAATTGGCTATCACCACTTAATCTTCTGCGGTTGTTGGTCCTTGTTGAACTACGAGGCTTTGACGACAACAGTCGAGCGGCGAGGTTTCACAAACCCATTCATGTTAGCAACTAAATCAGCCTCTTAGAATAGTTCAGTTCGCACTCGCGCATCCGCGGTCAGCGCAGAGGCGCGGACCAACCAAATGCGCCCTAAACACCGCTTGATCGTTGCCCAACATTGCCGGTGGGTGGTTATGGAGTGCCGGCACTCCACTTGTCCCTTTCTGAGGAACCGACTTTACGCCACCGACGTAGCGCTAGGCGATGGCCGCCCTGAGTCCATGATTAGTGAAGGCCTGGATAGGTTCTGTAGGCGAGAAGCTCGGAGCTTAGCGAAGTTCCGCTGAGACGGGAGGTCTTAAGAAGGACCTCAAAGTAAGGGAGCGTCTTGACGTGAAGGGTGTTCTGGAACTTTTCCAGGTCAACTTCCGAGGTCAGAAACTCCGCTGCCGCATCGGTCGCGTCCGAATCGGTGCCCGCGAGGATGATGGCGTTGCCGGTGCCGCCGGGATTGGGCAGGTACGCGATGACGCTGTAGCCAACCAGGGCGTTGGGGTCGTAGGACACTTCGTAGCGCGACTGCTCTCCGGGCTTGGGGTGAAGGTTGGCAACAAATGCGATCGATCGCTCGCTGTCGAAGTCGGTGACGAAGTTCATCTGGTCATCGAAGAGGTGAACCCAGGGGTTGGCCTTCTTGCCGCCGATCAAAATGACGTTATTGCGTTTAACTGCATCCGCCGTGTAATAGCGCGCCAGGGTGAAGTGGTTTGGAGACGCCGCAGGAATCTGCGCGAGCATCCGTTGCCCGGCGCGGACTCCGCCAAAGGTGATCAGATTGTGGGAGTAGACCTGGTCCAGATCAAACTTCCGATCGGGACTGAGGTCCGAAGATTCGACCTCGCGCATATAGTTGCGGTTCAAGTAGTCGCCAAGGGCGATAGGGTGATGCACGAGATCGGTGATCAGACTGAGTGAATCATCCGGAAGCACGACGTCCGTTTGTTGATGATAGCGAAGGAAGTCGCCCCAGAAGGCAGCCAGCGCGGGTTTTCCATCCCACGTGTTGAGCGCCTTTCGCATGGACCGGTTCTGCTGAAACAAGACGATGCAGGCGACCGAAAGCGAGAGACATAGCGCTGCCCAGAAAATAGAGGTCCGGCGGCGCGGAACTAGGGTTGTGGCCGGGATGACATCGGCGTGCCCGACCAGTGCCGGGAATTGAGGACCAAGAGCGAGTTCCGATTTGCCGGTGCTTTGGAGCGTCCGGCGATGGAAGACCGGCTTATAGACTCCGCGTGGGATTTCGAGGAACAGGGTTTCGTGGGCGCCTTCGGTCGCGAAGTACTGATCGATTCGCTTCCTTAACTCGGTCGCGTTTACCCGAACGATGTTGTCCTGGCTGCGATCATAGGCCAAGGACCGGCCAAATACCTTGGCGCCGATCTCCTGCTCGTGAATCTCCGGGCAGCCCGCCTTTAATGACTGGTTGCCGACATACAGCAGAAAGTCGCGCAGCCTGGCTGACCGGCTGAATTGCGCACTGGCTGCCACACGACTGACCAGGGCGCGCCGCTCGTCAATGGTCGGTTGATCCTGGCCCTCTTCCGGAGGCGCATTTGCAATTGAATCCATAAAAACTCACGCAATCCCGGGGCGGCGACAAGTGTAGCACGCGCACTGGACCTCTCGCCCGCGCAGCTCTTTCCGGATCGCAAACATATGAAACGAAAGCTTATCCGCAGAGCTTCTTACGGTTAATTTATGTGCTGCTTCCGGTAAATTAACTTGTTTATTGGCGACCCGCGCTCCACGATCAACCATCTGCAAAACGCTGCGCAGTTGTGCCCCGCCTCCGACTGGCATCGTCGTGAGGGTTCAACTCCGCGTATCGAAAGATAGTCTCCGCTTCATAATTCTTTGGAGGTTCTCGTGCAAAACACCCGCTTTCGCAACTTTGTCGTCCGTTTCGGAATACTCCTGACGCTCAGTTTTGGATTGACCGTTTCTGCAGCCGCGCAACGATATCTCGGGAGCATTCAAGGGGAAGTGAATGACCCAACTGGCGCAAAGGTAGTTGGCGCAACCGTGACTGCCGAGGAGATGACGACCCATTACAAGACGGTCGTGAAAGCAAATAGCTCCGGCACGTACAACTTTCCCGACTTGAATCCCGGCACCTATACGGTGACGATCGAGTCGGCAGGGTTCAAGACAGAACAACACCCGAACATAGTCCTCACGGCCGGGCAGACGCAGAAGGTGGACTTTCAACTCACGCCTGGCGCAGTTACTGAAACCATTGAGGTGACCGCTGAAAATACGCTGCTGGATGCCGCCTCAGCAAATATTGCCACGACCTTGAGCACCCAGGAGGTAACGGACCTGCCGAACATCGGCCGCAACCCGTTCGTGATGGCGACTCTCGCGGGTGGCGTGCAAACCGGGGCTGCAGCCTCCAACGGCTACTTCGAAGGCAAGATGAGCCAGTTCACCAACCCGTTCAGCGGCGTCGCCATACAGATCACCGCGGACGGCAGCACAGGTCACAACCGCCTGACGATAGACGGCATCCCGGACGATCCGGCCGAACGGCTCTCCGGGAACGTCTATACGGGCTTCGTACCTTCGCCAGAGGCTGTGCAGGAGGTCAAGGTCCAGACCTCGATCTTCGACGCTCAGGTGGGTCACGGCAACGGCACCGTCACCAACACCGTCGTCCGCAACGGCACCAACAACATCCACGGGGCGGCTTACTACGTCTTCCAGAACACGTATTTCAACGCGAATACTTCGGAAAAGTCGCCCAATCAGAACCTCTGCTATCCAGGTTCGACGGGTTGCACCAACACCGTCGTCCCAACGCGCCGCAACAACGACCAGCTCAGCCAGACGGGGTTCGTCTTTGACGGCCCCGTTTACATCCCCAAAGTGTACGACGGGCGCAACAAGACTTTTTTTATGGCCTCCTTCGAGCGCTATGCCTCCCACACGGCGATCAACTACCAGGCTCGGGTCCCGACGCCGGCGGAGTTGACCGGCGACTTCTCCGGGCTGTGCTCGGCGTTCAACGGCAGCGGCCTTTGCACCTCTGGCATTCAGCTTTACGTACCGAACTCGCCGCTGGACGCGAACGGGAATCGCACCCAATATTTTCCGAACAATAACATCGCCGGGTCGATCAGTCCTGTGGGCGCTGCTCTTCTCAGCTATCTCCCTGGGCCAAACGTGCCAGGCGCATCCGCCACTACCAATCCCAACTACATCTCGACCCAGACCTCCTACCCGAGCACGTATCCATCGTTCATCGTGCGCTTCGATCAGGCGATCCGCCAGAACGACAAGCTGAACGCCATCTTCTTCCGGTCGGGCCTTACCCAGAACTACCCGATGCAGGGCTTTCCCAAAGGGATCGGACCGGGTGGCTACGGGTACAATGTTTACCGGAACAATCGCGGAGGAAGCCTGGATGAGGTCCACGAATTTTCCTCGAGCATGGTGCTTGATTCGCGATTCGGCCTCATTTACCATCCTTTCGGCCTGGTCTACCCCGGCAGCCAGGGCTTCAACCTTTCCGGCCTCGGCATCTCGGGAACCGGCCTTCCCTATGCCTCCTTCCCCGGAACTACGGAGAGCGACGGCTACGCAACCCTTGCCAATGGCTCCGGCGGTCAGATCAGCGAGAACACGGTAGGTTCGCTCGAAGAGATACTGTCCAAAACGCTGGGCCGTCAAAACATTAGGATCGGCTTTGAGGGCAACCTCACTCGCTACAACGTTCAGAATCCGCAGAGTGGCTTCGGGAACTTCGGCTTCGACCGTCACTTTACCCAGCAGAATTACACCACCGGAACCGCGACCTCGGGCGACGCGATCGCCGACGAACTGCTTGGAGCATTTTCCAATCTCTCGTACAACATTCAGGCGGCTTATGCGCTGCAACAGGTTTACATGGCCCCATTTATCCAGGACGACTGGCGAGTCACGGATAAGCTGACGCTGAACCTGGGTCTGCGCTACGACTACGAATCGCCGTTCACGGAACGGTACAACAAACAGGTGTCCAATTTCTGCACCACTTGCAGCAACCCGTTGCAGTCCTCCGTGACCGGGCTGACGCTGAACGGAGGTCTGGAATACACCAGTAACAGCGATCGATTTCCGTACGCCCGGGACTTGAACAACATTCAGCCCAGGCTCGGCGCAGCGTACCAGGTGACGCAAAAAACCGTGGCCCGGGCCGGCTTCGGCATCATCTACTTCAATACGCTGGAGAGTCCCATCGGCACAGGCTTCAGCCAGTCCACCAGCTACACGAACTACAGCGGCACGAGCAGCAACATAGCGCCGCTGTTTTCGATGAGCAATCCCTTTCCCAGTGGAGTCACCCTTCCGACTGGCAGTTCGCTGGGACTCGCCAGCGCGCTGGGGCAGAGCATCAGCTTCGTCGATCCCGATCACGTGCAGCCGAAGAGCGCGCAGTACACGGCGAGCGTGCAGCAGCAGTTTCCCGGCAATCTAGTCCTGCAGATTGCCTATGTCGGCACCCGGCCCACGCGCCTGGAGGTCAACCACAATATCAACATCCTGCCCGCACAGTATTACAACCAGGGCGGCCCCGAGGTTAACGTTCTGAATGCCTCTGTAGCCAACCCTATGGCGGGAAAGCTTCCTGGGACCACGTCTCTGAACAACGCCAACCTCGCCGAAAATCTGCTCTTGCTGCCGTACCCGGAGTTCGGCTCGGTCACCGAGGACTACTCCTCCATCGGA
>Ga0182014_10006237_pt1 | contig 12921 bp, 10 predicted proteins | sample 612S2DmetaG_FD_120489 | JGI IMG/M metagenome (GOLD analysis project Ga0182014, IMG submission 120489) | Permafrost microbial communities from Stordalen Mire, Sweden - 612S2D metaG | ecosystem: Environmental > Terrestrial > Soil > Wetlands > Permafrost | place: Sweden: Stordalen | collected... | reverse complement strand
GGGATCCTGCACTTTCTTGAGAAGAACCAGTAGAGAACTTTAAGAGACTTTTGGGAGCTGGCTCGCGCATGGTCACGGAGAGGAGGTTCGCCGCGTTCAGCAAGAAGGCCGTCCCGCCTAGGATGAGGAAGATGCCTGAGGGAGGGATGTGCATCTCGGCGTTCGTGATTATCTCGAGTCGCAACGACCCGGGGAGCGTCCTCATGGGGAAGATAGACAAGAACGCGAACTGGGACCACATCGGCGCCCTCGACCTCAAGAGGGTAGAACGCCTGAGGACGGGGTGGATGCTCCCCTCCTCCCACCTGATGCTCTACGAGACCCCGGAGGGCGCCGCCCGGAGGATACTGAGGGAGCAGCTGAACATCCACGACCTGAAGCTCGACGGGCCCCTCACGTTCGTCGACACCTCGGGGACCGAGAACCACTGGGACATAGGTTTCATCTACACGGGGACCCGCGACCTGCCCCCGAAGAGCGCGGCCTGGAGCGAGCTCCGGTTTGTCCAGCCGGGGGAGCTCAAGGGCGAAGAGGTGGTCCGTTCCCAGATAGACGTCCTAGCGTACGCTGGGAAGCGTAAGATCCAGTAGCGGCCTGCCTGGGCAAGACTTATGCGGACGGGAGGAGCGGTCCGGCGAATTGCAAAGTGTCCGGCCCGTCGAGAAGTGGCGCGTCCTGGCGTTCACCTCTCTCGGTCACCTGATAAACGACGGGTGGACCATGTTCCTCCCATTGGTGGCGGACATTATCGCCAACGAGAAGCACGCGCTGCCGATCGCTATCACCCTGATCTTGGTCTCGTTTTACTCCTCCTCCGCCCTTCTGAACTTCTATGTCGGTCACCTGGCTGACAGCCGTGGATCGCAGGGGACCATACTAGCGAGAGGGATCGCGCTAATCTCACTGGCCTTCCTTGGATTCGCGCTGGCGCTCGCGGCACCGACCAACGGCTTCCTCTATTTCCTCGTGGCCGGCGTAGCGATCCTCGTGGGATTCGGTAGCTCGTCATACCACCCAGTTGGGGCGGCGATCATCCAGGCGTCATTCGGACCGGGGGACAGCGGGAAGGCACTCGGGTTCAACGGCGCCTGGGGGCAGGTGGGGGCCGCGGTCTTCCCGCCTCTGTTCTTCGCGCTCGTCATCCTTTTCGGGGAGGGGGGCCTCCTCCCAGTCGGAGAGGAGTACGCGCTCGCGCTGGCCGTGATGTCGACGATCGGGGTCCTCGCGGCGTTTGCAATCTGGAGGGGCCTCAAGGACTATAGAGTCGCGAGGGACCCCGTCGATGGCGGAAGGCGCCGCGGCATGAAGGAGGCGCTCACGAAGGGGATCCTTGTTCTCACGGTCTTAACCTTCGTGAGGTCTATCGCCAACACCGGGGTCTCGGCCTGGCTGCCCGCGTACATCACCAACGTGAAGGGGGAGGGAGTCGGATCGACGCTCGGCCTTACCCTGGCCGTCATGTACATCGGGGCGATCCCAGGTCAGCTCGTGCTGGGAACCCTCGTGGAGAGGCTGGACAAGAGGTACGTCCTCGGAGTGAGCTCCGCGGGCGCGGCCCTGGCGGTCTTGGGTTACATCTCTACCGGAGGTTATCTAGGTCTTGCCTGCATCACGGTATTCGGCTTCTTCTCCTTCAGCTCCTTTCCTACACTCCTCAGCCTCGCCTCGGACTACGTCCCCAGGGCGTCCTGGTCGGCGGGTAATGGTTTCGTATGGGGTCTTGGGATAATGGGAGGGAATGTCTTCGGGCCCGTAATCGGTCAGGTCATAATAGGAGAGGACTATTCAAGACTGACTCTGGCCTTCGTCGTCCTGGCAGTGATCGGGCTGATAGGGGCGCTCGCTACTCCGCTTCTCGCGAAGGCCAAAAAGACCAAAGGTTAGGTCTCAGAAAAAAGAGACGGATGATCCCACGACTGGCGTGGGATCGGTGACGCGACTACTCGAAGTCGCCGCCGCCCATGCCGCCCATTCCTCCGCCGGGCGGCCCGGATGGGCCCTTCGACTTGCCGGAAGCGATGACGTCGTCGATCCTGAGGATCATGCATGCGGCCTCGGTGGCCGACCTGATGATCTGCTCCTTCACGGCGAGCGGCTCGATGACGTTCTCCTTGTGCATGTCCATCACTTTGGCCTGCTTCGCTTCGATTCCGAACCACTTCCCGCCCTCGGCGTGCTTCGCCCTGATCTCCACCATCGTGTCGATCGGGTCGAGGCCGGCGTTGGTCGCAAGCGCGATCGGGATAGTCTCAAGAGCCTCTGCGAACTTCTGGGCTGCGAGCTGCTCCCTGCCCGTGAGGGTGTCGGTCCACTTCAGGATTCTCGTGGCCATCTCTTCTTCGGGAGCGCCTCCGCCAGCGACTATCGCCGGCTTCTCGATGACGTCCTTCGTCACCATGAGCGCATCGTGGAGCGAGCGGTCCGCCTCGTCGACGATCCTCTGTGTCCCCCCTCTTACGAGGATGGTCACTGCCTTGGGGTTCTTCGTGCCCTCGATGAAGACCCACTTGTCCTGCTCTATCTTTCGCTCCTCGACCAGGGCAGCGTAACCCAGGTCCTTCACGGAGAGATCCTCAAAGTTGTTGGCGATACGGGCACCCGTTGCCTTTGCGAGGTTGGTCATGTCGCTCTCCTTGACACGCCGCACCGCGAGGATTCCTGCCTTGGCGAGATAGTGCTGGGCGATGTCGTCCAGGCCCTTCTGGCAGATCAGCACGTTGGCCCCGATGGCGACGACCTTGTCTACCATGTCCTTGAGCATGTGCGTCTCCTCGTCGAGGAACTTCTTCATCATCGAGGGGTCGCTGATGTTCAGCTTTGCGTCGAATTCGGTCTTCTCGATCTCGAAGGCCGCGTTGACGATGGCGATCTTCGCGTTCTCGATCTTCCTGGGCATGCCCGAGTGAGCGACCTCCTTGTCAAGCACGAAGCCCATGATGAGCTTGGTGTCCTTCAGAGATCCTCCGGGCTTCTTCTCCACCTTGATGTTGCTGAGGTCCACCTTGTAGGTCGTCCCCGTCTTCTCGGCGACCTGGGTGGATGCCGCTACTACGATCTCAGCTAGCTCCTGCGCCTCGCGAGAGACGAGCTTGGTCTGCATGCTGGTCCTTGCGATCTTGATCAGCCATTCCTTGTTGGTCGGAGAGATTTTCTCCGCGAACTCCTCCAGGAACTCGACCGCCTTGCGGGCTGCCTTGTTGTAGCCCTCGACGATCACGGTCGGATGGACGCCCTTGTCGATGAGCTCCTCCGCCTTCTCGAGCAACGCGCCGGCGAGTATCACCGCCGATGTTGTCCCGTCGCCCACCTCGTTGTCGGTGGCCTTCGAGACTTCGACGAGCATCTTCGCGGCGGGGTGCTGGACGTCGATCTCCTTGAGCATGGTCGCGCCGTCGTTGGTGATCGTGACGTCGCCGAGCGAGTCTACGAGCATCTTGTCCATGCCGCGCGGACCCACGGAGGTCTTTACGATCTCAGCGATCAGCTTGGCTGCCGCGATATTGTTCCGCTGTGCTTCCTTACCCTTCGACTGGTTGCTCCCCTCTTTCAGGATGAGGACGGGAGTGCCCCCGGAAGTCATTGCGGAAATAGCTGTTGTTGACATATTGTTCCTATAACACCACGCCAACTATACAACTTCGAGTTGTATATAAAAAATTCGGCTTTGGCCCACCTTGAGCGTGGGGGAGGGTAGGTCCGGGGCTCAGAATACGTCAAATATGCCCCTTTGGCCTGCTCTTGACCCTTGAGCTTCGGGACAATCCAGTCCTACGTCGCCTTGGCTGTCTTCGGCGCGACCTACGCAGCCCTCATCCTCAGGAACGTGCGGAGGACCTCGGTACCAATCTGGCTGATCTTCCTGGCGGGCGCTACTGCAATGGTGCTCTCGGGCTCAATCGGAGTGCCGGAGGCCTACGCCGCGGTCAACCTCCAGGTAATCGTTTTCCTGTTCAGCATGTTCGTCCTTGTGACGGCACTGGACCTGTCCGGCGCGCTCGAGGCGTTCGCCGAAAGGGTACTCAGGAGGGCGAAGGGGCCGGGGGACGTCCTCTATCTCAGCTTCTTCGGCTTCGCTTTCCTCTCGATGGTTCTCATGAACGACACGATAGCGCTGATGGGGACGCCGATAATGATCTCGCTCGCAAGGAGGATGAAGATGGACGCGAAACCCCTCCTGCTCACCCTCGCCTTCGCGGTGACCGTCGGAAGCGCCGCCACCCCGATGGGTAACCCGCAGAACCTGCTGATCGCGGTCTCGAGCGGGCTCGAGGCGCCGGTGCTCCAGTTCGCGTACTATCTCCTCGTCCCGGTACTCATCGACCTAGCGCTGACCGCCCTCGTCCTACGGTACATCTTCAGGAAGCAGATGGGAAGCCTGACGGTCCCGTCGACGGCAGAGACTGGGGTATCTGAGGTGGTCAGGAGGGACGGACCGCTCGCGCAGAAGGCCACGGCGGTCGTGATTCTCACGATGTCAGGGATACTCCTCGTCAACGCCGTCGCCATCTTCGGCGTCCACGAGCCGTTCGGGATAAGCGAGGTCTCCCTGTTCGGAGCCGTCCTGCTTCTCGTGATCAGCGGAAAGGGGAGGGAGATCCTCGAGAGGCTCGATTGGGGGATCCTCGTCCTCTTCGCCGCCCTCTTCGTCCTGATGCAGGCGGTCTCCGACAACGGAATCATAGCGTCCGTCGCAGGCTACCTCCCTTCGATCAGCTCCGCGCACCCTGCCGCGGCGGTGTCCTCTATCCTTTCGTCATCGGTCGTCCTTAGCCAGGTCCTCAGCAATGTGCCAATGGTAGCGCTCTACATCCCGCTGATGAAGACGCTCGGATTCACCTCGGGCTCGGCTTACGCCTGGGCCTCGCTCGCCGGAGGGAGCACCCTCGCAGGGAATCTCACGCTCCTCGGGGCCGCCAGCAACCTCATCGTCGTTCAGGGGGCGGAGAAGCAGGGATACCGAATCGGATTCTTCGAGTTCATGAAGATCGGAGTGTTGATCACGGTAATCGACGTGGCCGTCCTCTACGCCTACCTCCTAGTTGTGTGATGGAGCTAGCCGACCTTCTTGCGGTGTTTCTCGATCTCGGCCGCCAGCTTGATGTCAAGCGCCGTTATGCCGTCTTCGTCGTGGGTCTGGATCTCGAGACGAACGGTCGTCCACCGGATGTGGATGTCGGGGTGGTGTCCGAGCTTCTCTGCCAAGGCCGCGATGCCGTCGACGAAGCGGATGCCGTCCATGAACTCGTCAAACTCGAATGATTTCGTGATGAAGAGTCCTTTCCTCCTCCACCCCGGGAGAGAGCGGAGCTTGTCGTCGACCTGGGTTGCTTTCAGCCTAGTCATGAACGGAATGTCGAGGGACCGAGAGATTAAAGGTAATCGGGAAGGCGTGGAGAATGACCCGTTCTTTTGAGCGGATGGGCAACCAGTATTGACCATGGATGATTAACAGGTGTCCGGAGGATTGTCCATTGTGCAGGAAGATGTGAGGCTAGCGAAGGCCAGGGTCAGCGCGTTCGCTAGAACTTCACAGGACCGGGTCGAGACGGCGAGGGCGGTCGGCAACCCGGAGACGAAGACCAGACTGAAGATGGTCGTCGACCCACCGAACATGTCGAAGACGCTGAGAAACGTGGGCATTGTGCTCCTGGTCACACCTGACCCGTTCTCCGGAATCCCTGGGGCCGCGCTGCTCGGAGCCTCGTACGCGGTGAGGGGGAGGGAGGCCGCGAACCTCCAATCGCTCGCAAGCGAGACCGCCAGGGCCGCGCGCATGATCCGCGACCTTCAATCGCTGCTCTGACTTGCGAATTATTCTTAAGCACCCTGAAATTGATTGTGGGGCAGTCGCCCATGGACGTAAAGCCGAGCAAGGGGTTGAAGGTGAAGGTCAATGCAGTCAGGGAGGCGGTCTTCGGGGAGGACGGCGTCGAGGTGAAAAAGGCAGTGATCCCGACCGGGAAGAACGCTGCCGGGACGATGACAGGTAGGACCCTGGTCGGCTTCGCCGAAGTCGAGATGGATGCTCTCAACGGCAGCAAGCACTGGTATCCGGTCGAACAGCTCACGACCGAGAAAGGGGAGAAGATAGTCGAGGAGGAGATTGTGGTCGAGATCAAGGAGGACTCCTCGGAAGATGCGGACGAAGAAGAGTGAGCCCCGTCAACTAGAGACGGCCGTCCGGCGAATAAGCTAAAACCTGCCGACATTCTACTCCAGGGCGACCTGAATTTGGAAAGACATGAGCTCCCATCAGTGGCTGACATCGAAGCGGCGGCCACGCGGATCGAGGGGGTCGCCGTCAGGACTCCGCTGGTCGATTCGCCCGCACTCTCGAAGAGGCTGGGCCGGAAGGTCTACCTGAAGCTGGAGTGCTTCCAGCCGATACGCGTCTTCAAGATCAGGGGGGCGTACAACAAGCTCTCGCAAGTGAAGGAGGACAGCGTCGTCGCAATCTCATCGGGCAACCACGGGATAGCGGTCGCATTCTCCTCGAGGGCGTTCGGCAAGAAGTGCACCGTCTTCCTGCCCGAGAACCCTGTCCAGGAGAAGGCCGACGCCATCGAGGAGTACGGCGCGACCATTGTGAAGTACGGCAAGTTTCACAACGAAAGGGAAGAGAAGGCTCGACAGCTGGTGAAAGAGACGGGAGCGGCCCTGATCCACCCTTTCAACGACCCAGACATAATCGCGGGCCAGGGGACCTGCGGGCTGGAGATCGCTGAACAGTTGCCCGATGCCGACTCGATTGTAGTGCCCGTTGGAGGAGGCGGCCTGATATCTGGGATCTCGATCGCAGTCAAGGCGAGGAGCCCCAGCACGAAGATATTCGGGGTCGAGCCCGCCACGGCGGCGAAGCTCACCGCGTCCATGAACGCGGGCAGGCTCGTGAGCATCGAGAACCCACACTCGATCGCGGACGGCCTGATACCACCTTCGGTGGGCGACCTGACCTTCAAGGCGTGCTCTGAGAACGTCAGCGGTGTGTTCACGGTCAGCGACGATGAGATAATGGCCGGGATGAAGGCCCTGATCAGGGAGGCCAGGATATTCCCCGAACCCTCCTCTTCTGCCCCTCTGGCGGCCCTGCTCGCAGGGAGGGAGACGGACAGGTTGGGAGAGAAGGTCGTTCTCGTGGTCTCCGGCGGAAACGTCTCGCAGAAGCTGCTCGGTCAGGTCCTCACGTCCTAGGCACCAGCACTTGGGGAAGGGACCCTCAGGGCGAAGCTCGACGGAGCGCTAGGGGCAGGACCGTCCGGGTGGAGCATCTCAGCCAGTATCTCCACCCCCTCGACCACTATGGGCTTTCTCCTCGCGTCCGGGGAAAGTCGCACTCGCTCGTGACTCCGCAGAACTGGTCCCCGAGCCCGCGGACGTAGACCATCTCTGCGGTGCTCTGGAGGAACGAGTAGATCCTCAAACCATCGATTCTTTGCCTGTTTCCGGACTTAGGTTCCTCCGCGCCCGGCCGTGGTTTATAAGACGACCCGATTTCTCGGTCCGGCGATGTCCAGCGAGATAGCCGGCAAGCTCTCCGAACAGACCAAAGGGCTAGTGTCGCGGTTCGAAGGGAGAGTGGCCAGGTTCGAGGGAAGGGAAGACCTCCTGGGTCTCCTGAAGCCTCTGGATCGGAAGGCTGCGAACGACCAGGCACGGGAGTACTTCGGTGAGGGTGAGCACGTTGCGATAGGTATCGACGGCTCGAGGGACTTCGACGAAAGGCTGCAGATGATGCTGTTCTACGCCAACGCCACCGGCTACTCCTGCCCCTTCCACGTGGGCGAGGAGACGACCTTCGACCTGGCGGGAGCCAAGAGGGAGAGCAGGCTCTCCGCCTCGGCCGCAATCCCCCTGTGGGCCGAGGATTTCTCCGACGTGCTCCCCGACCTTCCTGAGGTGGAGCTCGAGCTGGAGTACTCGATGCAGCGGCTTCCGAACTCGTTCATGACTCTTGCAGAGCTCTACCTCGGAATCAGGGCGACGGAGAAGGCCAGGGTCATCTTCATGGACAGGCCGCTTTCCGGGACCAACTCCATACTCGCGAGGGACGCAAGGCTCCTCCTGAGGTCGGGCTCGTCCAACCTCGCCAAGATGCCGGGGCAGGAGGGCCGGAACACCATGTTGGACATTGCCCTCGCGATAACGCTCGGACCACCCTCCTTCTCCATTCCCAACAGGAGAAGGTTCACTCCACACAGGGTCCTGCGCGAGCTGACGAAGGGGGGGCTCACCCGCGCCGAGCTTGCGCAGAGGCTCTCCTTGGACGAAAGGCAGCTCGAGAGCGCCCTGAACCGTCTCAAGAAATACGGCGAGAAGCACTCGGGCGGGATCGTCGAGGATGGCGGGGGGTCGACCCTCAGGCTCAAGGAGGGCGTGAAGGATTACTGGGACAACTCGGTCGCCCTCGCCGAGAGCTACGTCCGACGGGTCTTCGTTAAGGGCGAGCCGCCCCTCAATCTCGGTGACGATGAATGGCTCACCATCCTCGACGTCAACGCAGTGGCCCTCATCCTCCTTCAGAGGCTCTGTGAGCTCTCGATCAAGAAGAAGGTGATGCTCGTGGGGATAGCGAAGGACACGACGGCGACCGACATCAGCAGGGCTGTCCTGCCGTTCGCGACCGCGAAGGAGCGGATCCGGCTCAAATCGCAGCCCCCTGGGCTGAACAACGACAGGGCGTTCCTGAGCATCCTCAGTGCGATGAACAGGTCCTTCCAACCTCCCTGGAGGATGTCCGGGTACGACTCAGCCTTCGCGACAATCTTCGCCCCGCAGGGGGAGGGGAGGTTCACGCCCGCCAGGAAGGTCGTCTCTCGCGAGCAGCTCTTCGTGAGGGGGTATTTCCAGTCAGGGAGCCTCGGCAGCCGCGGGAAGATCAGGTCTCCGGTCTTCTTCTTCGACAGGGTCTTCGACCCCGCATCTGACTCGGGCTCCCTAGACACCCTGGAAGTCGAGGAGTCAGGCCGCGCGACTGTCATCACACCCTACTATGAGGGCGCCGAGCTGTGCCAGAGCTCGAACCTGGTCCTGAACATACTCTCTCTCACCGACAACCCCGAGGTCTACGAGGCCTTCGGCCACAACCAGCTCCTCTATCTCGCCGACAAGGCGGTGAAGTCGGAGATCAGGCTGATGCGGAGCTCGCTCAGGGGGGTCGCGGACCTCAGGCTCGGCGCGATATCGAAACGGGAGCAGGTCTACGGGATCATGACGCCTTATAGAGACCAGCGCTCGGAGGCAGAGGCGTCGCGCATGAAAGAGGCATCGAGAAGTTGAGCGAGCGGTCCGAGGGCATCTTCGATGATATGGACGGGAAGTTCGACGCCAGGCTGAGGCGGGTCTTCTCGTCCACGAAGACCGCGAAGAACGGGGACCAGGAAATCGTCGTCACCAACATAGTGGCGACGGTGGAGGCGAGGTTCGACTTCCGGACGCTGGAGCGGCTCTACTCTCCCAACTTCGTCGCGATAGAAAGGCACGGGAAGGGCGAGGGGAACTACCTGATCTTCGAGGTCGTAGGGGTCAATCCGATGCACTTCCAGATGCTCGGGATGGACGTCTCGATGCCGACCCTACTCAGACGGGAGTATCTTGACACCATTAGCGAGAGCTGGGGTAAGTCGCAGGAGACGTGGATCGACATGGGGGCGATCCCAACATGGTACTCGATGACCGTCGAGGGAGGGAAGGCGACGTTCGAGAAGTGTAGGGTCCTCCCCCTCGCAGGAGCGAAGGTATACCTGCTGTCGAGGAAGACCGTCGAGGAGTTCCTCTGCGTCCCCAACGGCGAGGTCGTGGGAACCATGCTCGGTTTCGAGCTCCCTCTTACCGTCAGCCTGGATAACCTGATCAGATATCACGCAGGGCTCTTTGGCTTCAGCGTAGCGCCCTCAGAGCCGATAGTTTATCGCGAAGGTGGCAAGATCAAGATTACGGAGATCGCGGAGCTAGTTGACAAACACTACCGGGATTCCGAGGAGGGACCTGTTTATACTTCTGGAATTGAGGTCGTTTGTTTCGACCGGGAGACTCTGAAGGTGAAGTGGGCGCCTCTCCAGTACGTCTTCAGACACCGATACGACAAGAACCTCCTGAAGTTCAGGCTCAGAACAGGACGAGAAGTCACCGTTACTCCCTCCCATTCGCTCTTCGTGGCGAGAGAGGGCACGGTAATCAGCATCCCAGCTTCTCAGATCGTTGTTGGAGACCATGTCGTTGGCGCGCGAGAGATTCCAGTTGAACGGGAAGAAAACGCCAGTCTCGACCTGTTATCATTAGTTCGTGGGGACAGCAAAGGAATTCGTCTGATAGGCATCCCAAGCAACGAAATCCCAAGAGGATTTGCGCCAGGGTCAGGAAAGACAACCGAGTGGAGATGGAGGAAGCGGGGAATGATTCTGGTGGATTGCGCGAGCCTGCTTAGCGCCCCTGCACTACGGGGGGCGCGAATTGCGTACAAGGGCTTCGCCCAAGGGCTTCCTCTACAGCTAGAGGTCGACGAGGCGATGGCAGGCCTCATGGGATACTACGCGGCGGAAGGGCATGTTGCCACAGTCCCCGGGGAGAAGTACGACGTTCAGTTCACCCTCGGCGAGAAGGATGTCGACATCGTACGCGAACTGGAGGAGATGGCCTCCCACTTGGGAATGAAGTCGGTCATGAGAGCTCACGGAGCCCATGGCTTGAGGCTGACGATAAGCAACAGACTTCTTGCAAGAATCTTGAGTGAGCTAGTCGGGCGAGGAGCGCGGAAAAAGAGAGTTCCACAGACGATACTCAACTCACCTCTTTGTGTTCGAAGGGCATTCTTGCGTGCTTGGCTCAAGGGCGACTTTGGTGTGACCAGCTCACCTAAACTGATGAATGATGTCATGTACCTCTTCTTGATGGAGGGGTGCGCAGCGACATCTACCCTTTGGAAGAGCGACACCCCTGTCTACATAGAGGGCAGGAGAATCAAAGCCGGCATCCACTATCAGCTCAAGTTTCCAGTTCCCCAAGAGTATGTCAGCGGCAAGTTCAGGACGGAGCGGACGCGGGCCGAGCCGACATACCCAGCCATGAAACTTCCATCCGACCTGAAGCAACTCCATGCTCATCCTTCCCATCTCTCAAGGGTGAAACTTCGAGTCAATCAGAGGATGATAGATGACCTTGACTCTGCGCTCAGGAGACTCCTCGCCTACGACGGGGCTGAGGCGAAGGGTTCGAATGAAACCCGCCACGATGGATACTACAGGACGAACATGGGCAAGTACCTCGTCAGAAACGGAAACAAGACCCATGCAACGACGCTTCTACAGAGCCTGCCCAATCAGCTCGCCGACGCAAGGAAGTTGGCGGAATCTAACTTGGGTTTCTTCGAAGTTCAGCAGATCGAGGAGATCGAGTCGCGGGACCAGTTCGTCTATGATGTTTCGGTTCCAGAATCGGAAAACTTCCTCTCTGGCTTTGGTGGCGTATTTTGTCACAACACCGGCAGCGGGAAGAGCAACCTCACGAGCATCCTGCTCAGGAAGGTCATGAGGTCCAGCCCCGACGTCACGACGATAGTCTTCGATGTGTCGGGGGAGTACGCGACCCACCTGATCGACCTGCTCGAGGAGGATGGCAGGATAATCTCATACGAGACGCTCGACGACGCCCAGCAGCTCTACAACTCTCAGGTCATACCGGAGAGCCTGGAAGGGACGGTCAGCGACGAGGCCATCAGGGGGATATTCTCAGGCCTCCTCGAGAAGAAGCTGGTGCAGAAGATGTCTTCGGGCACCGGCACTTCGGCGCTCGACCTCGCAGCCCTCGAGCAGCTGCTCACGAGCACCGCCGAGGACGGCAAGTCGGGTGCCGTGGCCGCGAGGATAGGGCTCGAGAGGCTCACGCTCAGGTTCTTCAGGGAGCTCAAGCTCCAGAGGAGCACCAAGCTCGCGGAGTTGGACGACGCCGCCAAGGGCGAGCTGCTCACTCTCATCGACGGCATAAAGGGCAAGGTGAACGACAGGACATCTCTCTTCTCGGAGCTCAGCGCCATAGCCGAGTACATCGAGGCCCCCGCGGGTGGAGGCGATGGAGAGGGGGAGGGCGACGAGCTCACGCCGGAGCGCCTAGCCTGGCAGATCGTGAAGGAGGAGGCTCCGAGGCTCAACGTCCTCTACCTTCCCGACCCGAAGGAGGCGAGGATGGTCGCCAGCCGCCTGATCAACCGGCTCCTCTACCTCAGGAAGAAGCAGGGCAGCCGCAAGAAGATTCTGATTGTCCTGGACGAGGCCCAGGAGTACATCCCCGGCGAGCCTAGGGAGAGGGATGGGACGATTCAGTCGAACATCGCCGTCGAGGCGCTGCTCAGGCAGGGCAGGAAGTACAGGATCCACTGCTGGCTGGCGACGCAGAGGGTCGCCAGGCTCAACGTCTCCGCCCTCCAGCAGCTCCACAGCTATTTCGTGAGCACCCTGCCGAGGTTCTACGACAGGATGGTGATCTCGGAGTCGTTCGCCCTCCCCCTGGAGGTGCTCGAGAGGACGGCCCAGCTCGACACCGGCGAGTGGATATTCGTCTCCTACAAGGCGACCAAGCGCAAGAACGTCCCCGTCTTCCTCAGGACGGAGGACAACGAGAAGGTGATCGCCGCCTTCCTCAAGGGAAGATAGGTCAGGGGAGCCCTCTCGGGCAGCCGGGTGGACGGCCGTGCTAGGCCGATGGAGCGGGTATTCTGCCCTGTTCGACACGAGGCGTATTGGCATCCCGTCGAAGAATAGCTTAATAGTTGACGATGGGGCGGGCCAAGTTCACCTATGTCAAGAGTTGGAATAGAGGCACTTTACGTTTATTCGCCCGACTATTACGTCGACAACGCAGAGCTGGCGGTAGCGAGGGGCAAGGAGCCCAAGCACTTCACGGAGGGCGTCGGGATCAAGGCGTTCGCGG
>Ga0182014_10006235_pt1 | contig 12922 bp, 8 predicted proteins | sample 612S2DmetaG_FD_120489 | JGI IMG/M metagenome (GOLD analysis project Ga0182014, IMG submission 120489) | Permafrost microbial communities from Stordalen Mire, Sweden - 612S2D metaG | ecosystem: Environmental > Terrestrial > Soil > Wetlands > Permafrost | place: Sweden: Stordalen | collected... | reverse complement strand
TGCAAAATCAGAAAAAACCTTCACAATTAGGATATTTGATTGATTTCATCACGGATAAAATAACACACAAAGGTAAGAATTATAGTCTCAAACTGAGGAAATATTATTTTTGCACCAGAACCCCTAAAGTTATTGTTATATAAATATTTGGCTCTGTAGAAATCTTTAAGTTGATGCAACAAAAATTTATAAAAATTATCAAGGTTCAAGATATCTCTAATTTCGTTTTGAATTAACTAGTTGCCAGCTTCCGTGATGCTAAAATAATTAGTGGGCTTATAGCTCCCATTTCTCTAAGATGTACACAAGATTTCCAATCATGTTATCCGAATGACATTAGCTTAAAAACGAGTTTAACTTCATAAATAATAGTTGCCAAATAGACGAATGAATTATACATCTATATAAACCTACGAAATGTCGGATAAAAATTAGTCCAAAATTTGTTAACCATAATATTACTCCTCAATCTCTCAAATTTTAAAAATTCTCTTTCAAAATTAAAATTAAACTATCAAATTGGAGCTGCAATTTAGGATATGACCTCTAGTTCAATTGCTCAATTTCTGTGGATTAATCAACTAGCATAGGGTATTTTTCAATAGATGCCTTTTCGGCAAAAACTTTATATAAAAAAACTCCTTTTTATAGGTTGCTTCAAATCTGAATTACCATGCTCCTGTGGCCGGGGTAGGGTAGAGGTTATCCTGTGGCCCTGTGGAGGCTACGATCCGAGTTCAATTCTCGGTCCCGGCCCTTTATATTTATGATGGATTTCTTTTTCATTTCTAAGTTTTGTTTTTTCAATTACTTGTAATTTAACATCTAACTGCAATATATACTCCCATCTTCATTGTCACGATACTTACTAGCTTGAAGTATGAAATCAAATGAAATTTATGTTGTGTTTAGATTTGATTTTAGATGATTAAAGGTTTAATGATGCTTATTTTCTGTTCAACTGCTGAAGTCCTATGTCTAAAAAATATAAACGAGAACTTGCATGAAAGCGCTCATTATAGATGGCTATGTGGACGAACCTGCTTGCCTGGGGGTTCCTCCATACCTTTCTCCTTATCCGCGTTACATAGCAGGAGCTCTCAGAGAACGCGGGCTTTATGAAACAGATATTCATTACTGTACCATCGACACTCTGAGAGAAAATCCTCCTGGTATCGGGGAACTTATAGAAAGAGCTGAAATTTTGATTGTTATTGCAGGAATAACTGTGCCGGGAAAATACCTTCGGGCTTCCCCTATAACCCTTGAAGAAATCGAGGCTATTTTCCGGGTTGCAGGCGGCATGAAAATACTCGGCGGTCCAATTAGATTAGGGTTCAGCAAAGAAGGTGGAAAGATTGCAAAAGGTACTGAAGATTTGTTAATCCTTGAAAACGTTTTAATTGCTCGAATGGATATAGAGGCTTTTGTTTATGATCTATTTGAAAGAAGATCTGGTGGAAGCGGGATCTATCCTTCATGTCTGAAAATTCCAGAAGTAATTGAGCACCGCTTCAGGACAACCGCTGAAATAGGGCGTTGGGGGTCGAAAGGGGCTTTTGTGATAAGGCAGCATCCAGATTACCCTTATTGCATGTGTGAGCTTGAAACCTACAGAGGCTGCAACAGGCAGTTTCACTGTTCTTTCTGTACAGAACCCTTTTATGGAGCTCCTGATTACCGGAATGTGGAAGAGGTGATTAATGAAGTATCAGCCCTTTATGCTCATGGAGCTAGTTATTTTAGGATAGGGCGTCAATCGGATCTCTTTTCCTATCATGGAGTAGATCTTGGAGGGACTGTCCCAAAGCCTGAGCCTGATGTAATTGAAAGGCTTTATATAGGGATCCGAAATTCTGCTCCTGATCTTTCAGTGCTACATATGGACAATGCGAATCCTGGTACTCTTGCCACCTATCCACAGGAATCGGAGAAGATTCTTAAAACAATAATTAAATATCATACCGCAGGGGATGTGACTGCATTGGGGATGGAAAGTGCCGACCCGAGGGTAATTGCAGCAAACTGTCTTAAGGCAAGCTCCGATGAAGTTCTTGAGGCAATTAAACTTGTGAATAAGTATGGAAGAATTAGAGGGTCAAACGGACTTCCTGAAATTCTTCCTGGCATCAATTTTGTACACGGGCTGATGGAAGAATCTAAACAAACTTTCCAACTTAATTATTCTTTCCTTAAGAATGTGCTCGATTCTGGAATGCTCCTGCGCAGGATCAACATTCGCCAGGTTATGTCTTTCCCCGGAACGCCTATTTACGGGAAGGAAAAAGCTGGGAGGCAAAACAAGAAACTCTTTCTGGACTATAAGGAAAAGATTCGAAAGACTATTGACCTTCCTATGTTGCGGCGCGTTGTGCCAGATGGCACGATACTCAGAGACGTAATGTGTGAAGTACATGAAAATGGAGTTACTTTTGGAAGACAGCTTGGCTCATACCCTTTGTTGATAGGGATTCCTACTTCTCTGCCTTTGCGAAAATTTACTGACGTTACCGTCACCGGGCATGGGATGCGCTCGATTACTAGTATTCCTTATCCTCTGCCTATAAACATGGCTTCTTTTTCCCTTGTAAAAGAATTACCTGGAATTAGCAGGAAAGTTGCTGCTTCAGTTATTGCTGGAATTCCTTATATTGATAGGGAAGATTTTCTCAGGCGTATAAAAGAAGGCGAAGAATTGGTAAAATTTATTAAAATTTGATTATTGTGATTTATGAGGTTTGTAATGTATTTGACTTTTAGGTACTCATTAACTGAATGACAGAAAAAATAGTCATCTGAATCGATTCAACAAATTCAATCTATCCAACTAAGAAAAGGGTACTGTTGGTTAACAGGAAACAATTAAATGTTTCTGAACTGGGTATCTTTGATTGATTACAATCAATTACCAGTGAAATTAATGATAAATTTTTGTGATCTCATAGATATTTAAAAGTCTAATAAATAAGGGATCTTAAAACATCAAAATATGCACTTTATAGATCCAAATTTCTGCAGCTGTACACTAAATGCCATCTCTTTTCTCGATATGGCAGTAGCTTAAAAATTAATCTAACTTTCAATGAATAATAGTGGGCAAATAGGCAAGAAAGTTATAGAAGATTTCGATAAACCCCTAAATATTGTCATATCCTTATAAATGACTATATATGATTCGTGAAAACCAGAGTATATCGAAATCCTCTTAATATATGTGCAGCTGCAGGGTAAATATTATAGAGGAATAATCTTCTCTCCGTACATCTCGTTTAATACCTGACCCATGGCAGCATAAATTGCTGAAAGGCCTACTATGATTCCCTCATAGCCAGCAATTTTGATTATTGCTGGGTTGGCCATGTAGTTACCTACGGCAAGCAAGAAGAACAGGATGGTCAACGACAGGAAAACAAACTGAAGAGCCCTTGTTGTTCTCAGTGAGCCTATGAACATATACAGGGTGAAGAGTCCCCATAAGAATAGATATGCTGCAAAGTCTGTTGCGTTTAGAGCAAGTGCTGCAAAATTATCTCCTAGCTTAGGAAGCAGAACAATTCCCACCAGAGTGAGCCAGAAAGCCCCGTATGATGTGAAGGCTAAAGAGCCAAAAGTGTTGCCTTTTTTCCATTCCTCGATTCCGGCAATAAGCTGAGCTAATCCACCGTAGAAGATGCCCATAGAAAGAACCACTCCTCCGAGTGAATAGAATCCTGCATTGTGCAGATTCAGAAGCACAGTAGTCATTCCAAAACCCATTAAACCCAGTGGAGCAGGGTTCGCGGTTTTATCTGCTATATTTACAGCCACATTACGGATGCTCGTGATATCTTTGATGTTTTCACTCATGAAATCCAATCCTCTTCCGTTGTCCGGATATTTAACATGAACTTCAATAAAAATTACATAGAAACCCTTTGCTTTTTTTGAGGTCTCTTTTTTCTACTTCACGATGGTATATGTAATTGTTAATACTTATAATTAAGGCAAGTAGATCTAATTTTCAACATATTATATATATATTTTTTGATATTTCTCAGCATATACTGTGTAATTTAATAACAGTTATTATAAAGTTTCATAACAACCTATTTATGAACGATTGTGGAATTCCCTTCATATGGCTCAGGCAAGAAGACCTCTTATGCTCATTATCCTCGATGGTTGGGGATACAGAGAAGATGAAGAAGGAAATGATATTTTGGCAGCTCTAACTCCAAACCTTGATATTCTGATGAAAGAATATCCCTGGTGTTTTTTAGAAGCTTCCGGGGAAGCAGTCGGCCTTCCAGAAGGTCAGATGGGAAACTCTGAAGTTGGGCATCTGAATATAGGGGCGGGAAGGATAGTGTACCAAGACCTTACCCGAATAAATCTCTCTATTAAAAATGGAGATTTTTTCAAAAACCCAGTTTTTCTGAATGCGATTTCAAATGTAAAAGTCAATGACTCAAGCCTTTACCTCATGGGACTTCTCTCCTACGGAGGTGTACACAGTTATATGACCCACATTTTTGCACTTATAAAACTTGCAAATGAAAACAAGCTAAATAAAGTTTACATACATGTTTTTCTGGATGGAAGAGACGTGCCCCCGAAGTCCGCTCTTGGCGCCATAAAGGAACTAGATGCTTTTTGTAAACAAAATGGGGATGCAAAAATAGCAACTGTTTCAGGGCGTTATTATGCAATGGACAGAGATAAGCGCTGGGATAGGACAAAAATTGCCTTTGACGCTCTAACAAATGGAATTGCCCCTTATACAGCTCCTAATGCAGAGACTGCAGTTTCCGAGGCCTATTTAAGGGGAGAGACCGATGAGTTTGTAAAACCAACTATAATCATTGATTCAGAAGGAAAGCCTGAAGCAATAATAAAAGATAATGATTCTGTGATCTTCTTCAATTTTAGGCCAGATCGGGCGCGACAACTTACCTGGGCTTTTGTGAAAGAGAACTTTGAAGACTTTGTGAGGGAAAAATGTCCGAAGGTTTACTATGTCTGCATGGTTCAGTATGATGAAAACCTGAATTTGGCCGTTGCTTTTCCTCCATACAAGCTGAAAAATGTGTTTGGAGAAGTCATTAGTAAGAAGGGACTTATTCAGCTCCGCATTGCTGAGACCGAGAAATATGCCCATGTAACTTTTTTCCTTAACGGAGGGCAGGAAAAATGCTATGAAGGTGAAGATCGTTGTCTGATCCCTTCTCCAAAGATCGCTACTTATGACCTTAAACCTGAAATGAGTGCTTATGAGGTTACTGATAAAGTTATCTGGAAAATTCAGTCAGGAAAATATGATGTTATTATACTTAACTTCGCAAACATGGATATGGTTGGCCATACCGGAATATGTGGAGCTGCAGTAAAGGCAATCGAAGCCGTGGATAGTTGTGTAGGCAGGATTGTAGCGGCTCTGAAAGAAAAGGGGGGCATCGCACTTATAACTGCAGATCATGGGAATGCCGAACAGATGATAGACACGGAAACAGGAGAACCACATACTGCACATACTTCAAATCCAGTAAGATGCATTTACGTAGGAAATGATGAGATAAAAGCTCTTAAGAATGGAAAACTCTGTGACCTTGCTCCTACTCTTCTGGAACTCCTCAACGTTCCAAAACCGCCGGAAATGACAGGAACATCACTTATTTTGAGAGATTAATTAAGGATGGAGAAAAATAATATGGAGCTTCAAGCATCTTAATTCTTCTTTTTAATTTCTATTTCTATATTCTTTTTATCTGTTTTTTTAGTTATGTGGTTTTGTAAGAAATTTAAAACTTGATAAGAAATTTTTGGGCAATAAAATGTCCGTAGCTACTTTGGCATTGTGAAACTAACTTATTTTTGAAGGTTTTCAATTCATTTTCACTCAAAGTTATACTTTCTGATAATTTTTATCTAATTATCTTATTTTTTCTATTTGGGTCTTAATCATTACTCCCATCACTTTCGAGTCTTTTAAATTTTTTTAGGGTTCTTCTCCAGTTTTGAAAAGAGAATAGAAGTTCATCCAAATTTATGAAATTACTTTACTCTTTTAGAATAATTAGTATGCTTATATACATTAAGTACTCCACCATCTGGTTCAGGTACTCAGTAAAATTCCACCCATTTTTCACAAATTCTGTAGGAAATTAATGTTGAATATTTATTTTTTCCTTTCGCAGTTTTTGTCTCAAGTTCTAGTTGATGGAGGGTAGTAAATTTTCAGTTTAAATTGCCCTGATACACATAGAATCATATTGTTTTTGGATGTAATGAAAATCGAATAATTACTATTCAATGATTATCTGTTGGATTGTATTTGCCAAGCTTAACTATGTTAATGTTTTCTTACACTCAGTGATACTTGATATTGCTTGGAGCATGCACTCCATCCAGTATTCAAAATAAAGGTAAAACATTTGTTTTTGACAATACCTCTGGTTTGGGCTTATTGCGGATTAGGTAAGAATATTTTATTGAGAATCGTTGGTTATATATCTTTGAATTTTTTGTGGTTTTAGGCTATAATAATCAACTGAAAAGAGTGAATAGAGGCCGTTTTTGTCTTTTTTATTTTCAAGTATCTTATGCATAATCAAAAGTGAGGTGGAAATTATAATGTAGGTTCCCATTTATTGGAGAAGTTGTTTTAATAACTCTAATTGCTAAATGGAAGATTTCAAGAGTTTTTCTTCATGAAATAAGTTTGCTTTATTGAGTGGAGTTGTTCCGAATGTATACCAATTTGCGGATAAATTTTGCAACGGTAGAATCATAAAAAGGATCAAAGGTAGCAAGGTGGTTTCTAATTAGATTGTTTAGGTAGCAACAAGAAAGAAAAATCACAAGTTAAGGTAATATTTTTAACTGTAACAAAAAATCAATTGGGTATGAAAAAACAATTATTGCTTTAATAAGGAAAATTACAAATTATATTGCATCTGATTGCGAGTGAAGAGATACTAATTGTAGTGAAGAGATATAGGAAAATGAAACCTAGTCTAAAAATAGAGAAAATTAAATAGAGGGTAATTGTTGAGACTATGTTCTTTTAGGTTATGTAAACATATAAAAATAAATAGTCAAAAAATTGTAATTATGGGAAAAGAGAACGAGGACTGTATCATGCGGAGGTAAATGGTGGGCAAGCAGACAAACAAATTATATATGTGTTTACATCTGCAGAATGTCAAATTTATGAACCGCCTTTGCTAAGTTTTTATTTTTTTCGCAAGTTTCTTTTACGGATTTAATTAATATAATATCAAGGTAAATAAGTAATCTTAGTTTTAAATTTGCTCTTAAGCCTCAAAACTCCTTTTCAGGCTTTGTTATAGGTTTTTAGGTTAGAGAAATTAACTGGAAGTCTGGATTCATGGAAATTAATTGGAACAAAGTTATTGTTAAAAAAAGTAAAAGTTCAGAGAACTAAATGGAAGGAGTTTATTTATGCAGTTGAAGCTGGAACGTCTTAATATCAAAATAGGACAACACAAAGTGTTGTTGAATATTGCCGATGCGAAGGAACTGGGGGTTAAGCATGGGGATAGGATCCGCATCCGTGGGCATGAAAGCCTTACTGCTATTGTGGACACAACTGATGATATGATTCCTCCTGGCGTTCTAGGAGCTTTTGTCGAAATTTACAGGCATTTCAAGGACTGGGATAAACCGGTCGAAGTTGTACCAGCATTACGCTCAAAATCTGGAACCGTGATTAAAAAACTTATGGATAAAAAACCTATTACGCAAGAAGAAATTAAGATGTTAGTAAATGATATAGTGGAGGAAAACCTCAGTGATGTCGAACTTTCGGCTTTTATAACGTCTACTTATATCCATGGGATGACTGATGACGAGGTAGAATGGCTGACAAGAGCTATGATAGATAGTGGAGATAAGATCGAATTTGATACGCATCCTATCATGGACAAGCATTCCATAGGTGGAGTGCCAGGAAACAAGATTTCCCTTCTTGTTGTTCCTGTAGTTGCTGCAAATGGACTTTTGATTCCAAAGACAAGTTCCAGGGCAATCACAGGTGCAGGTGGAACTGCAGACCTTATGGAAGTACTCTGTTCTGTCGAATTTACCTCCATGGAAGTCAAGGAGATAACCGAGAAAGTGGGAGGAGCTCTTGTATGGGGAGGGGCCACTAACATTGCTCCGGCAGATGACAAACTAATCAGAGTTGAATATCCCCTCTCAATTGATCCTTACTACCAGATGCTTGCATCAATTATGGCAAAAAAGGGGGCTATAGGGGCTGACAACGTGGTAATCGACATTCCTATCGGAGCCGGCACCAAAGTTCCAACCATCCAGGAGGGGCAAAAATTGGCAAGAGACCTTATTAATCTTGGGCACAGGCTTGGAATGAATGTAGAGTGTGCCATTACCTACGGGTCTTCTCCCATAGGAAGAAAGGTAGGCCCAGCGCTGGAAGTAAGGGAAGCTCTTAGAGTTCTGGAAAGCATGGAAGGCCCAAATAGCCTTATTGAAAAGAGTGCTGGTATTGCGGGTATCCTGCTAGAAATGGGTGGTGCAGCTCCGAAGGACCACGGTAAAGAACTTGCTCTAGAAACGCTCAGGAATGGGAAAGCTCTGGAAAAGATGAAACAGATCATTGAAGCTCAGGGAGGAGACCCGAATATAACTTCTGATGCTATTCCGGTTGGAAAATATACCGCCGACCTTTTTGCTTCTACTGACGGATACGTTATAGAATTTGACAATAAATGGATAATTGAAGTTGCCAGGGTTGCAGGTGCTCCTAACGACAAGGGAGCTGGGGTTGCTATTCATAAGAAAATGGGTGAGTCAGTCAAAAAAGGAGACTCAATTCTGACTATCTATGCGGAAAAGGAGTTCAAGCTTGAAACTGCATTGACAACAGCTCAGAGAACGAATCCAATAATAGTCGAAGGAATGCTTTTGAGAAGAATCCCTGGAAATTTTGGATTCCAATAATCTTCTCTTGTATTCTTCATTTTTTCAGTGAAATCCTTTAATACCTATTCTAGCTTTAGCACGAGCATGAAAAAAGTTATTTTGTTGCGCTTGGGGCATCGCCCTGGAAGAGATAAAAGGATCACTACCCATGTTGGTTTGACAGCTAGGTTGCTTGGTGCAGATGGTATGCTTCTTGCTGCTGATGACCCAGTTGTAGTAAAGACTCTTGAGGATGTTGTCAGGCGTTGGGGGGGGAACTTTTACATTAAAAATAAAGTTAATTTCAATCAAGAAATCAAGGAGTGGAAAGCTGGCGGTGGAAAAGTTTGCCATCTTTCGATGTATGGGGTCAATCTACCCAATGTTACTGATGAACTTAAAAAATGTGATAAGCTTATGATTGTCGTAGGAGCCGAGAAGGTCCCTCCGGAAATTTACGACCTCGCTGACTGGAATATTGCAGTGGGCAATCAGCCCCACTCTGAAGTTGCTGCTCTTGCAATTACAATGGATAGAATTGCTGATGTAGATACGCTGGGTAAAAAATTTCCTGGTGCTGAATTGACAATTATCCCCACAAAAAAAGGTAAACAGGTTATTGAAAATGTAAGGAATCGATAAAATTATCTTTGTATAATTTGTTATTAATATCTAACATGTCTCAGATTCAAAATGGTTACTAGTCTAGTAGCCTTCTGAGTGAATATACAATTTTTTCTCGGAACAAGGAAAAATTGGATGTAGAATAAATTATTTTTATTGCTGGTTAAACATTAAAGAGATTTTGTTGTCTGTGTGCTTAAAATCCTAAGGTTATTGCTTATATTGAGAGTTTTGAATATCAAATTAAAGAACTCACTAAAAGATTAATTTTATTAGAATCTCGCTCAAATCATAATATTCGTAACATTAGCAAACATACTTCAACTGATCTTTTTGTCAAAGAGGAACCTAATTTGAATAGTGTAAGCAAAATAAGGAAACTAATCATCTCATAAATCGCCTAACTTAGTTATTCTACATATTATGAGTTAATAATGATAGGTACATAAACATTATAATCGTAAATATAGTACGGAATCAGCCACTGATAAGCTCAAGGTAAAGTCACCATTCAATAGCAATGGTTATATTTGTATGCTAGCATATCAAATCTATCCTAACGTCGCTAAAGTGGTTTACGTGAATTTTGTGGGCTAAGGGGTTTTAGATCGCGTATTTGGAAGATTGTGAATTTTGGCAAGTCTAAAAAATATTAAAATTTCGAAAAGTCCACTCAATAGTGAAGTGCCTTTTATTTCAAATTTCTGGGCTGCTTATGCTCAGGTACCACGGGCAAATCCATGGTATTGATCAAAATGGGGCTTTTGTTATCCTTTGCTCTTTCAATAACTAATTCTTTTCCTTTTTGCGTCAAAGCAAAAAGTGGAATTGCAGCCGCTACCTGAACAAGGGGCTCTGCAAGCTCCCTAATATATTTAGAAGCACAACTGATCACAATATCTAAATTTTTTAGAATAATTTGAGCTTCTTCCTTATCGATGCCTGTTACGTGCACGCCAATGATTATAATATCAATTTTTAATTCTTTTTCGAGCTCTCGTAGTTGTTTTGCGGTTTTTGAATTAGCTACAGTTACTGCTATCTTTTTATAACCAAGTTCTACAGCTTTTCTGATTCCACCGACAGGATCGCTGGCTGCGGTTTTAGGATATAGCACTGTTCCCCCTAGTTCTTGAATCCCGTTTATAATGCCTTCTATTAGCTCGGTTTCGACCAATCCTGACCATCCTACCCCCAATACCTTGGACAAGAGCTGGATTGTTGGATATGACAGTTCCTGCTTCATCACAGGCAGTTACAGTTGTCAAGAAACTAGAATTCTATAAGAAATTATGTAAAGAGACTCTGATCCAAAACCGAGTGATTTTTAGTTTTATACTAATCACTGCATTGGCACTATGTTCGGAAAAATAATGTTTCAGGCTTTCGCTGAGGATTATTTCAAAACTTAAAATTTACTTAATTGAATCTATTATTTCTAAGGACTGATCAAGTTTGAATCATAAAAACATCCTTAAGGCTCTCAATGATTAAGAATAAAATTACTTTTGGGATGAATTTTTTAGATCATTTTTCATTAAATTGTATTCCGAACACTTTCAGCCTTTGCTTCAGCTTTTGCATTAAATTTGGCAGCATCGATTATAAATCTCTCGTGTGTGCCTTCAGAAATCTTTTCAACACCATCATCAGCTATGATTGAAAAGGTGAGCTTTCTTCCTTCGATTTTTTCCACCTTTATTTTTACAGTAACAATTAGACCAGGGGGCGTGGCCGCCGAATGACTTAGTTTAACATCTGTGCCCACGGTCTGCTCACTAGGCCAGTCTAGATAAGGATTTATTGCTTGGATGCAGGTCCATTCAAATAATCCGACCATAAAACCGGTAGCAAAAACTTTGGGCATAACCTGAAATTCAGATGATTTTGGATAAAGAAAGGGAACAGTCTTATTTTCGGAGATTTTAAACTTAAATTCGTAGAATAAACTAGGCTTCAGAGCAGAACTATCCATCTTAATCACATCCTTTTAGAATTATTCATATGGATGAATTTCTTTTTTAAGTTAGGATTTTATGTAATTGAACTTAGAAGACATCAGCACCTGACTTTAAAATATTTTAACTTTTGTAATATCCAAATTCAAATTATGATGTCTTAAATGCTTGATCTTTACTTTGAATACGTAATTTATAACTTAATAAGGGGTTATATCTAAATCTTTAAATTTTTTGGAATCTGCAAAAATAATTGTCACTAAATCTACAAAGCATTATCTTTTAGAGACATACTTATTTCCTGTTATCAAGTTTTCATTTCTATAAATGAGTATTCAATGGCAGTGTACCTAAAGTCCTGTAAATTCTGATTGACTCTGCATCCTTTTTCTGAACCACAAAAAATATGATTTGTCTTTCATATGGATGCATAGATTTTATCACAAAAAAATTGTGCATCAGTTAAAATCAAAAAGAATACGATAAACCCCTAAATATCATGACAATATTTAAAACTATTACGAAGCAGTTAATATATAAATAGTAATAAGTAGACAGTGTTGGTATGACTGAACGGCAAGTAGAAAGTGTGGTTATCGAAATCCCAAAAGGAAGTCGGAACAAATACGAGTATGATAAAAAACAGAAAGTCATTAAATTTAACAGAATGCTTTATTCTTCAATGGTATATCCCTGTGATTATGGGTTTTTTCCCGATACTATAGCCACTTGATGGTGATCCCTTATATGCCTTTGTTTTAACATGGGAACCTACATTTCCAGGATGTGTAATAGATGTATATCCTATCGCATTGTTTGATATGGAAGATGATAAGGGAATAGATGAAAAGATACTCTGTGTTCCAAAGAGTGATCCATTGTGGAATTATATGTAGAAACAATTGAACAGGTTCCTCCTCACCTATTAAAGGAAATCACTCACTTTTTTGAAACTTATAAGAATTTAGAGAACAAACACGTGATAATTATTGGTTGGGAAGGTCTCAAAACAGCAACCAATATACTCCAAGAAGCTAAATCTATATATGTTGAACAAAATGAAATTGCGGATGGCCACTCTGCCCTTAACAAGCTGTCTGACAGTTATTAGCAATAATAAATATTAATCATCGATCAATTAGCTCGTTTTTATTAATAAATCCATATTTGCCATAAAGCATCACTGAAATGCGGAACAAAAAAACAGAAAAATGACTATACTTTTATTTTTGAAACAAAAACAACTAAAAAATAGAAGACTATCCATGCTTGCATAAATTATTTCTCTAATATTAGTAAACTTCTCTCTGAAAGGGGATGAAGTCCACCTAGACCTTTAAGTCTAAACCACTTATGCTACCGACTTCTACACAATCATCGAGGCTTTTGACTTGTACACACTTCTACTAGTAGGCATA
>Ga0182014_10006234_pt1 | contig 12922 bp, 10 predicted proteins | sample 612S2DmetaG_FD_120489 | JGI IMG/M metagenome (GOLD analysis project Ga0182014, IMG submission 120489) | Permafrost microbial communities from Stordalen Mire, Sweden - 612S2D metaG | ecosystem: Environmental > Terrestrial > Soil > Wetlands > Permafrost | place: Sweden: Stordalen | collected... | reverse complement strand
TGGTGGTGGTGCCGTTGCGCATCGGTGGCGGAACGCGGCTCAAGATCTATGAAGCGATGGCGATGGGCAAAGCGCTGGTCTCGACCTCCATCGGAGCCGAGGGACTCAGCTTCGAGAACGGACGGGATCTCCTGCTCGCCGACGATGCCTCTTCGTTTGGCGACGCCATTCTTCTTCTTCTTCGCGATGCTCAGGTGCGAAGAAAGTTCGAGCAGGCTGCGGTGCAACTGGCCGCGCAGTTTGACTGGTCGGTGGTTGCCGGGCAGTTTGCCGAAGTGCTGCAGAAGATCGCATCGGGCGCTTCTGTGCGGCCGCGGGCAAACCAGCCTGCGGCGGTCAACCGCTAGGCGGAAGGTTTCCGTTCCCGGATTCGCACTCGCTGTACATGCCCGCTGAGTGGCTTTTTCCCGCGGTCGGCGCAGGCGCGGGAGTTCCATGCGATCAAATCTCGGATATCTGTGCTATACACGTCCCGGCGGATTCGGCATTTCTTCTAAGCGCGTGGTTCGCGGGCAGCCTCATCGTGCCGATTACATTTTAATGTCTAGGGCGGCTTGCCAGTCTCACTCTGCAATCTAGCTTCTGACTTCTGCAACTTCAGTTCTTGACTGGCTTACCGAACTTCTCCGCCATGGCGAACATGAGGCGCACCGTGTCCATGTCTTTCGCTTGCACCTTGCTGGCAGGAACCTTGCAGCCGGCGATTTTTTGAAGTTCCAAAAAGATCTCGATCAGCGCGAAAGAATCGACCAGACCGGAAGAGACCAGCGGCGTGTCTTCAGTGATTTCACTCTTGCCCTTAATTACTTTTGCGGCGATATAGCAGGTCAATTCCTTCATCATTTCGCTGCGGTCTGCTACCTGCTCAACTCCCATGATTGACCTTCCCCAGGGCTCGGTAAATTTTGGACTCCATCATCCTTTTTTTCGTCTTTACAAACTTGAATTGGGCCCTGCCTACCGCTTCCGCGTCGCTGGCATCGGATTAGCGGCAAAGAAGAGCCAGCGTGCGGTGTTGTATGGCTGCTTCCAGGAGTGCGCGAGATTCGGTTCCCAGATGAATTGGACTTCGACATCATCCGTGCAGCCCGTGGCAATGTTGCCCGTCAGACCCGACATACCCGGAGTGGGCGCATCGTTCGCGTTGTTGGGCGCACCATCCGAACACAGAGTCTCGGTGGTTTGAAGCACAGTGCAGCTATTCTGTTGCACCCAGTAGTTGAAAGTGTCATCGACCGTGTCCAGCGTGAAAGTAACGCCAGAGTACAGGGTCGTACCGTAGTTGCAGGGAGGCAGTTCTTTATCAAGCGTGCCGTGCCACTCCTGAACAGCAATGGGCGGGAACGGGTTCGGAGCGGTCGGCAAGGCCAGCGGTGGAGACACGATCCCTTGCACGGCGGCGAGTTGGCCCGAAGCGGGAGAAATGGCCGCCACCACATTCGAGAGGTCGACGCCGACCCGCTCCGCCATTTCAGCACCCGAGGAGAAGCCGGCCACGTACACCATACGGGGATTCACGTTGTACTGCGTTATCAGATTGGCGATCAATGCTCCCAGGAAGCCGGAATCGTCAGGGCAATCTTGTGCGCCACACCCCTGTGCATAGGGAAACGCCGCATCCAGAAAATAAGCGTTCCAGTTCCACTGGTACGTTGTCGGGTCGTAGGTGGAAGCGGGTTGGACCAGAATAAAACCGTACTGGTTGGCAACGCCTTGCCAGCCCCAATTCAACGTAATGACGGGCGTTGGGTCAGAACCAGTGGATTTGGTGGTCTGCGTTCCATGCAGCATCAGGACCACGGGCGGACTCGCGGGGAGAACCGCTGGCAGATAAACTTCGTAATAACGCGTGATGCCATCCCATGTCATCGTGGAATCAATATATGTGCCGGTATCCACCGTTTGGTCCAGTACGGCGGAGGTGCTGGTGGTGAATGAACTGCTACCGTTATAGACCGCTGTAATCGACTCGGTGCCGGCGGGTAACTTGGTGGCCGTGTAGTTGGCTACACCGCCGGAAAGCGATACAGTCCCTAGCGTCGTGCTCCCATTGTAAAACACCACCTTGCCGGTGACCGTACCGCTGAATTCCGGTGCCACGCTCGCCGTAAAAGTCACTGACTGCCCAACGTTTGACGGATTCGGCGAGGAACCCAAAGTCGTTGTTGTCGCGGCTGGGTCTACCACCTGCTTCACCGTGTTCGAGGTGCTGCCGGCCAAGGTCGAGTCGCCGAAGTACACCGCCTTGATGTTGTCTGTGCCGCCCGTCGTCAGCGTCGAGATCGCAAAAGTGGCCGTGCCGCCACTCAACGCCCCCGTTCCCAGTACGCTCGTTCTTCCCATGAATGTAACCGTTTCTCCGTCCGGCGGAGCAGGAGTAACCACTGCGGTGAAGGTCACCGCTTGCCCATAGGTGGACGGATTCAGCGAAGACGTGAGCGTAGTCCTGGTGCTGGTCAACGCCACGCTCAGGCTGGAAGCTGTTCCCAGCAATAAGACAACCAGGATTCTAGCGCTTTTCATCAATGGGCTCTGTCCTCACTTTTGCCACGGTTGGGTTAATCTTGTTTCCTGAGCTCTCTTCAATTTGTAAATACCCTTAAGAAAACCTATCCACAAGAAAACCTGTCCACCTAACTGATTTGGGCTCGAGTGGTCCATCGGTAGGGGCTACCGACTAATTTACCGCAGAATACCATGCCCGGCGGGCCTGTCAATACCACGGAACTGCCATGGGGGCGCGCCTGTAAACTATTGATAATAAGCACCTAAGATTGGCGGGGCTAGTCGGGCTCGAACCGATGACGACTAGCTCCAACAATCTTCTCAATTACTTGCCGACTTTTTTCGCCGTGTTCGGTCATCGAAAAAGCCTGTCTTAAATTGCGCCGTAATGAACCGTGAATCCATTGCGCTCGCTTTGGCAAACTAAACGCCCTTTCCTCATCGAATGGGGCGTGTTTGCGACCTCGCTTGTTGTTGTGTTGCTGGTGATGAGCTGACATGATCAGTTTGGGAATGACCGCCGCTAACCTAAGCTCCGCGGTATTTTGCCGATTTCGTGAGACCGCGAAGCGGAAGGTCTTTGTTTTCAACAAAGGTTGTCGACAAGATAAAATAGTGACGAATTGATGCCACTATTTGTCTTGCATTACTCTTGACCACGGATGGGCAGTACGGGGATAGTGATCTTATGTTGAAACGCATCATTGCAGGAACGAAGCGTGCATTTGGATTAAAGCCTGCAGGCCGCAATCTGACTGTCTTCCCCGACGATGCTTTTCTTGTCTCCTATCCCAAATCGGGGAACACATGGGCGCGCTTTTTGATTGCGAATCTTCTTCGACCGCAGGAGGAGGTTGGTTTCTCCAACATTCACAAGATCATTCCGGGGATTGACGTGGTTCGCCATCGCGACATGCTTCGATTTCCCCGGCCGCGCATTATCAAGAGCCATCAATACTTTGACCCGCGATATCGGCGCGTTGTCTACATCGTTCGCGATCCTCGGGATGTGGCGCTATCGGAATATCATGCCCAACGCAAAAGCAAACGCATTAGCGACCATTATCCAATCGAGGAGTTTGTCCGCCGCTTTCTGGCAGGCGAGAGCTGCGACTATGGCTCCTGGGGTGAGCACGCAGCCAGTTGGCTCTCGACTCGTTATGGTCAGCCTGGATTCCTGCTGCTGCGCTACGAAGACATGCTCCAGGACACGGCGCGCGAGTTGTCCAGAATGGCTCGCTTCCTCGGGCTTCATCCGACTTCAGAGCTGATCCAGCAGTCTGTCTCGCGGAGTCGGGCTGATAAAATGCGGAAGTTGGAGGAATCGCAGGCTGGTCTCTTTAATGCCACCAAGGACACACGCCAGGACATTCTGTTCGTGCGTAGTGCAAAAGCTGGTGGATGGCATTCTGAATTACCCGAGACCTCTATATTGCAAATCGAGCAGGCGTGGGGACACCTGATCCGGTGGTTGGGATACGAATTGGTCATGGAAGGGAAAGGGAGTGTGGCGGAGCCCGCTTTCCCGCTCTCGGCAGTGGACGGGCCAGCGTTATCCCGATAAAAACTGTTATCGCCTCTGCTTTTGGTAGTGCTATTAGCTGCGCCGTGGCGGGTTTGCCGGAGCGGGTAAGGAAACATCATCTAACATATTTGAAAGCTCTTCAGTCGAGAGGTCCCCGCCTGCCCGGGTGCGGGAAAATGGCTGTTTGAGATATCGCGGTAACTGAGCGTCTATGCACAAGTTTGAAAAACGGCAAATCATCAAGAACATCGGTTCGAGCTGGTTTGCTTTGGGAACGAATATATTAGTTGGACTCTTCCTGTCGCCATTCATTCTCCATCGGTTGGGCGATTCCGCGTTCGGTGTGTGGGTTCTTACTTTCTCGATTACGGGTTATTACGGCCTCTTCGATCTTGGCATCCGCTCTTCGGTCGTTCGCTATGTTTCCAAGCATCTGGCCACCGGGAGCAGGGAGGATCTGGCAAAGCTGATCAACACCGCGCTATTCGGATATGGCTGTATCGGGTTGGTGTCCCTAGGTGTAACCGCGGTCCTTTCCTTCCGCCTGAGTACCCTCTTCCGCATCCCTCCCGAATTCCGCTCGACTGCGCACCTGCTGATCTGGATGGTCGGCACGTCCGTGGCGCTCGGCTTTCCCCTGGGCGTCGTAGGCGGTTTTCTGGAGGGCTTGCAGCGCTTTGAGATTTTGAACGGGACCAACATAGCGTCAACGCTCTTGCGGGCCCTTTTGATCGTGCTCGCCCTTCAACATGGGCGCGGGCTGCTGACGATCACCTTCATCACTGTCGCTCTGCCGCTGCTCGGATCTGTCGTACTCGTCTTGATCGCGTTGCGCCTTCGCCCGGTTTTGTTTGGATGGAAGTACGTCGATCGCTCGACTTTTCGTACGATCGTCCACTACAGCAGCACCACTTTCATGATCATGGTCGCCGGACGGCTCAAGTTCAGGACCGACGAGATCGTGATCGGCAGTATGCTTTCTGCGGCCGCCATCACCTACTTCAACATTGGTGCGCGCATCGTAGATTACGCCGGCGGAGTCGTAAACTCGCTCGCGCAGAACTTCCTGCCCGTGGCCAGCCAGTCCGAAGCAACCGGGAATATCAGCCGTTTGCGCAAACTGTTTGTGGCCGGCAACCGCTTCTGCGCGTTCACGATTTTCCCCATGACGGCTGCGCTTCTCATCCTGGGCAAGTCGGTGATCGAAGTGTGGGTCGGAAAGAAGTACATTGCCACCAGTTACCCCGTCCTGGTAATCCTGATCATCCCTTCTACGATCATGCTGGCACAAGCGGTGTCAGGACGAATCCTGTTCGGAATGAGCAAACATCGCACCTGGGCCTGGGTGACGCTCATTGAAGGTGTTTGCAATCTGATTCTCAGCATCATCCTCGTGCGCCCCTACGGAATCATCGGCGACGCGTTGGGAACCGCGATACCGCTGACCTGCAGCATGGTGCTCTTCATGCCCCATCATCTGTGCCGCTTGCTTGGAATCCGTCTGCGTACCTACCTGCGAGAAGCGTTCATTTTGCCGCTTTTGATTACTGCACCGCTCGTGGTCGTACTTCTTCTGATGAAGAAATGGTTCATACCGCACACTTATCGTCAGCTGGCAGTGCAGTTAGTGATCGGAGGGGCGGTTTACGGACTGGGACTGCTGTGGGTATTTGCGACCAAGCGAGCTCTAAGCGTCGGCGAACTTGCCGCAAAACAAGCGCCCGCACCAATCGAAAATGACATCAGCGCCTCGGCAGTGAGTCTCGCAGAATCCAGCGATAGATAGCTGGCCGAGGAGTTTGGCAAGCCCATCAACTAAGGCCTGCAACGCGTCCTGCGCCACCCTGCCAGAGTTCAAGTTATTGTTTTGGGTGAGAAGCGAAAAACTGCCAGCGCGCCTCGTTGTTCGCCGGGTCCCAACCATGCCCTAGTTTTTCTTCCCATATGAACTGGACCTCAACGTTGTTCGTGCAACCGGTGGCGTCATTACCCGTAGTACTTGGGTTGGCCTTTCCTTTTTCGCACAAGGGCTCATTGTTCTGGAACACGGTGCAAGCATTCTGCGCCGTCCAGTAATTGAAGGTTTGGTCCACGGTGGCCATATAAAACGTGTACCCCGAGTACAACGTTGTGCCATTGTTGCAGGGCGGCAAAACGTGATCGTTTGTCCCCTGCCACTCCTGCACGGAAACGGGTGCCACGGGGGGACCGGGCAACGTAATGGGAAGAGATGACTGTCCGACGATTTGACCTGATGCAGGAATGATCGCCGCGACTAGGTCCGAGATCTCAACGCCGACTCGCTCGGCCATCATCGCACCCGACGACATTCCCGCGACGAATACCTGATTGGGATCTATGTTGTATTGCTCCGTCAGGGTGACGATCAGGTTGCGCAAAAATCCGGCATCGTCGGGGCAAGCCGTTGCGGGTGGCACGGTACACGTCCCGACCTCGGCCGGGGTAAAAGCTTCATTCAGGTAATATGCATTCCAATTCCATTGTCCGCTCTGGGAGTTATAAGTTGAAGCTGGCACCACGAGTATGAACTTATACTGGTTAGAGAGGGGCAGCCACTCATAACTGTTCGAAATCGGTGGTTCGTTTGCTGGGTTCAAACTCGTTGCGTGAAGCATTACCAGCAGTGGCGGGTTAGATGGCAGACCTGTCGGTACATGAACATAGTAATAGCGAGTAATGCCATCCCACACCATGGTCGCGTTATAACTTAGGGTCTTGTTAGAAGTTTCCCCGCCCACGAGTGATCTGGCACTGCTCTGTCCACTGGACAACATGGAAGTTGCCAGCAGGAAGGCAATGAAAAAAACGATCATCGATGCGGACAGACTCTTAGCTTTCATAAATCCACTCCTCGCTTCGGTTGGAGAGCATTGCGGTAATCTGCGGTCGATCAATTTCCCGTTTACGTTCAATGGCATCTGTTGAAAGTCGCAGATCCGGCGGTTGGGGGACCACAAGATCCCAGTACGATACCACATCATGGTGCCGCTGTGTTCCCGTTGGCCGCAACTTCAGGCCGTTTTTTCTCTCTGACCGTGAGCTCATGGTTCTGTTTGATTCGCCCTGGACTCTGTCAAATGCGCACTGCGAGTCTTCGAACCCAGAACCGAATTCTTCGCAATGGCTTGATTCGGTGGATTTTCCAGAATCTGAAACAGCCGGTCAGCAGCGATTTGATTGCCTGTTGCGTTCAAATGAGCGACACCTCTGTACAGCGGGGTCTTCGTGTCATCCAAAAGATCCCCGAGATAGTACAAGTCCGGGCGACTGATTTCGCGGCACTTTTCGTACGCCGCGCGATAGACCAAATCCATGCCGGGAAACCTCTTCTTCAGTCGCCGGCTCAGTTCTGCTTCATCCGCTGTCAGCTGCTTGTGGCCAACTGCCATGTTGGGATACCAAATAAAAATCGGACGAAACCCGTACTGTTTCGCTAGGAGTTCGATAATGTTCATGTTTTCCTGATAGTTCTGCATAATGGCACGGGACCACGTCTGGGCGTCGCTCTCGGAAACGCTATCGTTGCTCTCCTCCTTGGGCGATACTCTGGCCGCTATGTTTTCCAATAGCCGATAGGTGTTGCTTCGACTGAGGTAGGAAAATCCTGACTTTCGCTCGGTGATCCAAGTGTCGAGATAGTTCTTGAAGTCGAGATAGTTACTATGCACGTCCACTTGCTTGTTCTCATAGGCGGTAAACGCCTCCGTGCCTCCGTCGTAAAATAGGACAGCATCCGGTTTGCGGTCAGCGTGTTTGAGTTGCTGAACAAGCTCGAAGAGCTCTTGAGTATTTGCCCAACCTTTTTCCCCGTAATTCACTATGCAGACTTGCCGGCCCGCTTTCCCGTAATCTGCCGCCACCAGCGAGGGAATTGTCTCTGAGTCCGGACTGCCCCAGCCCCACATCACGGAGTCTCCGAACATCCACACCGTGAAGGTCGTTGCGTCGCAGTGGGTGTGGAGGGTGCGCCGGATACCGTCCGCGTTGATCGAAATAGCACTGCCGTTAAAGGGAGCTCGTCGCCACAGGACGTAAGGCTCGTATTGCACTTTCTGCGCAGGCTCTTGTTCTCTCCAATACTGGCGCTCTTCAGCGGTCCCTTGAACAACTGCCGCTTCGACCTCCGGCCCCATACTGTGTCGATTCTCGACCCCACGCCAATAGCTGAACCCTTCCACCCCGACCAGGAGAATCAATCCTAGCGTCACGGCCACGCATAGGCGCAGGACGAAAGCGCGCGCGAGGGATCCGTAGCGAGTTGGGGGCGGCTGGTGAACGCCGACGATTGGTTCATTCTTGGCGGACGACGGCGGCTGAGACGAGCCGCTGGCACGCCCTGCTTCCTGTGAAACTACCATAGTGGCACCTGATTCCATCCTTCCTGGAACCTGAATGACGCTTGCTCAAGACGCGTCCGCAACGGGCCTGCCTGCAAAATCACTCCCGAATTCGATGCACCACGACGACAATGAGATTGCGCAAACCAGCAACCTCATGGTGCTCTTCGAACTCCCGTAAACCGGTTCCCGTGATGACCCAATTCTAGATTCCACCCCGAGTTCTCGCCATTCCGATCTGCACCGTCAGAAGCTGGCGCCTTGAACGATTATCCCACTGCAGGATCCGGCTAGAGCGACGTGAGGCGCATCCAGCGCGGGCCCGAGCACGACGATCAGCCCTGGTCCCCGAGTTCCCTTTTCGATGGCCTGCGCCGGCTACAACTAAGCCGGGAAACCTTCAAAACCTCAAGTCCGAAGCCGTTCACTGCGCTGCCGCACAGGTTAGAGCAGCAAGCCAGGCTCCATTCGTTCGGCACCGGCCCTTCCCTTGTACTAGCATCCCATTTGATTTCAATAGATTAGAGTTACCGTTCTTGAGTGTGCTCTCCTGTGTTGGGAAAAAGCAAAAACTGGGGAAATATATTGCACTCAGCAGAATGACGAAACCCTCTCCGCGCATCAAGCCTCGGTCAAAGCCAAATGGGGCTCACTTCCTCTTCCGGTCGCGATTCATAAGTCTCTGAAAAACTCAACATTTGGAATATCACGCAGCCAACAATCAATATAGGATGATATTTTGCCATAAGAATTATCGTACGCGATGACCTTTCGCCCCAGCAGAGCTGCAAGAATAACGCCGTGAAGACGGTTGGTAACAATCGTGCTGTGAGGCGCGAAAAGAGAAACGGCGCGGCGGATAATCATTCTTGATACGAATGCCCAAACAGCAGAGGCCGGAAGGGCGTTTCCGCACCCCGCGTCGCGCCATATAACATGTCTCCCGAACTCAAAGGCAACGGCCGTCGGGCCCTCAAATAGATTGTCCCAATCGATTGAATTTGAACGCCTGGCGGAGGCGGGAAGATGGCCTTCTTCTTTGTCGCGGCGCAGAAGATAAAGCGGCGCTTCTTGCGTGGCTTTCGGCGCTCGAAGAAAACCCCAAAGGGCATGCGCCATGTCGAGACAAAGATGCAGGTTGGGGATCCCCTGCTCTTGTAAAATGGCCAATGAGTTTCTATCCCTGACAAAAATGTGCAAATCGGGATGGCGCTTCATTATCTCGCAGGATTTTTGCAGCACGTCCTTGCTTCCAAAATGGACCGACTGCGGAAAAACAATGATGCGCTTGTTCGGATAGGCCGCAATAACCTCTTCACGAAGCTTTTGATGATCGGGCCATAAATCCCCAAAATTGCCGCCGCCGCCAAAACAAATGGTTTGGCATTTCTCGAGATTCTTCCGCGCCCCTTTTCCTATATTCTGCCTGCTGTATTGCCCCAAGGGCTTTCGCCTATGCCGCTCAAAAAGCGCGCATGTACCCGCCCAAATCATTAAATCCCCGACATTGCCGTAAACCGGATAATCAAGATAGACAAAATCACCCTTTATCAATTTCAGTATGACATCAAGTTTCTGTGACAGCCGCGCCATCAGATGGTCATCTAAGATCGTGTGTGATCTCTCATCGCCTTCATAACTCACAATTCTGCGGCGAAAGCTGGCCAAGGCATTTACCAGAGGCAGCAGGTGTAGTCGAGAGACCCGTTTAAGGTCAGCCCGCAGCCGCTCGCGCTCCACGTAGAGGCCAGAGATAATGAGGTTCCTCTCGATAATCTCGTCATAGAATCTTGCCTCGGGGATGACGGCCTTCGGCGTTGTCGGGATAGCGGACTGGCCGTCGCGCCAGGAATCGCGGTTATAACCCAGTCGCTCGAAATCCTCCTGATATAGCGAATAGACCTTGTCTGCCAGATCCTGGTTGTAGGTGGCGAGGCCGACTGGTGCGGAGACGTTTTTCCTGCCCATCATGAATGGTTCTGCAAGCCCGAGATGTTGTTGGAACCGGGCCAGAGTTGCGGCCATGTCCTCGACCTTACCCACATGAGAGAAGCTCAGTGCTTCGAGAAACAGATGATCGACCTGGCACCGCCAGTGCGGATCAGCCTCGCTCAGATCGCCCCTGGCCTGGAGATAGCCCACAAACTCATCAAACGCAATGAGCTCCTTCGCATGCATATCCGGCAGGCGGCCCTTGATTTCCAAGTACAAGCGTTCGCAGCCCGGTTCACAGGGCACCACTTTGTTCTTCCAGGCCGAAACTAAACGCGTGTAAGGATTGCGGACGATCGTAAATCGAAAGAAGCTGTCTGATTCAAGGACCTCTTTTTGCGTGGCGTCGTCCAAATCGACCAGGGAAGGTAGCGGCACGTTTTCGCGAGCGTGGACAAACATTTCGCGGCGGGTTTCCATGAGCTTGCCTACAAAAAGCTGAATCGGCGGCGCGCCATGTTGAAGACGCAGCAGTTCCTTCATTTGCGTGCAGGCTGCTTTCGGAACTTCGAAATAAAGGTAGCGCTTACTGAGATCGACAAAACTTGAGTGACGAAGCCGCTTCGATATATCGCTGGGGTCGATATGCGGGTAACGACTTAAAATCTCTCGTACAACGTATGGATAGGTCATAGCTGAGGCGCGTCGAACCGCGATTGAATTTGAGCTAACGACTTCGATCCGCCAAGTTTGGTCACGTGGTTGATGCGAGTTCATACCCGGTCAATCTCATCAGGTGTCCCCAGGCAGATTCAATTTCCGCGATCGAACTTGCACCGAGCGCCGTCCGCCACTGCCCCGACTTGGCCTGGCGCACAAAGGGAATGTCCTTCCGGGTCTCTCGGGTGGTTGCCCATTGAAGGTTCTGCGCGGATTCCAGCTTCCTCATCGAATCGGCCGAGCTTCGTGCGACGGCTTGTTCGATCCGCTCGGGGCTAGCCTCGAGTCCTAAAACCTCAGCAATCCGGCGAAGCCCGGCGGGGGCGTCCTGCAAAAGATCCTCGTAGCGCACCAGAAGGAACTCACGCCCATGTCCCCGTGCGCCGGGGGCGTCCATCTTCATAGGAGAACCAGCAGAATGCGGGGGCGCACCATTATCGTGCAAGGTGAACTCGGCTATATTCGTTGCGTTGACGAGCCAGCTTCCGGCGTGCTCACCCCAGGTTCCGTTGTAACTCCGACCCGGAACCAACATCCTTTTGACAAAGGCTTCGAGCGAAAACGAATCGTCTATGTTTTTCACTTTCTTCGCATAATAGTAAAGAGAAACGGCTACATCCCGCGGGTCGCGAATGATGTAGACGACGCGACGGTAGCGAGGGTCAAAGCAGTCATGACTCTTGATCAGCCGGGGCCGTCTTAGCCTACGGAAATCGGCCCGGGGAAATACAGCAATGTCGGGAACGACCGTCTCAATATCCGCAAACCCGACAGATTTGTCAGGATTCATCAGATTTCCCAGCAGGAAACGGGTCCAGGTATTGCCCGACTTCGGAAACGACACCAGAAAGATGTCATCCGGCCAAACCTCGTGACGCCGCAGGGAAAAATCCCTTGCCAGCACATATCTTGCGGCACTTCTCAAGTGGCTGAACACTAAGCTGTTTTCCTCGATATCGTCAGTTTAGCAGGCCGCTAAGTTCGCATTGCAAGAGGGCGGGAATCCGCTGCCGTTCAACGGTACTCCTCCACCCTGGTGCGGTTTGTGTGGTGGCCGGACTCCGTCCCGCCGGGACGGGGCAAAGCCCCGTCACCACACGCCTGCAGCGTGTAACCCATCGCGGTCATCACCGGGCCCCAGACGGATGCAATAGCCTGAGCCGCCGTTTCCGGTAGAACCGTACTCCACTTCCCCGGATCCTGCGGCGTTGCTTGCCCCTGTGCCGCCTCCAGGGCTGAGCGGATGCGCTCAGGCGATCTGCCAAGGCTCAGAAATTCAGCAATTCTTCCAAGCTCCGCCTGGGGATCACTAAAGAGGTCCTCGTATCGGAGCATGAGCATGGCGTTCGGGTCCCGTCCGCGCGCCCCCATCCAACTCATCACATTCTCGCCCCAAGAAGCGGGCGTGCCCAGAAACTCATCCTTCAGGCGGCTGCGGTACGCGAATCCATGGTTGGCCTTTATCGATCCGGAAAATTCCTCTGACCATCCGCCCTGGTATTCATCGGTCCTCATGAAGAAAATCGGAACGAATTGTTCGAGGCTTAAGGCATTTTCGATGCTTCGTCCCTGGCACCGCTGTTCATAAAGTGCTACGGCAACGTCCCTTGGGTCGCGAACCAGGTAGATTACCTTGCCATACTCCGGGTCGAAGCACTCATGACTGAAGATGATCCTGGGGCGATTCATCTTTGCCAAGTCACGCCGGGACACGTGGTACAAGTCCGGTAACCGTGACATGACGTTGGTTTCTGTGACCGGACTCGACGGTTCCAGGAGATTCGCGACCAAGCGACGCAGCCACTGCCCTCCGGACCCGGGGTATGCCACCACGAAGATGTCATCCGGAAGCTTATACAAGGCTCGCCCGGCGATGTCCCGC